>ERZ773055.230-NODE-230-length-38251-cov-5.830323_pt1 | contig 38251 bp, 55 predicted proteins | sample MGYA00580515_ERZ773055 | MGnify/ENA primary metagenome ERZ773055 (study PRJEB29015, sample SAMEA2737993) | human oral metagenome | biome: human oral; feature: human-associated habitat; material: dental | place: China | collected 2064 ...
CAGTAATTGATCCAGTTGCTGGAAGTGGAACAACTTTAAGAGCTGCAAAAGAGCTCAAAAGACATTCTTACGGCTTTGAAATAAAAAAAGACATGTATAACTTAGCTTTAGAAAAAATTATCAATGTCGAAGAGAAAGTGAAACAAATGGAATTATTTCAATAAAAAATCGAACTAGATAGTCCGATTTATATAGAGTTTTATAATTTAATTATAAAAGTATTATATCAGAAAAAAAATGAGGTGTAAAGATGGAAAAACCAAATTTTTATGGAATAATGCCTGCAGATGTCAGGTATGATAAAAACTTAAAACCGATGGAAAAAATACTATATACAGAAATAACAGCATTAACTAATTCCAAAGGCTATTGCTTTGCTACAAATTCATATTTTGCTGAACTCTATGAAGTTCATAAAAACACTGTCGGTACTTGGATAAGCAATCTTGAAAAGCAAGGCTATATAAAAACGGTTCTGATTTATAAAAAAGGAACTAAGGAAATTATGGAAAGAAGGATTTATATTAATCAAAAAAATGTTATACCTATCAACGAAAAGATTGATACCCCTATCAATGAAAAAGTTGATACCTATCAACGAAAAGATTGTGACCCTATCAATGAAAGAGTTGAGGATAATAATACAAGATTAATATTAAATAATAATATTATATATTTATTTAATAGCAGCGAGTTCAAAGAAAAATTTGACTACTTTGTACAGCAAAGGAAACTCGAAAGGAAAAAAGAAGGTAAAGACTTAGGAATTTTAGAAATAGATTTGTATCAGAAAAGATTATATGAGTTATCAAAAGGCGATGAAAAAGAAGCATTGAAAATATTAGAAAAAGCAATAATGAGGAACTGGAAAGATTTTTATATCGAGGAGGGAAACAATGGAAATAATTTCAACACGAGATATAGCAGAAAAAAAGAAGACAAGCACTCAAAAAAGCCAGACTACACAAAAGGATTTGATGACTGGAACTAATGTTGAAACTGTATCTTTCGATATTTTTAGACAACAAGATATTTTTAAATATATGAGACTTTCAAAACTTACTGAACAAGACTGGTATAAAAGATTTGAAAATGCGAAAGTTCTAAGTTCACAAGAAATTAAATTTAAAAAATCATTTGAGAAATATTGTGAAAACTTTGAAATTATAAAGAAAAAAGGGCTTGGAATAGTAATGATAGGAAATCCTGGTACTGGAAAAACTTTCTACACAAACTGTATTATGAATGCTTTAAATTCGAAGTATCTTGTGTACAGAACATCATTATCTGCATTGCTTGAAGAGATAAGGGAAAGCTATAAAAAGCGTAATGATGAAGATGATGGATTTTTGCTTGAAAGACTTTCAAAAGCTGAATTAGTTATATTTGATGACCTTGGGAATGAATTTTTAAGTGACTGGGGAAAAGAAAAAATGTTCATGATTTTAAATTTTCTTTATGAAAACGATAAATCAATGATTATAAATAGCAATTTGGATTATACACAACTGGAAGAGTTTTTAAAAATAAATGGAAGTGACAAACTTATGGACAGGCTCAAAAGCAAATGTAAAAAATATCTTTTTAACTGGGAAAGCAGAAGAAAAGACTTGCATAAAAAAGATTTTGAAGAACTGTATTAAGGTGATTAAATGAACAAAATAAAAGTTATAGAACTTTTTGCAGGAGCAGGATAATGAGTAGGATAAGAGTTTATTTCATGGAAATAATAGATTTAAATGATGGTAAACATCAAATAAAATCAGATGACTATAACAAAATATGGGACTTTGTGAAAAGGCATAAAGGAACAATTAAGAGTGTACATTCTGGAAATAAATTGGTTTCAGAAAAGAAATTTGAGGAAATGAAAAAGGAAGAAAATTTTAAATAAAGTCAGGAAGAGAGGCATAGAATGATTTTTATAAATGGTAATGTTCCTAGCTCCAAAAACAGCAAGCAATGGACAGGAAAAATGCTTATAAATTCAAAAACTGTAATGAGATACAAAAAAAATACAGCTGATGAATGGTGGAAGGAAGGTATCAGATTCAGGGGAATGTTAAAAGGTAAAGAAAAACCTTACAGAATTGGTTTTTATTTTGTAAGAAATAGTAAAAGGGCTTTTGACTATGTGAATGTTGCGCAACTTCCGTTAGACTTAATGCAAGAAAACGAATGGATAGATAACGATAACATGGAAAATATAATTCCTGTGTTCTTAGGTTATGAAGTTGACAAGAAAAACGCAGGAGTAAGAATAGAAATTTTATAGGAGGAAATAGAATGACAAATAAACAAGTTTACGGAATGATTGAAATGGTAGGAGAATTCTATCGTGCAATGGGCGATGGAGAATACATAGGAACAGGGAAGTACAAAGACAAATTAAGAAAAAAAATGCGTGAAGACATTTTTCATGAAGAACTAACCGAGTTTATAGAAGCTAGTTCTTATAAAAGGGAAAAATTAAGAAGAAAAGGACAACTGGATGCTATATGTGATATGTTCTATGTTGCAGCAGGAAATCTGCTTGAAAACAGTAAAAGTATTGAACAGGCAAAACAAAAATGGACGAAAGGTGGTATCTGGGAAACTGACACTGCGGAAAAAATGAGAAAAAGAACTGATTTTGATGTTCATACAGTGTATGAAGCTTTTAAGGAAGTACATAGAAGTAACATGACAAAGGTGTGCAATGACGGAACAGTATTAAGGCGAGAAGACGGGAAAATCATAAAACCTGATACATTTGAAGAGCCAAATCTGGAAAAATTTTTATAGGAGGTGGACGTTTTTTATGAAATTTTTTGAAAAAATATTGAGAAAAATAATAAAAAGAGAAACCACATACTTTGTAACATGTTCAGGAGAATATGAAAATACAGGGATTACATTTACTTCGCAAGGTGTAATTACTTCTAATGTGAATAGAAAAATGAGCTTTGAGGATTTTAAAGAACTCAGGACAAAAATGGAAAATTTGATGAAAGAGAATATTGAAGAAACTCAAAAAACAAAAGTTAAAAATATTATTGTTACGAACATAATAAATATTAAAAAATTGTAGGAGAATTACAGATGAATGAATTAATAAACATAGAAGCTAAAAATACATTGACAAGTTTAGAAGTGGCGGAGATAACAGGAAAAGAACATAAAAATATTTTATCTGATATAAGGGATGAAATAAGTAAATTAGGGGAAGAGAGAGGACGGCTAATTTTTCAGCAGTCCTATTATACAAATTTACAGAATAAGCAACAGCCATTGTTTATTCTGAATTACAAAGGAGTTTTACAACTTGGGGCAAGATATAACGCTGAAACAAGATTTAAACTTATTGAGAAAATAGAACAGCTTCAAAAACCTATGACGGTTGAAGATATGATAATATTGCAGGCAAACGAAATGAAAAATGTAAAACATAGAATAGATGTTGTTGAAAACAAAGTTGAAAATGAAATTAGGATAGACCACGCAGAACAGAGAAAATTACAAAAAGCAGTATCAATAAGAGTTTATCAAAGATTAGATGTAATAAATTCAGATAAAAATTTAATGTTTCCTGCGATATATAGAGATTTAAAAGACAGATTCGGCATAGCAAGTTATAGAGATTTGAAAAGAAAAGATTTAACTGAAGCATTAGCATATGTCCAAAACTGGATTGAAAAAGCAGAGTTGAGGGGTGCATAAAATGATAGAAGAACAGGAAATAAGGGCAGAATTAATAAAAAGAAAGCTTGAAGAAGGCATGGATTTAACTGATAATGAATTTGATTTTTGTGATGGAAATAAGCACCTTTTTCAAAAAGTTAGGTTCAAAAAAGCGAGAAAGGCAATAGAAAAATGGCAAACGCAGAAATCATAGACAGTAGGATAGTTATCACTTTACCAGTCGAAAAAGTGACAACAGGACTAAAAACAGAACTTGAGGAATATTTGAACAATTTGCCTATTACAGTTATCCCAGTCAAGAAGTTATCACAGGCACAAAACGGACTTATACATGTTTTGTTAAAAGAGTTTGGAGAACAGCTGGGGTATACTCTTCTGGAAATAAAAGAACTAATGAAAGAACAGTTTGCAATAGCAACTGACAGATTAGATTTCTCGACAGCAAAATGTGACATGCAGACAGCTAATGAGTTCATAGCATTTATAATCGAACAGGCACTTGAAATGGGAGTTAATTTATATATCTTAGGTAAACATGATACTAGATATAAGCATATACTAGAAATAGACAATATCACTCAAAGATATGTTATAGCATGCTTGAGAAAAAGGACATGCTGCATATGTGGAAAAGTACATGATGAATATAATACAATTGATTTACATCATTATAATAATGTCAATACAATTGGTGGAATGGAACAGGACGACGGGTTTAAGACTCCATTCATGAGTTTATGCAGAGATCATCATAATCTTTTTCACAACAAAGGAAAAAGACATTTTGAGGATTTGTATCATATAGAGGGAGTTTGGCTCAATCCTCAGTTAGTATATGAATTGCTTGACAAATATCCAAACCACTTTAAGCTATTTAGAAAACGCTTAAAGGAAGGATATTATGACGGACTGATAAGAAAGGAGAAAATAAAATGATAAAATTTTTAAAAATATATTTGTTAGGATTTGCAATAGTTTTTGTGTTTTTAACAATAGTCGCAATAATAGGGAAAATAAATGCATATAGAAGAACTAAGAGATGGAACAGTCATAAATTTGACTGGAAAAGCATTATATATTTTTCACTATATAGTTTCGGTTTTTTTGCTATATGGTTACATGACACTATTGGAGATAATTTTTATATTTAAAAAATAACAGGACAATGGCAGTTGAATAATTAAGTTTGTTAGTATATAATGATAAATATTAACATGTTTCAGGAGGAAAAATGATTGATTTTTCAGGAGTAGCAGTTGCGATGCAAAAATTAAATAAAAAACTTAAAAAAGCACAAGGAAATTTGTGCAAGTCACTAGAAAAATTAAATAAAAATCAAGAAAAGACCAAATAAAACTGGTCTTTTTGTTTGTAAAAAAAGCACAAATGTGATATAATATAGGAGGTAAAATTGAACAAAAAATACGAAACTTTGATTGAAGATGATGTTGAGATAAAATATTTACTTGATGATATTTTAGCTTTAAAAAAAACAAAAAAAGAATGCGAAATAAGGATTGTATTCAACAAAGGAAAACTCAATAAAAAAAGATACATAGTGAGAAGTTTACATCACTAGATAACAATTAAATAGGCAAGACTATAGATATATGAGCCATTAGATAAATAGATTTAAAAAAATAAGTCTATTTGTTTAATGGCTCTTTTTTTGTTCATTTAGCCTCCTTCAGAATTTATATATATGAGACCATTAGTTTAACAAGGGTCGGTTGTGGTTGGTGGGAAAGCAAAAAAAGAAAGTGAGGGAATATGGAATTAGAAAAAATCAGTATAGATAAGATAAGGATGTACGAAAATAATGCAAAAGAACATCCAGATTGGCAAGTCGAAGAAATTGTGAAATCCATTAGTGCATTTGGGTATAAAGACCCGATAGCATTAGATGAAAACGATATAATCATTGAAGGACATGGAAGATACTTAGCATTAAAACAGTTAAATTTTAAAGAAATTGAAATATTAAGAATAACAGACTTGACTGAAGAACAAAAAGCAGCGTATGCAATTGCACATAACAAGTTAACAATGAACACTGATTTTGACTTTGAGACTTTAAAATATGAGTTGAATAAGCTTGAATTGGTGGATTTTGATTTAAAAATATTAGGTTTTGAAGAAACAGAACTAGAAAAAATCTTGGAAGAGTCAAACGAAGAAATTCCAATTCCTGAGTACGATTATGACGAAGAGGAAGAGACAGGAAAAAGAATAAAAGAAAAAATGTTAATAATAGGAGAAAAAAAGATTCCATTGACAGAAAAAGAATATGAATTTTTAATGGAAAAATACGAGAATTATATTAAAGAAAATGGCGTAGCTTATGGATTTATTGGTAATTCTTTTTTTTAAAAAACGAGGTGTGAAATGTTTATTGAAAAATACGAAATTGAAAAAACGAAACCTGCAGTTTATAACCCGCGAAAAATCGATGAAAAATCATTTTTAAAATTGCAGGAAAGTATTAAAAAATTTGGGGTTTTGAAGCCTGTAATTATTAATAAAAACGGAATTTTAGTTGCAGGACACCAAAGAACAAAAGCAATGAAGGCTATAGGAATAACACATACGCCAGCATTTATTTTGGAAGAAAAAGTTAATGTACAAGATGAAATTAAATTCAACTTGATCCACAACAGCATTGAAACAGAAACAAGTGTTACTAAAATTCTTGGTGCTGATAATTTGAAATTCGGTTTTAATACAGTAAAAAGTGAAAAAATAAAAATAATAAAGAAAAGCAATGGGAGTTTGTCAAAGGAAATATTGAGACTTTTGAATAAATATGGCAGTTATGGTAGCGTCGTAATAAACGAAGAAGGCGATGTCATACATAATTCAGATTACGCTTTTAGTTGTAGCGTGCTACAGAAAGAAATATTGGTATACAAACTTGAAAATAAAAAAATGAAAGATTTTTTATCTTACTTTAATCATCAATATGGTGTTTATACTTATGAGTTTTTAAATATAAAACCTTATGTTCAAACACATTGCCAAATGAACCGTAATGAAACTTATGCGAGTTCTTCTACTTATGAAAAATTAGTAATCCCGAATATTACTAAAGAAATGAAAGGAATTGATTTTGGTGCTGGAAGATGTTTTTATCCAATAAAACTAAATAAATTAGGATACAACTTCAAATATTATGAACCATTTTTTAAAAAGACTGGATCTTTTAAATTAGATATAACAAGCGTAGTGAATATGATTAAAAAAATTGAAAAACAAATTGCAGATGAAGGGCTTTTTGATTTCGTAGTATTAGATAGTGTCTTGAACAGTGTTTCAAGTGATGAATATGAGAATGCTATATTGACAGCATGTAATGCACTAATGAAAGATGAAGGAACATTTTTTGTTGGAACAAGAAATTTAAAATCAATTATAAGAAGGCAAAATCAAAAAACGGACACATGGAAAGGAAGAAATCTTGAATTTTTAGATTCAAAGAATTATAGTGGAACTTTTAGAAGAGGAGTATGGACATTACAAAAATTTCATACTTTAGAAACTTTGAAAGAGCTGTTAGAAAAGTATTTTAAAGAAGTGGAAGTTTTTGGTGGAAGTGGGAGTCAGATATGGGCTAAATGCAAAAAGCCAATCCGTTTTTCTAAAGAAGAATACGAAAAGGCTTTGGAATTAGAATTTAATATAGAATACCCACAAAACTTCAGACATAATGAACATAATGGATTAATTGGTGTCATTTTGAAGAATTTGTTTTAAATAATTTGCAAATTGCCAATTTCTGCATGAAGAGTATGATTTGAATTTTGCTTTTGGATGTTGAATATCAATAAATTCTTTTGAAACAGGTAACGCAACAGCGTCTTCAATCTCAATTTCAATTCCATTAGAGGAATACTTCAATAATTTTCCCTTGCAATATTTGAAGGCAAGGTGAAAATTATTTTCATACACAAAAGGAAAAGAAACGCCACAGAGATAGTAAAAATTAGAATTATACTCATTAAGAATTATATTTTCATAAGTGCCTTTCACTTTTTTTATTTTTTTTGAATAGTTTCCTACAAGGCAATTGGCACAATGAGTATTCAAGTTGACATCTACAACATACTTCAACCATAAATATTTGAAATCTTTTTCAATTTTCATTTTTTTAATTTTCATGATTATTTCTCCTTTTTTCTTTTATTCTAACATACCGGTTGGTGGTGTCAAGTGTTTTTAGGAGGTTAAATGAAAAACGATATAAAAGAATTAATAAAATATGAATATGAGAACGGAACGAGCATGAGTATACTTTCTAAAAAATATAACATTGGTTTGAGTAGAATAAAAAAGTGGAGTTCACAAGGCAACTGGATTAAAAAAAAACAGAATAGAGTAACCAAAAATAAAAGTGACCGAACCAAAAAAAGTAACCAAGAGGAAATTATTACTCAAAAAAAAGATGTTCTAATCAAAAAAGATATATTAAATAATGTTCCAAAAGACAAAATAATGGAAAAATACGGAATAAAGAAAAGCACATACTATGAAAAAGCGAAAAACATTAGGCAAATGCGATTAGAGGCAACAGAAAAGCATACACAAGTTATTGTTGAACAAGTTTATGCAGATTTGCCTGACTTTTTAAAGAAAATAGCAATTACAAAAAGAAATATCACAATTAGAATAATGAAAGCACTTAACGAAGAAAGTAAAAGTGAAGAAATAACAACTTTGGAAAAAAAGCTGAATTTGATAATGAAAACAGAAAAAGAAATATTAAGGACCGGGAAGTTGCTTACTAATTATGAAGTATTAGAAACGGAAGCACAACTTATTGATGAAAATATGCAACTGGAAAAGCTTCAAATTGAAAAATCAAAATTAAAAACTGAACAAGTAGAAGACAACAAAATAGAAGTTAAATTGGTAGGTATCTAATGGAAATAAAAAGAGAAGTGAATGAACATTTCAAGGAGTTTTTATTAGACAACAGCCAGCATATATACTTCCTGCTAGGAGGTTATGGTAGCAGTAAATCTTATAATACAGCTGTTAAGTTAGTTCTATTAGCATTACAGGAAAAAAGAAAAATACTGGTTGTTAGGCAAATAAGGGAAAATTTGAAAGAAAGTTGTTATGCAGACATACAAGATATTATATATAGTTTCGGACTAGAAAAATATTTTTATTCCACAACAACGCCAATGAAAATAACATGTAGTATCACAGGGACTGAATTTATATTTAGAGGTTTGGATAATGTTAAGAAAATAAAGTCAATCAAGGACATAGACACTATTTGGATTGAAGAGGCAGACGAAATTGATTTTAGTTCGTTTAAAGAGTTGAAGTCAAGATTAAGAAGTATCAAAAACAGAAACATATTGATATTAACGACTAACCCAAATGAATTTGGTGTGTGGACATATAGATATTTAACAGATGTCCTGAAAATAGTAAAAAAGAATGAGAATCACTTATACGATGAAAGAATTATAAAAGTCAAAAATGAAGTGAGTTTAAAAAAAGGGAATGTGTTTTCAGAAAATATCTACATTCATCATTCGGTATACACAGACAATAAATTTCTCCCAGATAACTTCATAGCAGACTTGGAAACTGAAACGGATGACTATTTAAGGGCAATAAAAACTTTAGGGCATTATGGGAGTGCAGGCGATTCATTATTTAAAAATCTGCACCATATGGAACAAGAAAAAATAGAAAAATCAATTGAAGGTAAATTGAACAAATACACAGGTTTTGATTTTGGTTATGAAAATTCTTACAACGCAATCGTAAGAATGGTAATTGATGAAGAATTAAATGACCTGTACATCTATGAGGAATTTTATCAAAACAAATTGACAGACCCCGAAATGTTAGAAACTGAAATAATCCATAAAATGGTTGAAGAAAAGGAAGTAATCTTTGCAGATAGTGCGGAACCAAAGGCAATAGCTTTCTACAACATGAATGGTCTTTTGATTAATGCTGTTAAAAAGACTGCTGATGTAAGCAAGTCGGGAGTTAAGAAAATACAATCTTTCAGAAATATATTTATTGATAAGAATGTGTGTCCGAATACATACAGGGAATTAACAGAAATGAAATGGTATTTGGATAAAAACGGACTTATTTCTAAAAATCCAAAGACACAAAAACCTTTTAATATTGACCCACACACATTTGACGCTATCAAATACGGAATAAGTGAATACACTCCGTACATTTTAAATAAAGACTACTACAAAAGAAAGGAGGAATAAATTGTTTGGTTTGAATTTTTTAAGAAAAAATAAACAGCAAATAATTTCAATAAATGAATTCGGAAGAATATTCGACGGATTTTATAAACAGGACAGCGAGAAGTTTTTAAATGAATTATATGACAATCCGTTTACATCAAGTGCAATAACAAGGATAAATGAAGCTATTAACAACTTGATGTGGAGTACGTATAAAAAAGGGCATAACGACAATATAACGGAAGTTAAAGATAGTTATGTCAATAGAACTATAAGAAGTCCGTCAAAAATATTAAATACGGATCAGCTGATTAATTATTTTTCTCTTTATTACATCATATATGGAGAACTGCTTGTATTAAGACAGGACTTATTCACAAAGTCTGAAATTGTTCTTTTAAAAAAAGGAACATATACAGTTGAATATGACGACCAAAACGTTCTGAATGGAATAAAAAGAATAAGAATAGGAATGAAAGAATATACAGGAGAACAGCTGGAACAGTTCACATATATTAAAAGCATTAACATATATGACAATGTTGCTGGCGCAGGACATGGAATAAGCAAGGTAAAGTCATTAACGATGTTACATGCTTATTACTGTTATATAACGGCTTGGAACGTTGGGATATTAAAAAATGGTGGAAAGAGGGAAATAATAGCACTGGTTAAACAGTTCCTTAGTCCTAAAAAGAAACAGGAACTTATGGAAGATATAAAATCAAAATCAGGAGCAAAAAATACAGGAGTTCCTCTTATATTAGACGGAACAGATATAGACATAAAGAACGGAGACTTTACACCTAGGGATTTTGACTTTCTTACAGCATTAGATGAAATAAGAAATATTACAGCCAGTGTTTTAAATGTTCCGAGCATTTTAATTGGAGATAGGACAAACAGCAAATTCAGCAACTACAAAGAGGCTAAAAAGGATTTATACACGGAAAATATAATTCCAATGGCTGAACAGATTGCCGAACATCTGAACGGAATATTTAAGGATAAACTCGGACCGAATGAACGTATTGATTTTGATACTTCAAAAATTGAAGTTTTAAAAGAAGATAGAAATACAAAAATGGAAAGGCTGAACAATATCAGCTATTTAACAATAAATGAGAAAAGAGCAGAACTTGAATATCCTCCTGTGGAAAATGGCGATGATATTTTAATAAGTACATCAATGACATCGCTCAAAGAAATATACGAAGATGTAAAACCAGTTGAGGAGGACGGAGATGGCAAAGAAACAGAAAACGAAGAAAATTAAGCTGACTAATTCTCAAAAAAAAATAATTGCAAAAAGGCAGTTGAAAATGAGAAACAGACTTATCTTAAGACAGTTTGGAAGATTAAGGACTGTCTTTAAACAGTTAAGAGGCGAAATAAATCCTGATGAACAATTATTTATAAGTGAGTTAGCATGGGAAACATTTAGTACACAGTTATACAATCAGCTAAAAAAAGGAATGCTTGAAACAGTAAATGAAACATCAAGTTTTCTAGTAACTCATAGGAATATCAGTAAAGAGCTTATTCCTGCTATTAAAAATGATACTTTAAAAAAGCTAAGTGAAAAAGTAATTGCGGAAAAAGTCACTAATATAACAGAAACAACGAAAGAAACAATTAATAAAATAATTGTAAACGGTCAAAAAAGTGGGACTAATATTAAAGAAATAGCAGAACAAATAACTCAAAAAGTTGAAAATATGGAAAAAACAAGGGCAATGGTAATAGCTAGAACTGAAACAGCAACGACGTCAACAACAACGTATTATGAAGGCTTGGTAAAAGCTGGATTAGAAAAAACTTGGTGGCATGTAGGCGGTGGAAAAACAGACAGACCGTCACATGTAGCATGTAATGGAGAAACAATTGGAGTTGAAGAAACTTTCAGTTGTGGACTGAAACATCCACATGAGTTAGATGCACCTGCTGAAGAAATTATTAATTGTCATTGTGAATTAGTGTAAAGGAGGGAATATGGAAAAATTTCAAAAAAGTGTCGAAATTATTTTAAAGCGTGACACAGAAGAAAAAGGAATAATCGAAGGACAGTTAATAACTCACAGCGTTATTGATAGCTACGGAGATTATTTCGATAAAACAGCACTTGATAAAGTGGATAAGGATAAGACTTATTTCTTGTTGCATATGCACGAATGGAGTAAGGAAATAGGGACTTTGAAAGTTTATCAGGACGAAAAAGGAAATCTTAAATTTACAGCTAAACTTGATTTGTCTACTGATGAAAATGGAAATGCAATAAATAAAGACGCACAGAAAGTTTATTCCATGATGAAAAACGGAGCAAATTATGAAATGTCGGTCGGTGGATTTCTGAAACAAAGAGAATGGGGAAAGATACAGACAGACAAAGGCGAAGTTGACGCTAGGATAATCAAAGAAATTGATGTTGTTGAGGGTAGCGTTGTACTAAAAGGAGCAGTGCCTGACGCAACAGTAACAACAGTTAAAAATGACAAAGGAGATGAAAATATGAATTTAGAAAATTTAGAAAAAGGGATTAACAAAAACACAGAAGACATTGAAAAAGCAGGACAAAAATTAACAGAATTAGAAGAAAAAGCTAATAAAATAGCTGAATTAGAAGAAAAACTTAATAAATCAAGTGAAGAAATGGAAAAAATGGCTGGAGCATTAGATGAAGTAATGAGAAAAGGAATGGAAAATCCTGAAACAGTAAATAAGGCACAGAACGAAGCTTTTGAAAAGTATCTGAGAACAGGAGATAAAAGTATTGAGGGATTAGAAAAAGCTGCAATAGGAACAGGACAGGCAACAGTATTAATTCCAACTATATTATCAAATGAAATACTGAAAGAAACTAAAGAAGTTTCAAATTTCTTAATGCAAGGAAAAATTTATCAAGGTAGTGGAGATTATATAAAAATACCTATTAGAAATGATATAACGCCAGCTAACCAAATCGTTAAAGAGGGTCAAGGGAACACACAGGACGGAACATTAGCGTACACACATAAAGAATTAAGAGCAGGATACAGACAGGTTAGATATCCAATCACTGATGAGTTGGTGCAAGACAGTGCCTTTGATATGGTAGGAGAACTAAAAGAGGCAATATCAGAAGAGTTTGGACAGACTTTATCGGATTTAACAGTAAAAGGGACATATAATGCTTCTACAGAACAATACATTGAGGGATTTTTAACAAATACAGCGATAACAGGTGCGGCTATTACGTCAGCAACAACTAAAAAAGTAACAGCTGATGACTTAGTAAAACTGGAAACAGGAATGAAAGCAAGTTACAGACAAGGGTCGGCTTACTTTGTTTCTCCTAAGCTTTACGAAGAAATGAAGTTGTGGAAAGACGCTGACGGAAGATTTTTATGGGCGAACATCATAGAGGGAGCAACAATGAAATTTAACGGATACCCTGTATATGTTGAAGAATTCCTTGAAGACATAGACACTGGGAAATATCCAGCCGTATTCTGCGACTTTAAAAAAGGTTATGCTTACTACCTGAAAAAAGGATTTGAGCAGGAACTACACAGAAATGTGAACGAAAGAACAACAGAATACTACACAAGAATCAGAATAGGTGGAGGAGTAATAAGACCTAAGGCGTTCTCTGTACTGAAAGTAAAATAGAGGTGATTTGAATGTTAATCACAATAGAAGACTATAAAAAAATAACAGGTAAGACCTTAGCTGATGAAGAGTTAGCTAAGGTTGAAACTTTATTGAAAGTAGTTATTAGTTATATTGAAAATATGCTTGGTTATACTCTTGCTGAAGAAAAAGTAAAAGAAATAAGGGAGTATAGAAAAAGAATTTATTTAAGTTACAGACCTGTTATTGCTGTTGAATCGGTGAATGTAGAAAAAGAGTGGAGAGAAGGGCATGATTATATTGAATTTCCAAAATTTAAAGACTGCCCTTGTAAAACTGATACGGAAGAAGTCGAAATAATATATTTAAAGGGATACAGAGAACTTCCTGACTGGCTTAAATTTGAATTGATTGGGCTTGTAGATGACTTTATTGACAGCTTGGAAGAAATAGGGAAGTACATAAGCTATAAAATTGATGATATAGCTTATTCTACAAGAGATTTAATTGCAACTAAAAAAGATAAATTAAATAACATAGTGAGAATGATATATGGCTAGTATAGTTGAAGAATTTAATGATTTAGAAAGATTAAAAAAGGAATTTGAGTATTTACAGACACACGCTGTAAAAGTTGGGATACTGGATGATGGAAGCGGAAAAAAAAGAGACAGAGCGAAAGCACAAAGAAAATTAATGAAAAGAAAAGGTCTCATAAAAAAAGGTGGGACAGGGAAAAAGAGTGAGAGTAAGGGAAAAGGTGCGACTGTTTTAGAATATGCAATATTCAACGAATATGGGACAAGCCGTATTCCTAAAAGACCTTTTTTCAGACTGTCAGTTGGCACTCAGAAAGCACAGAATGAGATTAAGGAATATCTTAATACCCAAATTGAAAATATTATCAGTGGTGAGCTTACAGGACAAGGAGCGTATGAGAATCTTGGTACGTTTGTTGTCCAAAAAATAAAAAAAACAATAATGAGTGGAAATTTTGCCCCGAACGATGCCAAGACTATTAAGAGAAAAGGGAGCAGTACCCCACTTATTGACACTCACTCTTTATATAATTCAATAAGTTACGAGATTGTAGGTGTATAGAATGGCACATAAGGCATTTATTCCGAAAAGATTTTTTAGCAAATGCAAAATAACAAATAAAGCTAGCAAATGGATTGATTCTGAACTAGTTGAAGTTGATGAAAGTAAGGAGTTTGAGGGAGCTGTATTCAATCTTGGAAGGCAAGATATAAAAATGCTGACAGACCAGGGAATACAGATTACACTGGATTCTAAAAAAATATATTGTTACATAGATATTGACTTAAAAGAGATAATAGAATTTGACAACAATAAATATATAGTCACAACTATGAGACATTATATGAAACATGACCAGTTGAGAATTTATTATATTGAGAGGGTACAAGAATGAAAAACGAAAAACTAAGAAAATTGTTAACTAGTTTTGTTGATTTCCAGATTATCCGTGACGATCATATGGCAAAAAAACCGCCTGAATGTGCTGTAATGCACACAATAAGTCAGACAAAATCAGTCTATAGTGCTTACAGGACTGTCGAAACAACAGAAGAAAGCATTAAGGAACAGGCAACAAGACTTGTTTTTGCTTATTTTCAAATTGATTTTTATGCTCCAACACAGGCAAGAGCAGAAGAAATGGCAAGTGAATTGCTTGAAGTAATAGTCTTTAAAAAAAGGCACGAACTTGTCAGAAGTGGTTTTGGATTAAGTGAAGATGAAATAGAAATAAAGGATTTAACTTTCCTTGAGGGCAGTCAATATATTTACAGATTTAGTTTTGATGTAGAAATAAACTGGCGTGAAACAAGCGAAAGAATAAGACAATTAATAAAAGATGTAAAAGTGGAGGTAGAAAATGGCTAGAAAAAAAGTAAAAGTAGTAGTTAATAGACCTAGAAAGCCTTTAGTGATGGGAGATTTTAGTAAAATTTTATTTATCACTAAAGAGGCAGACAAGGACTATAAAAGATATACAACTTTAAAGGAAGTAGAGACTGATTTCGGAAACACTTCTTTGATGTATAAAGGAATAAATACATTCCTTTCGCAAGAAGATTTTGACGGTAATAGATTACAGCCTGAACAGTGGTACTGTGTAGGTAAGACAACGCCAAATGAGGCATTCCTTAACAGTTTGCCTGAGGGCGAATTCTATGGGGTAGTTGTAGCGTTCTATGACAAGGCATTTATAGCTTTGTTATCAAAATATCTGACTAGAACTGGGAAATTTGGAGTAGTCCTTAATACTGATGGTGATAAGACACCTGCAAATATAAGGGAAAGCAAGAGAATATATTACATGTTTGGAACAGAAGGAAAAGATAACCTCGACATCTTTGGACTGCCAGCATGGACATTTGTTCAAGGTATAAATGGGAGATGGTCTGACAGAAGAATTTTAGGAGTAGAGCCTAGCTGCAACGATACAACAAAGTCGGCTAAACTTGATGACATTTTTATTAACTACACAGAAAGCAGAGTTGGATTTAATGCTGTAACAAGTGGGTCATGGTGTGCCGATGGAATTACACATGCAGACCAGACTATTAAAATAGACGCAATAACTCATGCGATTGATACTAATTTGAACAGGCTGTTAATAATGAGAAAAAATACAACAATGGATTCAGACGGAATTCCGAGCATTGAGGACATGTTAATTAGAGCTATGACAGAATTAGGAAAGCAGGGAGCATTTGCGAAGAGTAACAATGGAGAATACTTATTTAAAGTTACCGTTCCAAATATAGAAGATACATCAGCAACTACAGGACTGACTGTAGATGACTATATAAACAGAGTTTTAAGAAATGTTAAGATAAACTTCACATTGTCAACAGAAATTGAAGAAATAGATGTTGAGCTGGTGTGGCATGATGAACCAATAACAATATAGGAGGTAGAAAATGGGTAATAATTTTTTAGAAAAATCAGTTGATTTAAGCAAAGTTGATTTAATTATAACATTCCCCGGAATAGGAACTTATATGATTAAAGAAGCTAAAGAGATTAATAATAATCCAACTGAAGATTCGCATACAATGGGAGACCCTGATATCAAGGGAAATGTTCCAACTATCCAGACAAGAGTAACAAAAAGGGAAATTAAAGTTACAACAGTTAAAGGATCAGATGATGACATTTTTTTAACTAAATGTAATAAAAATCCTGATGGGAAATTAGGAACATTAACATATATAGATAATACAGGAATGAACAAGGTAGTTGGAATAGGTTCAGGGGTATCTGTACAAAAAGGTGGAGAAAGAAAGAACAATACTAAAGATATTGAGATTGAATTTACAGTACAGGCTGCAAAATATGAAGAACAGGTATAGGAGGATATAAATAATGGAAGATAAAAGAACAGAAACAATTGAGGAAACAAAAGAACAAAATAGCGTATTTATTGATGAAATGGGAAGGCTTAACATAAAAGGTCAGGAAATATACATCAATGAGGACGGAGATACTAAAGAAGTAGATTTCAGACTGACTAAACCTCAAAATATACAGATATATCAGAAAGCATATTTAGATTTAGTTGCAAAATATGATTATCTTACTTTCGCTGGGATATTGTTGCCTAAAATGGTTGAAAAACCAGTTGAAGCAAGAAAAGTAGACTTTTTTGAACACGATACCGAAGCTTTAGTTGAGATATGTGAGGCAATAGTTGAATACATGGGAAAGTCGAAAGAGAAGAAGAAAAGAAAATTAAACATGAAATTGAAATAGCAGGAGATGACTATGAAAATCCATTAATCAAAGCAAAATGGGAATTTATAGTCAGGAATGAAATTAAAGACCCTAACGTTGTTCTGGATATGAGTAACGTTAGGTTCTTTCAATGGATACAGGCTATCAATGATTTTGGCAAAAAGGAGTAATTAATATGGCAGGTAAAAATAAATTAGAGATTTTAATTAATGCAAAATCTAATGTAGACAGTGCAATAAATAAGATTAGAGGAAAAATGAGAAGTATTTTACCTGTTGCCGACAATGTTGAAAAGAAAGTTGGAAACATTGGGAAAAGCGTTCAAGGAAGTGGAATCCAAAAACTTAGAAGTAAAATGACAAGTATTTTACCAACTGCAAGCAAGATAAATGGAGTAATTTCAAGGCTTGGTAGTAAAGTTAATTCCGCAGGTGTTAACAGGTTTGTTGACAAGCTTAATAAAATTCCATTTGTCGGTAAAAAGATTACAGGAATTTTTGATAAAGCACGTGCTGGGATTAATAGGGTGTCATATTCAGTTAATCCTCTTGGACGTGCTTTTAAAGAAGTAGGAAAAGCTGTTCAAAACGCTTTTAAATCAGGGGTGCTTAGCAAGTTTACAGGTGCAATGAAAAAAGTAGGCGGAGGAGTTAAGAACTTAGCTGGGAAATTTAATTTTTTAAAAAGTAACATAGCAAAACTGGCTGGAATGATAGGAATAGTATTATCTCTTGGAGCCGCTGTCAGTTTTGTTAAAGACTCAGTTAATGCTTACAAAATGCAGTCGCAAAGTGAACATAAGTTGCAGTCGAATATCCAAATTGTTGGTGGTTATAATAAAAATTCTGATTCAATGAAACAGGCGTTCGAAAGTTTTAAATCTGAAGCAAGCAGAATACAAAGTAAAGGTGTATATGGCGATGAAATGATTATGGCAGGTCAGTCACAGTTGTCAACATTCCAGCTGACTAATAAAGAAATTAATAAGCTAATGCCTAAAATCGCCGATATAATTGCTAACCAAAAAGGAATGAATGGAACAGCAGAAGACTTTTACGGCACAGCTAACATGATAGGAAAAGCAATGAGTACTGGGCAATTAGCTGCATTAAGAAAAGTTGGAATTGCGTTGACAGATAATGAAGCAAAACAATTCCAGTCGCTTAACACAGCACAACGAACCGCTATGATGCAACAAATACTAGAAAGAAATGTGGGAAATGTAAATGAAGCGTTAGCAAATACTCCTGAGGGTAAAATCCAACAGGCTAAAAACTTATGGGGAGACATGCAGGAAGAAATAGGAAAAGCGGCAATTCAAATTGGTGGAAAATTTGCACCAATGATAACAGCTATAATTCCAACAGTTCAAGAGCTTGGAATAAAATTGATGGACGGCTTAAATAATGGAGTTGATATTGCAATGCAGTTAATTTCTAGTTTGAATTTTGAATCTGTGATGAAGCCACTGGCAACGCTTAAAGACACAATGTTAGGATTATTTAGTTCAGTGACAGGAGGAAAAAGCTTAACAGACGGGTTGAGCGGTGCGTTAAATGGATTAATTGCGTTTGGTGGAATGTTCGTTGGAATAGTTAATGGTGCAATTTCAAGCATTAATTTTGACAAAGTAGGACAAATAGTCGGGAATATAGGAAAAGCCTTTGGAACATTATTTCAGACAATAGATTTTAAAAGTATAGGAAATTTATTCAAAATGACATTTGATATTTTAACAAATGCACTTTTAATGATTTCGCCTTTACTTGCTCCGATTATGCAGACAATTGGAATGATAATAAATTATGTAGTCCAAGTGACAACGGCTGTAATGCCGATAATTGGAGCGATAATTCAAGTGGGAGCTATTTTGTTAGGGATTATTGTTCCAGCTGTTCAAATAGTAATAGGAATTTTTTTAGGTATGTCTTCGATAATTATCGGAGTTTTTTCAGCAATTATTGGAGTTGTTGCAAGTATAATGAGCGGTATTTTAGGAGTTGTTTCTGGTGTTATTAACGCAATGGGTGGTGTTATTAATCAAATAGCGATGTTCTTTACTAATGCTTTTAATAGAGCTAAAAACATTGCACAAAGTGCCATAAATGCAATAAAAGGATTTATAGACGGTCTATTTGGGAAAATTGGAGAACTTGGTGGAAAAATTGCTGGTGCGGTTTCAAAGTTTAATATTTTAAAAGGCTTTGGGATAGGTAAAAACTACACAGGAACTAAGTCTTGGCGTGGAGGATTAACGACAGTAGCTGAAAAAGGTGCTGAAATGATTAAACTTCCTGGAGGGCAACAATTCCTAGCAGGACAGGAAATGCTTATGAATTTACCGCAAGGTACGGAAATCTCAACGGCAGAGGCAACGAGAGGAATGCTTGAAGAAGGGCTTGGAGGGATAAAAAAAGCAACAAGCACTAAAGGAAATACAGCAACAACTAATAATTCAACAACAAATAAAGGCAATAATAAGATTGTTTTTTCGCCTACGATTGTTATTAAAAGCACAGGCGGAAATGATAATGAGCTTGAAAATAAAATAAAAAGAGTTTTAAAAGAATTTTTTGAAGACAGCTTCGCAATGATGGGAGGATAAGATAATGGATTTTAGCAATTTGAACGCAATGAAAAATAGTACTCTAGAAAAAAAAACATATAGCAAAGGTTACAGTATGGGATTAAATACTATGTTAGGAACAGCAGGAGCTGGTGTGTATGGAGTTGCTCTTGCTTATTCGGAACAGGTGAATAGTTTTTTTCAAAATAGATTCGGCTTTAAACTCTTTGAAGACGCTGACAGATGTAAAATAAATGATATTCCGCTTGAATGGGTGCAGATAACGAGCGATGACAGAAGTAGCAGTGTAAAGACACATTCGCTTGAAGACAGGGACAGTACGTTGATAAGTAGTAATGTATCTCATGGGAACAGAAAATACAATATTTCTGTTCTCCTTTCTCAAATTGGAACTGAAAATCCTGAAGCGGTGTATGCTGAAATAGTGGAATTATGGCAAAAAAAGGAACTCTGCACAATTTCAACAAATGAAACAATAGAAGATATGATAATCACTAAAGTTTCAAGGAACTATGAACATCAGACGGCTATAAAATTTGAAATAGACTTTGAAGTCCTCGAATTTGCTTATCTTATGAAAAAAGGTCAAGTACTTGAAGCTGAAAAAACTGTTTTGAAAGAAGAACAGAAAACAGGAGTTGCAGGAACAAAAAACAGTGGCATTAATTTTGGAGGATTTTTAGCATGAGGATTGAAATAGATAAAAATAAAATTCCATATGTTTTTACATTTAAAAGCAGTAATAAAATTTATTTGCTTAGAATAAAACATTTTAAAGCAAATAATCATATTTATATTGACATAATGGACGAAAATGGAGAAATATTGCTTGAAAATGAAAAACTTATATGTGGAAGACCGCTCGGCTGGTTCATTCTCAAAGATGACAATAAAAATATCAATAATGATTTTGTTAACTGCTATATAGTTCCTCTTGCACAGGATAATAAAGAAATTCCAGTCACTCTTGAAAATTTTTGCGAGTCTGTTTTTTTAGAATATTTTGACTTAAAAGAAGGAAAAGAAAATGCTAAATAAATTATTTTTAGAAAGAACGGAATTGAAAATTGAAACAGATGAAATCGACTTAAATTTTGTTTTTCCGAAAGATTATAACTTAAAAGATATACAAATAATTAACGGAGTCGAAATAAAATGGAACTATAAATCTGTCAACGAAGAACCTAACGAATTTAACGTTGAAATACACGGTTTGACAAATACTACAATAGCTAAAATCAAGCTTAAAAACAACGTCAGACTTGTTGCAGGATACGGGACAGATGTTGGAGAAATAGCAAGTGGAATAATCACTAAAAAGGAAGTTGAAAAAGGAACTTTAAAGCTTAAATGCCGAGAAGTCCCAGCAGATTTTAAAAAGCTTGTAAGCTCCGCATATGCTCCTGGAACTAATGCAAGTACAATAATAAATGATTTGGCTAGTAAATGCGGATTCACTGTAAAGCAATGCGAACTAAAGAACGATAAAGTTTACAGCATTGGAGAAAGTATTTTAGGAAGTGGACTTTATGAAATAGGGCAAATCGTAAAAGATTGTAACAGTCAAATGACAACGAAGAATGATTTTATTTATATTTATCATGATGAAGTTGATACTGAAAAAGTCATTAAATTGAGTTATCAGAGTGGACTACTGGAAGAGCCTAAACCTCAAAATATCGAAGAAATAATCTATAAAGTTGAAAAGAAAAAAGAGGAAAAAACAATAAAAAAAAGTAAAAAAGCAGAAGAAAAAAAAGAAACAGGAAAAGAAGAGCTTAAATATGATTATGAAATCAAAAGCTTATTGATTTATCAGCTAAAAAAAGGTGATTTAATAGAACTTTTAAGCAATGAAATATCTACGATATGTCAAATAGTTGAAATTAGTGATATAAGTGATTTTGTAATGAATTTAAAAGTAAGAGTGGTAAATAGTGCTTCTGACATAGAAAAAAACAATGCAGAACTAAAAGAAAAGAAGTCAACGGAAAATACTAAAGGGAAAAATATTCAAACTAAAAGAAAGGGGAAAAAGTAATGGAAGATTATATAAAATCCATGATTGGAAGAATAGATACTTCTGTAATTGCTAAAATAACAAAAGTATACTCGAACGGATTTATAGATGTTGAGCCTGTTGCTGAATACAAGGAAGTTAATTTACCCCCTATTTTACACGTTCCGATGTGCCAGATTGGGAACAGGGACATAAATATCAAGTTAAATTTTAAGACTGGAGATATTGTTCCACTGCTTATATGTAGTAGGGATATAAGCGGATACATTACTAAAGAAACTAGCGTTGTTAATACTAACAAAAGACATAATCTGACAAATGCTGTTGCATTACCAATTTTAATTTCAACAAACGTGACAAACATTAACATTCCTTCAAGTGTAGAAATAAATGGAGATGTCGTTTTAAATGGGAACTTAACCGTGAACGGAAACACAGAAATAACTGGGAAATTGAAAGTCGGAAGTATTGAATGCGGTCGAATCAAGGCGGAAAGCGTTGATACTGAAAATGGAGTGAGCAAAAGCGGAACTCCTTATATACATCCGTAGGAGTGTGAATTATGGATATAAAACTAAACAATGCAACAGGAGAAATATATGTTGGAAATGGAGATGTACAGTTTTTTCAAGTCAGAGAAAAGTATTTTGAAATAATACAGCAAATAGTCTTAATGTTGCATATAAGAGAGGGAGAGCTGGACTATGACACAGAGTATGGCTTGAATTTTGAAAAGCTCTTTGGAACACATGGAAATGAAAATGAAGTGATAGAGCATATAAGAAATAAAATCTACAATAATTTTAAGGATTATTTGAAAAGTTGCTTTGTTGAAGTCTATGAGTTTGAAAATAGGAAATTGAAACTAAACATAGGGCTTGTATTTGCAGATAATGAAAAAATGCTGATGGAGGGAGTTGGTATAGGTTGGCGAGAATAACAGTAAACACAGTACAAGACAACATGAATGTACTGAATAATGAACTAAAATCATTACTAAAAGATGACTATTCTAACGATAAACGAAGTGCTTGGTTTATGCTTATGTTTCCTGTAGCAAGGCTCATGAGAATTAAAATGGAACGTCAGCAGATACAGGCAGACAAAATGAACTTGCTGAACTGTGAGGGAATAGAAATAGATGAACATCTTGCAAATAGTCCGTTTTTCTTTAAGAGAAAACAGGAAAGTAAGGCTACTGTAAATATAGAACTTATAGGCGGATTAAATGTTCCTCTTGAAATAGGAGATGTTATTGTTGAAGCAAATGACGGAACAAGATATACACTTTCAGAAAATGGAACACTGAATAATAAGACAACTTTTAAATTTGAATGTGATATTGCTGGAGAACAAGGAAACAAGGAAATAGGGAGTATTATAAAGCTTGTTAAAGTTGTTAATGGAGTTTACGATTTCAAACAAAATGAAGTTGCAGCGGGAGGACAGGAACAGGAAACAGATAACGCATATATAGAACGTTGGTTTTTAAGCAGAAACGAAAGTGAATGGAATTTGGATGGAATAAGAGCTGAAATTCTAAAGCAAGAGGGTGTCAAATCTGTGTATGCTGATGAAAATAAGACAATGTCAGTTGACAGTAAAGGCTTAGAGCCGAAATCAATCGTTTTAATAGTAGACGGCGGAAGAAATGAGGACATAGCTAAAGCAATATGGAAGAAAAAGGATCAGGCTATTCAAATGAACGGAGATACTGTTGTAACTATCAAGGATAATCAGGGAATAGACAGGGAAGTGAGATTTTACAGACCGAAGAAAAGAGAAGTACAGGTAAAAATTGACTTTCAAAAAGCAGATGGAACGAATATTCTTGAAGAAAATTTGAGAGACATTGTCAAGGAATACATAAAATCTGTAAAAGTAGGGGAGTATATAACTTCTTATAAGTGCGAGAGCGAATTTATAAGAACAGTTTACTCGGCAGAAAAGCTTTTAAATATAGATGTTTCTTTTAAGCTGAAAGAGACAGCAGGGAATAATTTTCAAAAAGTATTGAAATTAGGCTTTAACGAGGTGGCGGAGTATGCAGAATAATTATGATTATTTACTGTCTAAATGCCCCTGGTGGCTTAAAAAAAACGAAAATGTACAGGCGTTTTATAAAGCTGTAGCAAAACTTTTTGATGAAGTTGATAACGTTTATGATTTGCTGGAAAAACAGCATTTAATAGATTATGCGACAGGAGAGTTTTTGGACGACTTAGGCATTAAATTTAACGTCAATAGAAACGGACAAACTGATGACAGATACAGGAACAGAATTAAACTGGCAATGAGAAAATATAAGCTGATTCCAAACTTAGAAACAATAAGTAATATCGGCGAGATGTTTACAGGACTAACTCCAGTTATAGAATTAAATACTAATAATGAACATGCACTCTATGATGTCAAATTTGTGAGTGACAGAAGTTATGATTATTCTTTGATTGATGAACTTGACTTAAATAGTATTGTTGGTGGTGGAGTTAAAGTAAATACTTCAAAATGCTTAGATAATTACGTAGTTGGAATGAGATTTGGAAGTAAATCATTAGGTCAGAATGTAATTAAAAATGAAGTTAAAAGAAATCCTGTCTGCAATTTCTCTTATTCAACATTTGGAAGATTTGGAAGAAATAATTTAGGACAGTTTGATTTAGGAAAAGACAATATGATTAATTTAAAATAAGGAGGTAACATGGCTAAATTAACGAAATTTAAGGCACAACAAGTTGAATTTCCAACTCATTATAAAGTGGAAGATACAAACAGAGGAGATACTAAGATTAAAAATATAATTCCAGCATTTGGAACTATAAGGGAAAACGGAACTCCCGAGACTGAGGAAATTTATAATGGATTACAGCTTGGAAATGTGCATACATTACAGGCTAATAAAACAACAAATTTGAATATAGATTATTATGTCTGCAATTTAGAGGGATTAACAGAATTTGGAATAAATAATGACTTGAAATTAAGAATAAATGTTGATACTAAAAATACAAATACAACAACAAAATTAAGGCTAAATAATGTTGATTATACATTGCTGAAAGAATACAACGGAACTTTAAAGCAAATAGAGGCTGGAGATTTTAAACCTAACAAGTCATATGAAATGGCTTATAACGGAAATCAATTTGTAATAATAAATATTACTGAATATGGAACAGAGGCAGATACAGTTTTAGAGGGAAAAAGACTGGCAGAAATAATCGGTCTTGAATTTGGTGGGAATATTCAGGACGCAGGAACTAAGACAACAGGGAAGTTTTACTATGACAAGGCACTTAAATATTATTACGAGTGCATTGCAAATAATAGCCTTACATATAATGATGGCTCTAAATTTAGGGCTATCAGTAATAAGCCTATTTCGGATAAATTGGAAAATTTATACAAAGTTCAGCAAGCAAAACTTTACGTGCATGCGGAAGCAATAGGGCAAGGCAGAACTACATGTAATATTGTAGAAAAAGTTGGGAATATTGTAACTATCATTTTTGATAGTGGTAATGCCTTAAGAAATATTAATGATAATACTGTTATTTTTCAAATTCCAGATGGTTTTAAGCCAAAAACATTTTTGTCTGTGAACGCTTCACAATATAACACTTCAAATGGAACCGTTTATATTGAACCTAGCGGAATTGGTAAATGGAAAGGTGCAACAGTCAATTCTGCCAGCATAATATTTTCAGTCAGTTATATTGTTTAAACTAAGTTTATTTAGCTAAATATACCGCATTGATATATAACGCGGAGCTTGTTCTTGCCCCACGCCACACTACATTACCATTTGTTTCTATGTGTGCGGCTCCACCGCTTGCTGAATTGATTATTCCGACAGAAACTGGAGTTAAGAACTTTGGACGAAATTTGTCAGGAACATTAAAAAGTACTTCTCCGTAATTCCGACCGTTGTATACTTCGTTAGAATCTACAGTTAGAATACAAATATTTCCAATTTTGTGAATTAATCCGACCGTGAGCCTTGAATCTATCGCATAGCTTTCAACACTGGATAAATTTTCCAATTTACTCAAAAAAGCTATACTTAAAATAAAAGTATAGGAGTGATGTAAATGGGAAATAATAAGAATTGGGAAATCTATGAGGAATATTTGAACAGTTGTATAGCGAGGAATGAGGCGGTAAAAAATACGACATATAGAACTTATGCGAACAGTATGAAATTGTTTATTAAGTATCTGAAGAAATACGAGGGTAATAAGTATTTGTTAAGCAAAGATACTTTGAAGAGTACTGTAAGCATACTTGAGAAATACATAAGACACTGTAGGGAAATAAAAAGAAACAATGCACGGACTATCAATAATAAAATCACAGCAATAAGTAGTTTCTACATATGGGCTGTTAAAAGAGATTTGATAGAAGTGCATCCGTTTCGGGATAAACTAGATAGATTAAAAGTTACAGATGTGGAAAATAGAAGAAAAAGCTATTATTTAAGTAGTAAAGAAATAGTGGAAATACAAGTGAAAATGAAATTATCTGAAAAATATGATTTACAGGATCAGATAATATTCAATCTTATTATTGACACAGCATGCAGAATAAGTGCATTACAGTCAATAAAGTTAAAAAATATTGACTTGGAAAACGGGATAATAAGCGGAATTGTGGAAAAAGAACAGAAAATTGTAGAGTTTGCAATTTTTGAGGAGACAATAGAACTTATAAAGGAGTGGTTGAGATGTAGAAAAAACAGTGCTGAATACTTATTTGTTACTAAATATAGAGGAATATTCAAACAAATGAGTAAAAGCACTATAAGAGACAGAGTAAGAAAAATTGGAAAGCTTGTGGGAATAGATAATCTATATCCACACAGCTTGAGAAAAACAAGTATTAATCTACTGGCAGAAGTCGGAGGAATTGACTTAGCGAGCGAATTTGCTAACCATAATGGAATTGATGTGACTAAAAAACATTATATAAAAAAGAAAAGTGCAAGAGATAGAAAAGAAAAATTAATTCAAATGAGAAGAAAAATTGGATTTTAAGGAGGGAAAAATGATAGTAAATATTTATAGTAAAGATACCCTTGAAATAATAGCGAGACCCGTTATATCAAGCTTAGAAGATTTTGAAAAAGAGCCAAATTTATTTTTTCCAGATTTTAACAAAGAAAATCATATCATTTCAGAAATTGAATATCAGAATCCTATTTTAGAAAAAGGAAAATTGCGTGAAATGACAAAAGAGGAATTATACGCAGTTGGCAGATATAGCCTTGCTGATAATGAAATGATAAAAAATGACAAAATAATAACTGTTAATCTATCTGAATTTGAGTACATAGAAGACAATCAGATAAAGTATAGAAAAGAAGAAAAAATTGAAAAATTGAAACAGGAACTTTACGAATTAAGACTTGAAAGGGAGAAAAAGCCTTTTGAGTTAGAAGTTAAGGGGACTAAGTATCTGCAATACAACAGAACAATAGACCAAAGTAATATTACTAAAATATTATTTTCTTTAGTCTTGAAATTTGCGTTAAGTCTTATGAAACAAATAACAACAGGGAAAAAACTGAATCTGGCACAGGTTATGACAGATTTCATGTCAATGGAATATGAAAATTGGAAATTCTACACTGAAGACAATTCAGAAAAATATGTGAATGTTAGTGTGCAAAAATTCATTGAAATGTCCGAGATTATGAGGAAACACACGACAGCTTCAATGGTTACTGAAACAACCTTAAGTCATAGTTTAGAAAATAAAACAATTGAAGAGTTGAAAAAATTTGATTCTGAAACAGAATACAACAAGCTATTTGAAAGTGAATTAAAGCAATCGTGAGGTTATTCGTGGTAAGATCTCACGATTAATCTCACGAATAAAGGAGGTAGTATGCAGTTAGAAAAAGACAAGCTATATATAAGTTTTCATAAGCCAAAATCAATTGTCGGTTTATTGATATCAATCAGGACATTAGGAAAATATAGTCATTGTGAGCTTGTATACAATGATTATGTATATTTGTCAAATCCTGGTGGAGTTCGTATAAAGCCTTTTGTACGAAAAGAAAACATGGACATTTACGAACTTGATAGTCATATAGAAATCCCAATAATGCTTGAAGAGTTTAAAAGATTAAAGGGAAAAGGATACGATTACTGGGCAATATTTTTAGCTCAATTGCTAGAGTTGGGAATCGAGCATAAAGATAAATATTTCTGCTCTGAACTGTGTCTGCATTTAATAAATAAAGGTCTGGATGATAGTCTTACATACAATTTAATGGCATTAAAAGAAAGTGCATTTAGTCCATCAAAACTATTCAAGTATTTAAAATTTATGGAATTATTAGGAAAGGAAGTGAAATAGTGGATAGATTTGAAAAATTTTTAGATTATATTTTTGAAGTTGAAGGTGAATTTACAGATGATGAAAATGACAGAGGTGGCGCTACAAACTTTGGAATAACTGAAGAAGAAGCAAGAGAATTTGGATATGCTGGAGATATGAGGAATTTAACAAAAGATTTTGCAAAAAATATTTATCTTAAAAAATACTATCTAGGGAACAAGCTAGATAAAGTTATAAACAATAAAGTAGCATTATCAATATTTGACTGGAGTTTTAATTCAGGAAGATGGGCAACTAAAAAGGCACAAGTAACATTAAATAGCTATTTTGGGTATGATTTGGTTGTAGACGGTATTTTTGGAATCAAAACTATAAAAGCTTTAAATGAAGTAGAAGAGCAGGGAAAATCTGAAGAATTTTTAAAAAATTATCATAATTTACAAAGAAAATTTTATCACTCTGTTGTGGAATACAATCCAACACAATCAGATTTTTTGAAAGGTTGGTTAAACAGAGTAGACAGAAAAGAAAAATATTTAAAGGAGATGTTTTAAAATGAGTAAAGTTATTTTAAACGTAGGTCATGGTGGAATCAGAAAAGATACAGGAGCATGTGGAAATGGCTTTGTTGAACATGAATGGAATAAGGACTTTGTGAATAATTATATTGTTCCTGAATGTAAAGAACAAGGTCTTGAATATGCTGTAGTCTATCAAGAATATTATTCAACATTGCCACAGAAAATAAACGGAATTGCGAACAAAGGCGATGTGACACTATCATTTCATTTGAATGCAGCTGATAAAACAGCTACAGGTGCTGAAATGTTATTCTGGCACAAATCAAAAAAGAGCAAGGAACTGGCGGAATTTTTGCAAGAAGCAAATATTGAAGCAACTCACTTGAAAGATAGAAAAATATTACCTCGTGATTATGCAGATAGAGGAGCTACTTTATTGAGAAAAACTGTGACACCTTGCGTCATAGTCGAGAGTGGATTTATAACAAATAAGGAAGACATGGAAGTGCTGGAAAAAACAAAAAAAGAATTGGCAAAACATTATGTGTCAGCAGTAAAAAATTATTTTAAAGGAGAGATGTAAAATGATGAACATAATAACAAACGTATTAAATCAATTTGGAGCAAATTTAACAAATTTAGTGGCGGTAGCATTAGCTGGACTGATAGCAAGGGGATTATCTTTAATTGTAATTAATGGGCATAAGTATTTGCTTAAAAGAAAAATATCTAAATATGTACTTAAGTTTATTCCACAAGGAATAGCTTACGGAGACATGCTGAAAGGCATAAAGCCAAACCATGAAAGACTGGTTCAGGCTGTTCTAACTGTTCAAAATAGAGTTCTGAAAATGTTCCCTGAAAAACAGAGACCTACAATAGATAAATTGATAGATGAAAATGCTATCGCAAGGGAAATAGAAAGAAAACTAAATGAGGATAAGCAGGAGGGTTTAGCAAAGCCGACAGCAGTGGAGGAAGAATAAGAGCTACTGTCGGAGAGAAAATAGAAAAAGTAACTGAACAGGCAACGGAAAAAGCAATTGACAAGGTAATTGAAAAAGTGGTAGAGAGTGGAAAGCTCTCTGCTACTGATAACAAGCTTAATTTTAATGTTATTGACTATAAGCGTGATTATTCGAGGTCGAACATATATGCTGATATTAACTATCGCGACAATTTTAAAGGTGATAGGGAGTTGTTGGCACGTGCTGGGTTTATTTACTATCTAGACAGAAAGTAGGCAAAAATGGAAAGTACAAAAAATATTTTTCTTTACATAGAAAATCATGGTTTAAGTCTTGTTATTGTTGTAATGCTTGGCATAGGACTTTGGCGATATGTTGTTCCTTACATCAAAAAACAGACTGAAACAATGGAAACTATTAAAACGTTTTTTGAAAATCACAACAAAGGAGTTATCTCAGGAAAAGCTCTCGAATTAATGCTGGAACTACAAGCAAAAGCTTTGAGGTGGAGCATTGAAAATAAGTATATCTTTTTTATTCAAAACAACAACATTAAACACAGGTACAACAACATAATATTTGAGATTGATAACTATATCAATGTTAAAATGCTAAAACTCGAGGACGAGCTTAAAGACATTACTGACAAAATTGCTTTTAAAGTTTTTTCAGAAATTTTTCAGGATTCCGTTTTGGATTTAAAAAAAGACTTAGACATGATATTGCAAGCGTTAAAAGAGGAACAAACAGAACAGACAGACTATGAAGTAGCAAAAAGAACTGTAAGACAGCATGCTGAACATTTTCAAAACAATTTAATAAAAAGAATAAAAGAGTTAACAGATTAAAAGCAGGATGAAGTTTCTGCTTTTTTTGTAAAAAATAAAAATATTTTATCAAAAACACTTGCATTTTACATAAAAATATGTTACTATATATATGTAGAAAGGAGGTGAAAGGGAAAATGGCAAAGAAAAAAAGAGCAATAAAGGAAATAACCATTGAGGTTAGCCTGATACCTTTAAAGCTCTATATAAAAATTATTTTCAAGTAGGCTCTAGGGCGAAAGCCCTATCCTACAAAGCCATTATACCATAAAATATGAAAATTGGAAATACTGAAATAAATTTTAAATTTAAACTTGGCTGGAAAGAGGCAACGACAACTGAAAAAATAGTTGGCATTGCGACTTGGGTAGTAATTTTAAGTATTATAATATATTTTACATGGAGGTAGCATGGAACAAAAAAAAGAGACCAGAGGGGCTAAAAAAGGCAGACCAAAGCCCCTTGGAAGCGGAAGAAAAAAAACAACAGATCCAAAACGTGATAAAGCTTTTACTGTAAGATTTACAGCAAAAGAGCTGGAATTTGTAAACAATAAATTAAAAGAAACTGGCGGAAGTAAGCCAGACGCATTATTGAAAATTTTGGGATTTGAGGTATAATAAAATATAAAATCAGAGGAGTTGGCAGATATGAAAGTATTAGAAAATAAAATAATTGAAGATGTGAGAAATACAATTCTTAACGAAGATTTAGATGATTTAAAAGATAATGGGAAACTGGACGATCACTTTCAAAACGAATTAAATATATTTAGCTTTTTTAGAGAACAATTTGAAATGCATGAAATAACAAAGAAATACATTTCGACTTTTGCGAAAATATTAAATATAATATCAGAAAAAGATTTTACCAAAGAAAACTTAGAAGAGTTGAGAGAAACTTTTTTAAAAAAAGAAGAAATGTTAAAAGACTTTTACAAGCATGATATATTAGGAAGAGAACTAATAATAAATGAAAATGGAGTTTTGCAAATAAAAGATAAATTTGAACAATTGAGTTTCAGCATATATCAATATGAGCAAAGACAATTTAGAAATATACTCGATAAAACAAAAGAACAAAAAGCAGAATTGTATAAAGAGTGTGTTCTTATACATAATTATTTAAGAGAAAACAGTTTTGCAGCTGTAGCGGATGCGGTTGCTGATGTAAAACTAGCATGTAAATAATGAAAAATACCCCTTGACTTTTTAAAGAAAAGGGGTATAATTTATTATATTAATAGTAGCACATTGTAATGTAAAGATTATAGTTTGTTATTATTTAATTTTTTAATAGTGCAAAGTGTATTGTAAATAGAGAATATCCTAGTTTAGGAAGAAAGAATTTAATAGTGCATTGTGTAGAGAAAAGAGCCTTAATTGGCTCTTTTTGTTTTTTGAGGTATAATTAAAATAAAAGAGGGAGAAAACGGAATGAAATATAGAGGGTATACAATTGTAAAAACGGACAGTAAAAGACCGTATGAGTGTGAAGAGTTGCAGCTAAAGGCAAATACGCTCGAAGACATGATTAGAATGATAAGCAAAGCGAAAAAGTCAAAAGTGCTGGCTGTAGATGACTTTTTACAGGCAAAAAGAAGGATGTTCCAAATCTACATGAATCAAATGGAAGGTGAAATATTTTCTAACACTTTAAATGAAATAAAGAAAAATCATAATTTAAGTAATAATAAAGAAGCTTTGTTGTTTCTCGTTAACTTATATAGAGTGAAATAATGTTGCTGTTGCATTGTTTAGTGTTCTATGTTAAAATAAAAAAGTACATGTTCAATTAAAAAAATGGAGACATTTTGGAGACAAAAAAATAAAAACATGTAAAAACGAGGTAAAAAAAATAATCCAAAAAAGCAAAAAAAGGTAAATAAAATCGGGTTTTGTTCTAAAAAGTAAAGTTTTAAAACAGACCTCACAGGTACGCCATTTTTAAATTGATTAAGAGGAAATCATTTAAAAGGGGATGGAATTACAGGGGATATATATAATTGGGGGATAAATGAAAAATAATGAGGGACATAGGGGAAGACTGAGAAACAGATTTTTAATGTCAGGGTTATCAGGATTTCAGGATTATGAAATTTTAGAATTACTTCTGACTTATGTTATTGTCAGAAAAGACTGTAAGGCAATAGCAAAGGAATTGCTTGACAAGTATGGAGATTTATATACGTTATTAAAACAATCTCCTGAAGAACTGGAAAAAAATAAATATATAACTGAAAGGACGGCAATATTTTTTAAAATGCTGTTTTCCATAATTGAAAGACAGTTATATTTAAAAATACACAATGAGAAAATTACTATTTCAAGTAACGTGCAGTTACTTGATTACTTGAAATTTTCTCTGTTAAACAGGGAAATTGAAGTATTTAAAGTACTGTTTTTAAATACTCAGAATGAACTTCTGAAGGAAGAGGAACTATTTAAAGGGACAATTGACAGAAGTACTGTCTATATAAGGGAATTAATAAAAAAAATACTGAATTACAATGCAAAATCAGTAATTCTGGTGCATAATCATCCTGCAGGTTCATTAAGGCCATCACAGGCTGATATTGCACTGACTAGAAAAATTAAGGAAATATTTGAAGGAATAGAGATACGCTTACTGGATCATATAATAATAAGTGAGAAAGGATATTTCAGTTTCTTAGAAGGTGGAATTTTATGAAAGTATTAAATATAAAATTTAGGAAAACAAAAAAAGTTTATCCGTTTTTAATAAATGAATTTCAAAATTTTCAAAAGGGAGACCATGTAATTGTTGACACAATAAGAGGTGAACAGATAGGAATAGTTTTGGGAGTGGCAAATAAGCTAGGAATGGAACTTGAAGAAAATGATGAAGTAAAAATAAGGGAAGTAAAGAGAAAATTAACAGAAAAGGAAGTTGAAAAGCTTAAGGAATTAGATGTTAAAGCTGATGAAGCTTATTTTAAATGTAAAAAAATAGTAAAGGATATTTTACCTGAAATGAATTTGGTAATTGGAGAGTACACTTTTGATGAAAATAAATTAATTTTTTATTTTACTGCTGAAACTAGACTTGATTTCAGGGAACTTGTAAAAGAGGTAAATAGGACATTCAGAAAGAGGGTAGAATTTTATCAGATAAAGCAAAATGATGAAGGGAGAATTTTAAGTGCATTTGGAAAGTACGGAAAGGAAATATACTGGTAACAATATCTGCAGTATAGGAAATGAAGAAAACGGTTTAGATCAGGTAATAGACGTATATTTTGATGCGTTTCAAAAAAGGTATTATTTTCTTAATAATCCTAAGTTTTCAGTGGAAATAAATGACCAGGTAATTGTAGAAACACAGATGGGATTAGCAATAGGAAAGGTAATATCTCTAAAAAAAGCCGCTATAAAAAGTAATGGGGAAGCTCTTAAAATGATTATAAGAGTTGCTACAAAGAAGGATATTGAGAAAAATAACGAATTAAAAACAGAAGCGATAAAAGCGGGATATATATTTAAAAACAAACTTAGGAAATACAATCTTAACCTTAAACTGGTTTCTACAGAATACACCTTTGACAAGAAAAAGTTAATTTTTTACTTTGCATCAGAAGACAGAGTTGATTTCAGGGAGCTTGTGAAAGAATTAGCTTCGATTTTTAGGGTTAGAATAGAACTTAGGCAAATTGGGGTAAGAGATTATGCAAAAATGGTGGGTGACTGTGGAAACTGTGGAAAAACATTATGCTGTAAATCAATAATTAATAAATTTGATTCAGTTTCGATAAAAATGGCAAGAGAACAGGGAGTATCGGTAGCTCCTTCAAAAATTTCAGGAGTGTGCGGAAGACTGAAATGCTGTATGGGGTTTGAAAATGCCCAGTATCTGGAAGTAAAGGAAGATTTTCCGGCTATCGGCCAGTCTGTTATGACTGCTGAAGGAAAAGGAAATGTAGTAAGCATGAATGTGCTGAATGATATTATTTTTGTAAATATTGAAGGAAAAGGTCTACAGAGATACAGTCTGTCAGAAATAAAATTTAATAAAAAAGAAAAAATAGAAATTGAAAAAACACAGGTTTGCTGTTATGAAGAAAATAACTAATGATTTTTATATTGAAAAATTAGAAAGTGTGGACAAAAAAATTATAGTAAAGGATGAAGGGCTGAAAATTACAGAAGATGCCCTTCTTTTGTCAAATTTTATAAAAAGAAAACTGGATACCTGCAGTAAAGAAGATACTGGGAAAAATACCAGTATCTTACTGGAAATAGGAGCAGGACAAGGCACGATATCCCTGCTTTTATCTGAAATTAAAACAATAGAAAAAATTTATGCTGTAGAATTTCAGGAAAGTATTTTTAAGCATCTGAATGAAAATATAAAAATAAATCAGCTGGAAAATAAAATTATTGGGATAAACGAAGACATAAAAGATATACAGGGGGAATACGGGTATATTGTTTCAAATCCTCCGTACAGAAAGGTAAATTCAGGAAAATTACCGGAAAGTGAGTCTGAAAGAATAAGTAAATACGAAGTAACTCTTACCTTAGAAGAATTATTCATACAGATAAGAAAACTCCTTAAAAACTACGGGGAATTTTTTGTAATTGTGCCAGATGAAAGGTTAAATGACTGTTTTTCATATATTTATAAAAATAATATGAATATACTGGAACTGGAAATAAATAAATATCGAAAAAGAAATTTGATAATAATACACGGAAAAAAAGGTGGAAATCAAAATTCGGGAATTAATATAGAAACTGTACAGCAACATTCAGAAAAGTAAAAAACAGCATCTATAAATCACAAAACAGATGAAGATTTATAGATGCTGTTTTTTTATGAAATTTTATTTGAAAAAATTATAGGGAAACTAAATATGAAACTAATTCTTCTTCAATTTCTTTATTGAACTTTCCAGTTCTGAAGTTATATTTTATTTCATCAAACTGTTCAGGATTTTCAGACATATGTTTCTGAACAACTTTAGGAAATTCAGTTAAAAATACTTCCGATTTATTTCCATTGTCTGCAAACAGTGTTGGAATTCTTGCTACTCCGGTAGCTTTTAGAAGTAGTTCATGAGCTTCTTCCCTTGTGCTGTATTCTATTTTTATTTTATCATTCAGTTCAGCAAATTTTTCCAGAAAGGAAACGACTGCACGGCAGTCAGGACAGTAAATCTCAGCAACTGCAAGAATTTTAATTTCTTTGTTTATATTTTTTATTTTTTGCACTGATTCATCAGATAAAATAATTTTATTTATTATTTTAAGCTGTCTTTCCTTATTCTCTGTATCTCCTTCAGAATTAAGGTATTTTTCGAATGTGGCCATTTTTAATCACTCCCTGTTTCTTTTTATATATTTAATTATAAAGCAAAATGAAAAAAAAATAAAGTAATTTATTTTTAACCTGAAATATGGTAAAATCTTTTGATAGACAGGAGGTATATTTAATGTATAAAGCGGTGGTAAGTGATCTGGATGGGACATTACTTAATGGAAGTCATGAAATAGATGACTTTACGAAGGAAACAGTCTCGGCAGTAATCAATAAAGGAATAAAATTCTATATAGCGACGGGAAGAAGCTATTCAGGGGCAAAAGACATAATGGACAAGTTAGGTCTGAAAATACCTCTGATAACTTCCAATGGAGCAAGGATAATGGATGAAGAAGGGAAGGAAATATATATTAATAATCTGGAAAAGAAGTATTCTGATTCAATACTGGATATAGATTATAAGAAAAAGGGAGAAAGCATAGTTTTAAATGTTTATTCCGGAAATGACTGGTATGTAACGGAAGACAGAAGAGAATTTTATATGAAAATAAATCCTAAAAGAACTTTTTTTCCGGAAGTTACTACACTGGAAGACCTTAAAACAAAGGAATTTACTAAAATATTTTTCCTGGGAGAACATGATGAGCTGCTGGAACTGGAAAAGGAAATAGAAGAGGTTACAAAGGGGGAAGTAAATATTGCCTTTGTACTGGAACACTGTCTGGAAATTTTCAGTAAGGAAAGTGACAAGGCAAATGCGGCAAAGTTTCTGCTTGAAAAGGATGGCTTGACATTGGAGGACAGTATAGCTTTTGGAGATGGATGTAATGATTATGATCTCTTAAAAAAAGCGGGAAAAGGTTTTGTAATGGGGAATGCATTTTACAGGCTGAAGGAATCTCTTCCTGAAAATGAAACTGTCGAGTCAAATGCAGATAACGGAGTGGCAAAAAAATTAGTGGAATTATTTTTGTAAAAATGTAGGAAATGTTAAGATAAATTAATAAAAATCTGAAAGGGGACAGAATTATGAAAAAAACAGCATTAGTTGTGGATGATACACCATATATAAGAGCGGATATAAAGGAAATACTGACAGATCAGGGATATGAAGTCTATGAAGCAGGGGATGGACTGGAAGCTATAGAAATGTATAAAAAAATTAAGCCCGTGATAGTGACGATGGATGTTAATATGCCAAAACTTCATGGAATAAAAGCGGCACAAGTAATAATGGATTATGATCCTGAAGCTAAAATTATGCTCTGTAGCACAATGATAACTTTTCAGAATTATGTAAGAATGGGGAAAGAAGCTGGAGTAAAGGGATTTTTATCAAAACCGTTTACTGAAGAGGAATTTATGGAAGAACTGGGGAAATTATTTGTTTAAAAAATAGGAGGAATATATGTATAAGGCAGTAATAAGTGACCTGGACGGAACATTGCTAAATGATAAGAGTAAGATATCAGACTTTACAAGGGAAACAGTGAGGAAATTAATAGATAGAGGAATAAAGTTCTATATAGCAACAGGAAGAAACTATGGACTTGCAAAAGTTGTAATGGATGAACTTGGAATAACAATACCACTTATTTCTGCAAATGGTGCAAGGATAAATGATGAAAATGGTGAAGTTATATTTGAAGATTTACTTGAAAAGGAAGAAGCGAAGAAGATTCTGGAAGTAGATTACAGAAAATATGGAGGAAATATTTTTATGAACGTCTTTTCAGGAGAAGACTGGCTTGTACCAATAGGAGCAACAGAGCATATATCTGAGGATGAAAGAAAAGCTTTTCCTGCACTGCCTAAGGAGGTAGGGGAAGAAGAATTAAAAGGTCTAGAAATACAGAAAATATTTTTTATAGGGGAACATGAAGCTCTAGTTGAACTTGAAAAGGAAATTATTGAAAAAACAGATGGCAAAGTAGCAATAGCATTTGCAAATGAAACATGTGTAGAATTTTTTTCAGAAACTGCAAATAAGGCAAATGCGGCGAAATTTCTTCTGAAAAGGGATGGAATAGATATAAAGGATGCTGTCAGCTTCGGTGATGGTGAAAATGATTATGAAATGCTCACAATGGCAGGAAAAGGTTTTGCAATGGGAAATGCCTTATACAGACTCAAGGACATGTTGCCTAAAGATTTTGAAATAATAGGAACAAATAATGAAGATGGTGAAGCAAAAAAACTTTTAGAGATATTTTTAAATAATTAATTCGATAATAAAAAAATGGAATTAGATTTTTGGAAAAGGAGATGTCTAAAAAAAATTGAAAATGAAAAATAATGTAAAACCATATTTATGAATTATTTAGAATTTCACAATACAAAACAGGAAATGAATTTAGAAAAAGTCAACAACCTAATTTTTTTTAGGTGAATTTTGACTTTTTCTTTATGAATGACTGGTTT
>ERZ773055.231-NODE-231-length-38248-cov-4.791375_pt1 | contig 38248 bp, 39 predicted proteins | sample MGYA00580515_ERZ773055 | MGnify/ENA primary metagenome ERZ773055 (study PRJEB29015, sample SAMEA2737993) | human oral metagenome | biome: human oral; feature: human-associated habitat; material: dental | place: China | collected 2064 ...
GTATCGGTGCGATAAATGAAACGCAAACAACGATTAGCGTTATAAAAGTATGCTTCCGATCAAAGCCGAATTTAATCAAATCATACCAATAATCTACGTAGTAAAGCGGGTTTTTCATTGTATTCCTTTAGTAGCTTTTGGTAAATCAGAATATTCTTGTAGCGATTTAAAACCACCTGTAATAAGTACACCTTTTATCAACACTTCCTCTACTCATCTATATCTCCTTTATTAAAATTAAGGCATTGGAATTTTGAGCATCAGAATTTTCCTGCAAGCCTTGCTCTAAATTCTGACGCCGCCCATCTAAAAGCCTCTTTAACTTTTCAAGCCTTGCTTCATTCATCCTTATCCCCGCTAAACCGCCTATTTAGAAGTCTAAATTTAAACCCCAAGCTAAATTTCAGAGCTTTCCTTGAGCGCCTTTATAGACGTTTTTCACGTCGTAAACCAGCGATCCCGCGTAATCAAGCTCAAAAAACTGCTTATGCGCTACGGCGATTACGACGCAGTCAAATTTGCGCAAGTCGGGCTTTTGCAGCAGATCGATGTCGTAGTATCTCTTGGCGTCGGCGGCGCTCGCCCAAGGATCATAGACGCTTACTTCGCAGCCGAAATTTTTAAGCTCGCTTATCATATCCACGACGCGCGTATTGCGGGTGTCGGGGCAGTTTTCTTTAAACGTCAGCCCCAAGATCAAGACCTTCGCGCCCTTTACCTTTTCGTCGTATTTTATCATCATCTTAACGACCTCCGTAGCGACGTAGCTTCCCATATTGTCGTTAATGCGGCGGCTTGAGAGGATGATTTCGGGGTGATAGCCCACCTCGGTCGCCTTCTGCGCCAGATAATACGGATCGATGCCGATACAGTGTCCGCCCACGAGCCCCGGACGGAAGCTTAAGAAATTCCACTTCGTAGCCGCTGCGTCGATGACGTCGTTGGTGTTGATACCGAGCTTGCCGAACAGGATCGCAAGCTCGTTGATAAAGCCGATGTTGATGTCGCGCTGGGTGTTTTCGATCACCTTCGCGGCTTCGGCGACCTTAATGCTGCTAGCGCGAAAGGTGCCGTTTTGCAGGATGCTAAGATAGACGCTATCTACGACGTCCAGAGCCTCTGGGGTGCTTGCCGAGACGATCTTTTTGATCTTCGTGACGGTGTGAACTTTATCGCCCGGATTGATACGCTCGGGCGAATATCCACAGAAAAAATCGCGGTTAAATTTTAGCCCGCTTACGCGCTGCAACACCGGCACGCAGTCCTCCTCCGTAGCGCCCGGATAGACGGTGCTTTCATACACGACGATGTCGCCCTTTTTAAGCACGGCTCCAACGCTTTCGCTGGCCTTGATTAGCGGCGTGAGATCGGGGCGATTTAGCCTATCTACGGGCGTCGGCACGCACACGATATAAAAATTGCTCTGCCTCATATCGTCTAGTTTCGCGCTAAATTTAAGTCCGTTTTGAATCGCCGCAGCAAGCTCCTCGTCGCTAAGCTCCAGCGTGCGGTCGTGCCCGCCGCGCAGCTCCTCTATGCGCTCTTGCGAGACGTCAAAGCCCACAACCTCGTGTTTTGCGGCAAACGCCGCCGCCAAAGGAAGCCCCACGTAGCCAAGTCCGATTATCGCTATTTTCATTTTTCCCTCATTTGCTTTCATATTTTCCTCTTTTCTTTGCGTTAAATTTCATAGTTAAATTTCGCTCTCAAACTCGCTAAATTTCAGGGCTACGCAGATACATTGCGCGTCTTAAATTTAACATTTCAAGCTCGCTCGCCGTTTTACTTGCGCTTATTTGCACGGCGGCAAATTTAAAATTTTGCCTTGATACGGAATTTTATGCCGCACCGAATTTCGCATCACGATAAAATTCAGTTGCTTTAGTGCAGCGAGCGGCGCCATGCAAAATTTCAAGCCGTGATAAAATTTTACTACCGCGCCAAAATCCCGCATCGCGATAAAATTCCATCTTCGTGCCGTTAAAATTTACGCCACGAAATTCTATGCCGCCAAAATTCCGCGCCATAAAATTTAAACGCCGTAAAATTTCAAAAAGCCGCGCCAAATTCCGCGAATTTTCGTCGTCGCAAGTCGCAAAATTTTAAAAAACCTCGCGAAATTTAGCAAATTTAATCTTTAATTTCAACTGCCTCATCCTTGATCTCGACCTTTTGCGTGGCGTTTGCGTCGGCTGCGGGCTTTAGATAGCCCTCCTCTATCAAAATTCCTACCGCCCGCTTAAAGATCGGCAGCGCATTTTGAGCGGCGTAGTAGCTGCCCCTTTTAGGCTCGCGCACCAAAACGCCGATCGTGTAGCTGGTGTCCGCGTCGTTGGCAAAGCCAAAAAACGAGCTATTATAGGCGCTCGAATAGCCGCCCCCCTTAGCGATACGCGCAGTGCCCGTCTTGCCGCCGATTTGCAGCCCCGCTACCCGCCCTTTGCGCCCCGTGCCACTCTCAACCGTTTTGATTAAAATTCCTTTTATTACGTCAGCGGTAGGTTTAGAGATTACCTGGCGGGTTTCGCTTTCGTTAACGGTGTAAGTTTTGCCATTATTTTCGAGATTTTCGACTAGGCGCGGGCTAATCATGACGCCGCCGTTGTTAAAGACGGTATAGGCATTGAGCATCTGAAGGAAAGTCATCTGCGCGCCGTAGCCGTAGCTGATCGTAGCTTTGTAAATTTTATTATTCAGGCTTTTGATACTAGGTATATTTCCGCTTTGCTCATACGGCAGATCGATACCCGTTTTTTGCGACATACCAAAGTTCATAAGCCCATCATAAATAGCCTGCCCCTCCAGCCGCTCTGAAATTTTAATCATTCCTATGTTTGAGCTGTGGATGATGATCTCCTCACCGCTCATCTGCTTAGCCGGGTGCGTGTCGCGGATCGTGCGAGTACCAAGCTTATAGCTGCCGTTATAGGTATTGATGATCTCGCCCGGTTTGACGGCTTTGGCATCATAGGCGATTGCGAAAATTATCGGCTTCATAATCGAGCCCACTTCGTAGGCGTATTCGCTCGCGGTAAAATTTAAATTCTTAAGATCGTTTTTCGTGATGTTTGAGGGGTCATAGCGGGCATTGGTCGCAAGGGATAAAATTTTGCCCGTTTTGGAGTTCATAATGCCCACAACGATTTCTCGCGCATCGTAATTATCAGCGCCCTCATCGCTTAGGCGCTCTATCTTTCTTTGCAGCGTTAGCGGCACGCTTAGACGGACGTTGTAGCCGTCGATCCTGCCCGTTTTTTTGCTGCTGCGCTCTAGGATGATGTTGCCGCCGATATCGCGCGGGCCCACGATAAACTCATCTCTAACCGGCGCTAGATAATACTCATAGTACTTCTCGATCCCCTTAATTCCGCTAACCTTTGTAATGCCATCAACCTCTTTTTTATTGATATAGCCGATTAACGGAGTGAGCGAATCGCCGACATTGTAGCTGCGCTTCTCGCCGCTTTCGGTCACGCTCATGCGGATAGGCGGATTTAACCTGCCGTTTGAGCCCATGAAGCTAACGAATACCTTTTTTAAATTTAGCTTATACGCAAGCTCTTTTAGATGCACGGCGGTTTTGGCGTCGATTTTATACGACAGCACGGTCGTGCCGCCAGAGCCCTCGATCGCGCTTTTGACGCGCTTTTCACTATCGCCCGTGTAGATGCAGTATAACCGTACGAAAAGATCAAGCTTGTTTTTATCGATGCTGCGTGCGTCGACGCTAACTTTATAGAGTTTGACGGAATTTGCCGCGACGTAGTTATCTTTTGCGATTATCGCGCCGCGGATCGCGCTGTTGGTTTCATTGACATCCAGGCGCGGTAGCTTGCGCTCAGTGCTGCCCCAAAAATATAAAATCGCCAAAAATACAAAAAGCGCCGCCGGCACGAATATAAACATCACGATGATCATACCGACTGAGGAGCTTTTATCTCTTTGCCACATCTTATTTCTTTAAAATTCTAAATTCCGCGCATTTTTTACGCTGCTGCATCTCAAGCTTTGACTCAATGCTGCGCTCCGCGCGGAACTTTAAGATCCGCGAAGCGCTCAAAGCCGCTATCTTGCACACTAAGCTCAGCAAATAGAGCGAGGAATTCCGCTCGCGGCATCTCTTTAGCACCCATAAATTTCAGATGCTCGTTCATAATCTGACAATCGATTAGAAAGCCGAAATTTGCAAGCACCTCACAAAGCCTAATCAGCGCTACTTTCGAAGCGTTGCTCTTTAGGCTCAGCATACTCTCGCCGCAAAACACCCGCCCAAAAATTAGCCCGTATAGCCCACCCACAAGCTCGCCATCTTCGTATGTCTCGACGCTGTGAGCGTAGCCGTCTGCTGCCAAACGCGAGTAAGCCTGCACGATCTGCTCGCTGATCCACGTGCCGTCGCTCTCTTTTTTTCGCACGTCTTTGCAGCGCTCGATGAAGCCCTTAAAATTTGCGTCAAATTTCACTTCATATCGCTTAAGATAGGGCTTAATGGACTTTTGCACACGTACTTCGCGTGGATCAAGCACTGCGCGCGGATCGGGCGACCACCATAAAATCGGCTCATCCTCGCTAAACCACGGAAATATCCCTGCGCTATAAGCGCTAAGCAAGCAATCCTCGCTCAGATCGCCGCCACTTGCAAGCGGCGCAAAATCGGGCGCATCCATAGGATCTGGAAAATCGTAAAACCGAGCCATTATTTAACGACGCTGCTTTGAGCTAGTGCGGGTTGCTTTTTTTCTATCTGCGGCAAAGGCGTAGAAGCAAAGCTAAAGCTTAGCTCGCCATCTTTTACGCTCACGCTAACTAAGCCGCCCTCTTGCAGCGCGCCAAAAAGCAGCTCGCCGCTTATATGATCGCTGATCTGAGAGCTGATCTCGCGCTTTAAATTTCGCGCTCCAAACTCGTCCGAATAGCCGCGCGAGATAATCAAATCTTTTGCTTCCTTGTTTAGGCTAATCTTTACGTTTTTTAGCTGCGACTCTAGCTCGCCGATAGTTTTATCCACGATCTTTTCTAAAATTTCACCGCTTAAGCGGTTGAAATTTATGATTTTATCGATACGATTGCGAAATTCTGGCGCAAAAAAGCTTTTTATGGCACTATCTACTTTATAGCTCTCGTCCTTCGTAAATCCAACTTGCGGCGCTTCTTTCGTGCCTAAATTCGACGTCATTATTATGATCGTATTTTTAAAATCGGTCGTAACGCCGTTGTTATCGGTAAGACTTGCGTTATCGAAAATTCCTAAAAAAATATTCGTCATGCTAGGATGAGCTTTTTCTACCTCATCAAATAAAATGACGCTGTAAGGGTGCTTTTTGATGTTATTCGTTAAAATTCCACCGTTTTCAAAGCCCACATATCCGGGAGGTGCTCCGATGAGCCTAGAGACGCTGTGAGCTTCCATATATTCACTCATATCATAGCGCTCAAAATGCACTCCAAGCTGCGCGGCTAAGACCTTAGCTAGCTCACTTTTGCCCACGCCGCTGCTACCTGCGAACAAAAATACGCCGATTGGGGAGCTTGCGCCTCCAAGCCTGGCGTAAGAGCGCAGAAGCGCCTTGCAAAGGCTGCTAACCGCCTCGTCTTGACCGAAAATTTCACGCTTGATATTGGCTTCCAGATTTTTTAGTACCTGTTTATTATCGACGCTACTGCTTAAATTTGCGATATTCGCGCTAATCGAAAGTGTATTTACTAAATCGTCCTTACTGATTTCAAGCGGAGCTTCGTGCGGTTTAAACGCAAAGCTCGCGCCCACCTCGTCGATGAGATCAATGGCGCTGTCGGGAAGGAATTTATCGCTTTGATATTTTTTAGCAAGCGTTACGCTATCACGCAAAATTTCGTCGCTAAATTTTACGCCGTGAAATTCCTCATATTTTTTGGCTACGCCTTTTAAAATTTCAACGCTATCGTCGATGCTAGGCTCGCTTACATCGATCTTACAAAACCTGCGGCTAAGCGCTTTATCCTGCGAAAACGAGCGGTATTCACCGTATGTAGTAGCACCGATGACCGATAGCTCACCACTTGCAAGCGAAGGCTTTAGGATGTTTGACATATCAAGTTCGTTGCGATTGCCCGTACCTGCGCCAACGATCGTGTGAATTTCATCGATAAATAAAATCGCGTTTTGATTAGCGCTAAACTCGTCTATGAGATCCTTTAGCCTCTCCTCAAACTCCCCGCGCAGCGTAGTGCCTGCGATCAGCGCGCCAGCATCAAGGGCGTAAATCACCTTGTTTTTTAGCTTTTCTGGCACTTCGCCGCGGACGATTTTTAGCGCGATACCCTCGATGATCGCGGTTTTACCAACTCCTGCTTCGCCCACTAAGATCGGATTATTTTTCTTGCGGCGACAGAGGGTTTGTAGCGTCTTTTCGATCTCTTTTTCGCGTCCGATGAGTGGATCGATCTTACCTTCAAGCGCAATTTTATTGAGATTCGCTGTATAAAGTGAGCTAGGTGAGTCCTTTTTAATATCGCGCTCGTTTATGGCGTCCTTTTCACCCTCAAACGCAGGCTCAAATTCCGTATTCTGCCACTGTCTGCGGCTTTCGTCATAATTCATCGCATGCGTGATATCATCGATATCGTATGAGTTTAGCTTAATCGCTGCGGCTTCGTCGCGAGAAACGACCTCATCACGGTGATCGAAAGCAGATTTGTACTTTCGCACAATGAGCTCAAAAATCGCGGCATTGATACCGTAGTGATTTAAAATTTTAGTGCAGTCGTTTTCCTTATCATTTAAAATTTTAAGCATAAAATCAAGCTCGTTTTTAGGCTCTTTAGCGTTATTTAATTCAGTATAGAACTGCTTAAATTCTATCGTCTGCGCCGGATCCTTACCGCTTGATTTAGGCATCATATCCAAAAGCCCGCCCAGATTATCCAAGATATTTAGATAGTTAATATCCGGAATTTCTTTGGCGATGAGCCCGCGAAATGGCTTATTGTATTTAAAAATAGCATAAACTACGTGCGAAGTAGTGATGTATTCGTCCTCGCCGTCGTTTGCGACGCTGATTGCTTGTTCAAAATGTTTGTTTAAAAAAAATCCTATCATTGCTTTCCTTTAAATTTAATCCTCTTCGATCTCACATCTAAGAGGGAATCCTGCGGCCTTTGCCGCTTGTAAAACCGCTTGTTGCTTGCACTCGGCTATCTCTTTAGGATACGCGCCGCAAACCGCGCGACCCTGCCTATGAACTTTCATCATTAAATCTACGGCGTCGTTAAAGTTTTTGGCGAAAATTTCCATCAAAATATAAACCACGAAATCCATCGTCGTCACGTCGTCATTTAGCAAAATTACTTTATACGGGCGAGGCACGAAAGATTTTGTTTTGGCGCGAGTGCGAATCTGCACGCCGGTTTTAGTTGCCATTTTTTATCCTGGCGATATCGCTTTTTATCACATCGGTATCGACCATGCCTAAGTAATACGGCTTGCCCCGCTCATCGCCTTCATTAATGTCGGTAAGCCTTTGATATTTTCCGTCTTTAAGTACTACCTTAAAAGGGATCGAAAGCGCGTGGCGATAACCGATGTCGCTTAAAATTTGACCCACTATGCGCTCGTTTTGTTTTGAATTGGAGATGAAATAATACGCATTAAACTTTTTCGTAAAATTTTCGATCACTTGCGCGTCCGTAATGTCCTCAAAATAAATCAAGCCGACCATTAGAAAATCCGCGGAATTTTTTAGCTGAAAGTCCATCAGATGCGGCGCTTCGATGCGGCACGGCTGGCAGTATGTACCAAAAATATCAAACATTAAAATTTTATCGCTGTCCGCGAGCTTAAAGCCCTTTTCTGTCCGCTCGATCGTTACCTCGCCGCCTACGACGCTTTTAAGCGTAAGGCGCTCGCCCGTTTTAAACGGCGTAAAAGCTACCTCCTCGCCACTTTCTCCGCCAATACGCTCGCCATTTTTATCTTGAGCGGAATTTTTCGCCATCTGATTCTCGCTCGCGGCAGGATTCTCGCCCGTAGAGCCCGTCTTTTTCTGCGAATCATCTCCACAGCCGCTTAAAACAAAAATCGCCAAACATAATAGTAAAAATTTCTTCATTGCATTTCCTTCGGGTTTAAATTTAAGCCCGCATTTTAACCAAAGTTTTGTGAATTTAAAATGAATGCTTGTCGTATCGCTTCATCGCGCTTTGCGCTTCGCGGTCGGCTTCCTTGCGCTTTAGCGATTCGCGCTTGTCGTGCAGATTTTTGCCACTAGCCAAAGCGATACGCGCCTTTACGCGGTTTTTATCATTCAGATACAGCGACAAAACTACGATGGTAAGGCCCTCTTTGCTAACCGCGCCCAGAAGCTTATCGATCTGCTTTCGGTGCATCAAAAGCTTTCGCGCCGCCCCTTCGTCTGGACGAAAGTGAGCGTTTGTGCTTTCAAGATAGCTGATATGGGCGTTTAGCAAAAACAGCTCGCCGCGGATCACGCGACAAAAGCTATCTTTGAGATTGCCCCTGCCCGCGCGCAGAGCTTTGACCTCGCTGCCCTTTAGCACGATGCCCGCTTCAAAGCTTTCAAGTATCGTAAAATCGTGAAATGCCTTGCGATTTTTACTCAGTTCTTTCATCTTTTTCCTTCTAAATTTAGTCCTAAGCTTAGCCCGTTTTTGCTTAAATTTAAAAGCGGGCGAGCGAATTTTAAATTTTATCTTTAAATTTAGCTTTTAAATTTTAACCGCGCGCCTTGGAATTCTTATTTTAAGAAAAACACGCTGCTGCCGCTGCCGCTTAGAAACATATCGCGATACCTATCCATCTGCGGATATAGCTTTATGCATGGCGCGAAAAGATCATTTAACGTAAAGCCGCCATATTGCGCCAGCAGCTGCTCGCTGCTTAAACGCAACATCTCTTGCGCCTGCGCGGCGTTTATATTTTGCATAAAGCTTGCGCGAAACTCATTATAAACCGCGCCGGTGGAGCAAAAGATTGCGGGCGTTAAAATTTCGATCGCAGGCAGCCGGTCCTCGAAAGGCTCGATGATCTCGCCGATGCCGCGCACGTTTGCGGCCTCCAGCCCGCTAACAAAAAACGCGACGTCTGCGCCGATATTTTGCGCGATTTTGGTAAGCCGCTCGCGTGAAATTTTTAAGCCTAATTCCTCGTTCGCAAGCCGCAAAAACGCGGCCGCATCGCTACTGCCGCCCCCAAGACCAGCACCGATCGGAATACGTTTTTTAAGCACGATCTTGTGCGAGCCGAAAAACTCCGCAAGCTCGCGCGCAAAGCCCGCCTGCTCAAGCGCCGCCTTGGCTTTTAAAATTATATTGTCCGCGATCTGCGCGGTGTCGCATTCAAGCGCAAAGCCGCTCGCGCGCTCGAAACTTATCTCATCAAAAAGCTCCCTGCGCAGCACGAAGCGCGAGGCGATCTCGTGGTAGCCGCCGCGCGTGCCGACGACTTTTAAAAAAACGTTAATCTTTGCATAAGCTTTCAAAATTTTACTCCTTCTGCGCTTTGGCGCGCTTGCGTTAAATTTAGCCCGCGACAAGTCCATCTAGCGCGATTAAAATTCCGATCCGCGCGCGAGTTAAATTTCAGCCTGCGGCAAGCCCTGTCCAGTGCGATTAAAATTTCAAAACCACGTGCCGTGAAGTGCGCGCCGTGGAATTTGATCCGCAATCGCGGCGCCCGATACGTAAATTTTATAAAGCGCGGAATTTTAAATCCGCAACGCGCGAGTTAAATTTCAACTCGCGGCGCAAATCTATCTCAGAGATTAAAATTCCAAGCCGCAAAATTCTAGCCGCGCTGCGCTAAATCGTAAATTTAACTTGGCGGTACGCCGCCCGCCGTAAAATCAAACCCGTCGGCGCAGACTACGCACCGCCGCGAGCTAGAATTTCATTCGACACAGGCCGCTTGCTGCGCCGCAATAAGCCCCCAACCTGCGCGCTTTGTAAATCGCGAAATTTTAATCTTGCGGCGCGTCGCCATCGCACACCAAAAAGCAAATCAAAACGCCGCTCCGCCGCGTTTAAATTTATCCTCACGGATTTATTTCTTTTCACAAGCGAGCGTCGCTTGCCTAGCCGCATGTTTAAATTTACGCCGCCTGAGGCCGATTTGCGATCTGTGCGCAACAAAAAAGCGTGATCGCTCACTACTCCGCACGATAAAATTTAACCGCGCAGGGCGGCGCGCTATGCGAGCAAATTTAAAACGCGTCGTATTTATGATCGCTTCAAAATTTCAAGCTCAAACCGTCCGATCAAAATTCCGCCGCAAGCTAGAGGCGCTGATTAAAACGCACCGCACGCGATCGGAACGTCGTTCCAAAGATACCTCACCTCGCCCGAGCTTATCTCGATGATTGAGTAAAAATCGCCGCAGATAAGCAGATAGCGGCCGTCCGCGCGGCTCGCTAGATCCTTTGCGGCGAGCTTTTTGCCCAAGATCACGTCACGAGCGTCGCCGTCGTAAAAGTTTGGCGCGAGGTCCAAAAACTCGAGCGGATTTAGTGCTGCCTCATCCGCAAAACGCGGATCTTTCAAATCGAAAGCCCCTTCGCTCTGCCGTCTAAGCGCGCTTAGCGTGCCTGTGGCGCCTAGCTTTTCTGCTAAAATTTGCGCAAAAGAGCGCACGTAGCCGCCTTCGCTGAGTGCGACGCGAAAGCTCACGAAGGGGTGAGCGTAGCTTAAAATTTCGGCATCAAAAACCCGCATCGAGCTCTCTTTCAAGCTCACCTCTTCGCCCGCGCGAGCGAGCTTGTATGCGCGCACGCCGCTAATTTTCTTGGCGCTGAAGGCGGGCGGGATAAATTTTATCTCGCCGCGCATTTGCGTCATCGCAGCGTCTAAAACCTCGCGCGAAAGCGGCGGAATTTGTTCCACGCGCCCTATGTTTTCGTTATCGCCGCTTGGGCTCTGCGCGCCCAGCCACAGCGTCGCAGTGTAGATTTTAGGCTCCTTTTTCAAAAACCTAAAAAAGCGCGCGTATTGCCCGAATGCCACGATCAGCGCGCCGCTTGCAAAGGGATCGAGCGTGCCGCTAAAGCCCGCCTTCTTCACGCCGTATTTGCGCTTAAGAGCGCTTAAAAATTTATTGCTGCCGATACCCGCGGGTTTGTCCGCCAAAAACAATCTATTCATAAGAGCCGATCTTTTCTACGAAATTTGACATTATCACGCGCGAAATTCCGCCGAAATTTATAGTGAGCCGATCGCCGTTTACCGCCGTGATCTGTCCGATACCGAAGAGTTTGTGTTTGATCAGCTCACCCTTGCTAAAGCCGCTGTTTTGCTCTCGCGGCGGCTCTTTGGCTACCAAACCCGCCTCGGCTATAAACCTGCTAACATCGAGCCTCTCACGCTTGCCGCGATAAAAGCGGCTAGCGGCAAAGCTAAGCGTGAGAGTGCGCTTGGCGCGCGTGATCGCTACGTATGCGAGCCTACGCTCCTCCTCGATGTCGCTGCTGTCGCCCAAAAGCGGGAAAAAGCCCTCCTCCAGTCCGATTACGAAAAGGTGCGAAAACTCAAGCCCTTTGCTCGCGTGCACGCTCATTATGTTTATCGCATCGCCAGATACGGCGTCCTGATCGCTAAGAAGGCTCAGCTCGTTTAAAAATTCCGCCAGATCAAAATCGGGCTTATTGCTCGCCTCGTCCTTCAGCATCGCCAAAAACTCGTCGATATTTGCGACGCGGTCGGCGCCATCCGGAAGCGAGGCATAGTAAGCCTTTAGCCCGAAAGCGGGCTCCAGCGCGTCTATTTTTTTGATCGTATCGGCTAGCGCGGAGATAGAGGCAATGCCGCTTTTAAGTTCCGCTAGAGCCTGCGCCGCCTTAGCGCTAAGCCCCGCGTCCGGCTCGCTAAAAGCGTCAAATAGACTGATAAGTCGCAGGCGCGAAAGCTCCTCGAGCTTTGCCAGCGAGACCTTGCCGATGCCGCGCTTGGGCACGTTTATTATCCGCCTCATCGAAAAGTCGTCGTGCTCGTCGTTTACTAAGCGCAGATAGGCGATCGTATCCTTAATCTCGGCGCGCTCGTAAAATTTCACGCCGCCTACCATTTTGTACGGGATTTTGGCGCGATTCAGCCCCTCTTCCAGCGCGCGCGAAAGAGCGTTTACGCGGTAAAGCACGGCGATTTGAGAAGGCGCTACGCCGCTTGAAAGCAGCTTTTTGATGGCTTCTGCGATCTTTGCCGCCTCGATACTCTCCTCTTCAGAGCGCAAAATTTCGATCTTTTCGCCGCCGCCGTTCATGCTAGTAAGGCTCTTGCCGAGGCGGTTTTTGTTATGCGAGATAAGCTCGTTGGCGGCATTTAAAATTTCATCCGTGGAGCGGTAGTTCTGCTCGAGTTTGATAAATTTTACGTTTGAGAACTGATCTTTAAAATTTAGAATATTTTCTATCCGCGCGCCGCGCCAGCCGTAGATACTCTGATCGTCATCGCCCACTACTACGAGGTTTTCGTGCGCGGTGCAGAGCTTTTGTAGCAGTTTGAATTGAATGTCGTTGGTGTCCTGATACTCATCGACCGTGATGTAGGCGTAACGGCGCGAAATTTCATCGCATAGCCGCTCATTCGCGCTTAAAATTTTATACGGCAAGATCAGCAGATCATCGAAATCCACCAGATTATTCGCCGCCAAATACGCCTCGTAGCGCTTGTATGCTCTAGCGCAGTGCGCGTAAAATCCGCTATACATCCTGCTTAGCTCATCGTCCTCGCCCTTTAGAAGCTCGTCGATATCTTTGGGATCGATCAAGGAATTTTTATAGGTTGAAATTTTGGCCGACAATAGCGATGTAGGCAAATTTATCTCAAAGCCCTTGATGATCTTTTTCTTATCGTCGGTATCGATTACTTGAAAGTTTGCACTGCGCCCAAGCTCGCTAATATGAAATTTTAAAAACAAAAGTCCGAATTTATGGAAGGTGCACAAAAGCGGCACGCTGCTTAAATTTAGCCCGCTTATCAGATTAAGCGCTCGCGAGCGCATCTCGGCGGCGGCTTTGTTCGTAAACGTAAGCGTGAGAGTATTTTCCGCAGGCACGCCGTTTGAGAGCAAGTAGGCAAGGCGCGCGGTGATCGTTTTGGTTTTGCCGCTGCCTGCACCCGCTAAGATTAACATCGCTCCGTCCACGTGGCTCGCAGCCTCGCGCTGAGCGGGATTAAGACCTTCTAAAATATCGCTCATTTTGAAAAAATTTTACGCGATTTTTCGCGCTTAAGCCACTCGGACTCGGGCTGGGAGAAATTTACTGCGATGGGCTTGCCGTCCACGACGATCTGCAAGACCGCGTAAAACGGCACGCTAAGCGTGCTTGCAAAATCTTGCGGCCCGAAACCCGCCTCGAAAACCAGCTCATCCTTGCTAAGATGCGCGCTAGAAAGCGTGTATTCCTCCAGCTGCAAAAAGATCGCGGGCATTTTGAAGCTTTTTAAAATTTCCTCCGGCAGCGGCGGGTCAAATTTTATCTGATCCGTCCTCGCAACGATGCCAAATCCATATCCAAGAGCCAAAACGTAATCCAAAACCGCGCCTATATTTGCACTACTCGCAGCGATAAATTTATCGTCTTTTAAAATTTTATCTATCATCCTAACCCCTCACAAACTCATCTACAAGCGCTGCGACCTGCTCTATGCCGATGCGCCAAAACTCGCTTTTATTGATATCAAACCCAAATTTCGCCACTAGCTTTTGCGGCTCGTCACTACCGCCCGAGCTTAAAAACTCGGTGTAAATTTGAACGAAATTTTCGAGCCTGCCGCTCTTATACAGCCCGTAAAGCGCGAGTACCAAAAGCTGCGCGTAGGCGTAGGAGTAGCAGTAAAACGGCGTGTGAACGAAGTGCGGGATGTAGCTCCACCAGCTTTTGTAATGATCCTGCAAGATTAGCTCGCCCGCAAACATCTTGCGCGACTCCTCCATCCAAAGCTCATTAATACGGTCTACGCTTAGCTCATCCGCGCTTGCATGCACGCGCCGCTCAAAGGTCGTAAATCCGATCTGGCGGTAAAGCGTAGCGAAGATATCCTCGATCTTTGCCGCAAGCATCGCTCTTAGCGCGATCTTATCGCTTGCGGTCTGCGATGGCGTATCGGTATCGCGCTCTGCGTATTCGCACGAACCCGCAGAGCTTTGCGAAGCGGCGCGTTTTACGGCGCGCTCGCTTGGAATTTCACCGCCCCGAGCCTCCTGCGAAGCATCGCGTTTAAAATTTTGCGAGCCGTCCGAGGCGGCGCTTTTTAAATTTTGAGAGTCGTTTAAATTTGAAAAATTTTCGCGCATATAATCAAACACTAGCATCTCGCAAAATACCGACGCGGTCTCCGCCGTCGTCAGCGGCGTAAAGGAGTTGAAATAGCCCACGCCGTAGCTTAGATACTGATGTATCGCGTGCCCCAGCTCGTGCGCGAGGGTAAATACGTCGCGGCGCTTGCACGTGAAATTTAAAAGCACGAAAGGGTGCGTATCGCGCGAGCCCGAATGCGAAAACGCGCCGCTTTGCTTATTTTGCGCGGGCATCGCGTCGATCCAGTTTCGCTCAAACGCGATCAGCGCGATCTGCTTAAATTTCGGACTAAATTTTTCAAACGCCGCAAGCACGATCTGCTTAGCCTGCTCGAAGCTAAACTCGCTCTCATCGCCGCCGAGCGGCGCGTATCTATCGTAATCATACAGCGCGTCGTAGCCTAAAATTTCGCGCTTTTTGGCGTAAAATTTGCCGACCAGAGCGAAGCTTCGCTCCGCTTCTGCGATCAGTGCATCGACGCTTGCGATGTTTATCTGATTTTCCTCGTGCATCACCGCCTCGGCTTTATCGTAGCCGCGCAGCTCGCAGCGAATTTTAAGATCGGTTTTGATCATATTGTAGATGTAGCCGAGCAGGTGGGAGTTTTGCTCTAGCACCGCACTTAGCGAAGCTGCGGCGTCTTTTCGTACCTCGCGATCAGAGCTATGAAGCAGGCTTAAAATTTCCTCCTCGCCAAGCTTACGCCCGCGAAAATCAAAGCTCATCCGCGCCATACTCTCGTCAAAAAGCCGCGAAAACGCCTCGCCGCTTACGGGCGAAGTTTTTAAAAGCACGCTTTCTTGCGGAAGGCTTAGCTGGTGGGCCTTGCGCTGCTTAAGCAAGCTCAAATAATATCTGAATCTCCCGCTTCCTGCGATAAACTCGTCCTGTTTTGCGGCGTCAAGCTCGTTAAACTCGAGCTCGAAAAAGAGCAGGCTCTGCGAAATGTCGTTGCAAGCCTGCTCCGTCTTAGCCTGCTGCGCCCCAAGGCTCGTATCTCGCGCAAAGCTAAGATGCGCAAAGCTCATTATCTTGCCGATCTGCTCGCTGATGCTCTCATAAAGCTCAAGCGCGTCTAAAAACTCCTCCGCGCTAAGAGCGCGCAGCTTATCTTTAAATTTAGCTTCAAAATCCCTAGCCTGCGCGGAGGCGCTATCTATCGCGCCGCTAAATTCCGCTTCGTTTGCAAACAGCTCGCCTAAATTCCAATTCATCGATTTCCTTTTAAAATTTTTGGATAATTTTATCAAAAAAGCATAAGTAAAATGTTAAAAACCGCGAGATCCGCCGCCTCAGCGGAATTCGCGGTAAAATTTTAAGGTGAGTTATTTTTGCATACTTTGCGACGCGATCGCCGTAAAAATCACGTCCGTGGAGCTATTGATCGCGGTTTCTACCGAGTCTTGAATCACGCCGATGATAAAGCCGATCGCGACGACCTGCATTGCGATGTCGTTTGAGATATTAAAGAGCGAGCACGCAAGCGGTATCAGCATCAATGAGCCGCCTGGCACGCCGCTAGCGCCGCACGCACCGACTGCCGAGACCACGCAAAGCAGTAGCGCCGTCCAAAAATCGGGGCGCACGCCAAGCGTATGAGCCGCAGCAAGCGCCAAGATCGCGATTACCACCGCAGCGCCCGCCATATTTATCGTAGCTCCCAAAGGGATCGAGATCGAGCTTAGCTCGTCGCTGATGCCGAGCTTTTTGCATAAATTTAAATTTACCGGGATATTCGCCGCCGAGCTGCGGGTAAAAAACGCTGTGAGGCCGCTTTCGCGCAGGCAGGTAAATACGAGCGGATATGGATTTTTCTTAATCACCGCAAAGACGATGAGCGGATTTACCACGAGGGCTACGAACGCCATCGCACCTACTAGCACGACTACGATTCGCGCATATCCAAGCAGCGCATCGACGCCGGTTTGATACACGGTAGAAGCTACTAAGCCGAAAATTCCAAACGGCGCGAGCTGGATTACGAATTGCACGATTTTGGTTACCGCTTCGCTCAGATCGGTAAAAATTTTCTTTGTTTCATTAGTACAAAATTTAAGCGCGACGCCAAGACCTATCGCCCAGGTTAAAATTCCTACGTAGTTTCCGTGCGCGATAGCGTTTAGCGGATTATCTACGACCTTAAAAAGCAGATCTTTTAGCACGATCCAAACGCTCGCAGGGACCGCATTTTCCGCCGCACCGACATTACTTAGAGCAAGCTGCGTCGGAAATAAAAAGCTGGCTGCAACCCCCACGCACGAGGCTAAAAAGGTGCCTACGATATATAGAACAACCACACGTTTTAAGCCGCTTGCACTGCCGTATTGTTTATTTACGATCGAGCTTAAAATCAAGATAAAAACTAAAATCGGAGCTACCGCTTTAAGGGCGCCTACGAATAAATTTCCTAAAATTTCCGCAAAAGCTACTACGTTTATTAAAAACGAAGTGTGCTCTGCCGCAATATCGCCCGCCGCTGAACGTGCGGCAAAGCCCAAAATGGCGCCTATTATCAAGCCTGTAACTATGCGCAGAACTAGATTTTTATCTTTGTAGCTAGCTACTAATTTTTGAATCGAACTCATTTTTTACCTTTCAATCAAAACGTCGTTTGAAATATATCGAAATTTTATTTAAGCGCATTTAAATTTGAGCGGAATTTCGTAATTTTTAGTTAATCTTAAAACCTCGTTAGATAAAATGACGCGAAATTTTAATTAGGAGCAGATATGTATCTATTTACCAGCGAGGTTGTAAGCCCCGGTCATCCGGATAAGTGCGCCGATATTATCGCAGACAGCATCGTGGATGAAATTTTAAAACAAGATCCCAACGGGCGCGTCGCGGCGGAGGTTTTCATCGCGGGCAAACACGTAGTAATCGGCGGCGAAGTAAACGCCAAGATCGATTTTACCCACGACGATTACCGCCACATCGTAAAGGGCGCGCTTAGCGAGATCGGTTACAACGACAACCCTCATTTTACGCGCGCGCAGTGCCTGCACCCGCAAGATCTGCAAGTGGACGTATTTTTAAACCAGCAAAGCCCCGACATCAACCAAGGCGTCGATCAAGAGGGCGGCGAGATCGGAGCGGGAGATCAGGGCATAATGTTCGGCTTTGCAAGCTGCGAAACGAAAAATTTTATGCCGGCGGCGATCACCTACGCGAGGCTTCTTTGCGATCACGTTTATGCCTACGCAAAGTCTCATCCTAACGAGCTTGGCGTCGATATTAAGACGCAGGTTACGGTCGATTACGGCACGAAGAGCAATTTTGAGGAGTGCAAACCACAAAGCATCCATACGATCGTGGTTTCCGCGCCATGCGTCGAAAGTATGAGTATCGAGCGCGTCCGAGATCTGATCGGAAATTTGATCGATTCGGCGGGGCTTCCGAAGGAGCTTTACGACAAAAGCAAAACGATCATCTACATCAATCCGACCGGCCGCTACGTAAATCACAGCTCACTTCACGACAGCGGCCTAACGGGACGCAAACTGATCGTAGATAGCTTCGGCGGCTACAGTCCGATCGGCGGCGGCGCTCAAAGCAGCAAGGACTACACTAAGGTCGATCGCAGCGGGCTTTATGCGGCGCGCTATATCGCCAAAAATATCGTCGCGGCAGGGCTTGCGAAAAAATGCATCGTCCAGCTCAGTTACGCAATCGGCGTCGCAAAGCCCGTCAGCGTCAGCGTCGATTGTATGGGGACAAATTTAGGCGCGGCTGGCGACGATGGGCTATCTGCTTTCGTGCTTGAAAAATTCCCGCTCACGCCGCGCTGGATCATCGATAAATTCGGTCTTGATCGCCCCGGCAAAGGAAGCTTTCTCTACGCCGACGTCGCCGCACGCGGACAGGTCGGAAACGACGAGTACCCGTGGGAGCAGCTCGATAGCGTCGAGCTTTTTAAGGTTTTGAAATAAAATTTTACGCTTTGCAGTAGCGCCTTTTTAGCTTACGACATTCGCTAGGCTTGCAGCAGCGAGCCTAGCTCAATATTCTACGCGGCTTTTGCATGCCGCATAGTTTTATCGCATCCCAAAAAATAGCGTTGCGGCAAAATTCTGTATCAAAATTCTAAGCAGTGGAATTTAAGAGTTTTCGCAGGTAGAATCGAATTTTAAAATTTTAAGCCTAACTCGCGCAAAATTTTAAAATTGGCGCGGTGAAATTCCAAGGCTGAGCCCGTCTAGTTTAGTGATAAATTCTAACTAGAGCAGGCTTTAAAAAAATTTACATGCAAGCTTTTAAATTTGCAATCGCTTAAAATGAAATTTGACCTATAAAATTTTTTCTAACGCGCTTTGTACTTAATATCCGAAAGACAAAATTTTAAATTCTCCTTACTTGTGATATTTAAGCGTGTAGATTTTAAAATTTTGCATTCTATTTGAAGTTCACTGCTTTATACAGCAAGAAAACCCAAAGCAAATTTCATTTAAAAGCGGTATCGGCAAGACAGAAACATTAAAATTTTAAAATGTGGAATTTATGAACGCTGCTAATTTAAAATCTCAGATTGGCACGCTTCGCCAAAGCTCTGCTACCAACGATGCGAATGAATTAAAAAGTAAGATTAATTCGCCTCGCTCAATGTCGCCCGCGAACGAGCACGGCGGAATATCAAGCTTAAATAACGCAAAAGATAAAAGAATAAAGCAAAAATAGAAGGGGCTTGGAGCTTGATAAAATTCTAGCCTTGTGCGGCGGCGACCGAGTGGCTTTTAAACTAGGCTTTAAACGCAGTGATACAAATTACACGCCTTAACTTAAATGCTAAGAGGCGATAAAATTTCATCGCCGCTTTCATAAATTAAAATTTTAAAGATACACCCGAGCTACGCAGCTGCAATAAGCAAATCACCTGCATTTTAATCGCCCGCGCCTCGCCTAAATTGCCTAAATTGCCGATCAAATTTAAGCCGCATACACCTTTATCTGGCGCTTAGTTTAGCCGCGCGGCATAAAAACGCAGCTAAAAAGCGAAGCACTATTTCGTCTGATTATCCTCGTTTTTTGGGGCGGCAGTGCTTGCATTTATCTCGCTGGCTGCGCTATTTACGGGCTCAGGAACAGAGATTTTTTTCACCGAAGCGGTGAAATTCTGCTCGGCTTCAACGTCGCCCGTTTTTTCGATATATGTAAAATCGCCCATCTTCGTCCACGTTCTAGCTTTAGCTAAAAACGCCTTTTGGCTCTCCCAAATCTCTTTGAAATCGGGATTTTTCTCGCTTTCTTCGGCTAAAATTTCATCCGTCGCCTTGCGAAGCGCACGCATAATTTCAGGCGAAAAAGAGCGAATCTGAACGTTCGGATATTTCTTTTTGATCTCGTCCCAAATTATTACGTTTTTATAAAACGTCTCGTTTTCTGCGTATTCGCGCGCCTTTGCGATAGAGGCTTCCAGGATATTTTGCAAATCCTTAGGAAGCTTCTGCCAAGTTTGTAGATTTATCACTATCTGCTGCTCGCTAGCGGGTTCTTGCCATCCCGTATAATAGTAATTTGCGACCTTGTGAAAGCCTAGAGGTATATCAAAGCTAGGACTTGCCCACTCGACCGCATCGATGGTGCCCATCTCTAGTGCCATATATAGCTCACCTACCGGTATCGTAGCGACTGCGACGCCAAGGCGGCTCATAACCTCCCCGCCAAAGCTTGGAATTCTAAATTTAAGCCCTTTTAGATCGTCTAGCGTATTAATCTCTTTTTTAAACCAGCCACCCATCTGCATGCCGCTATTTAGGATATTAAAGACCTTTAGATTGCTTTTAGCATAGAATTTATCCGCTAGCTCCTTGCCTCCGCCGAAGTAATACCAAGCGTGCTGTTCGTCTTTCGTCATACCAAAAGGCACGGTCGTAAACAGCATATTCGCGCTATTTTTGCCTTTATAATAGTAGCTCGCAGTATAGCCTAAATCGTATTGTCCGTTTTTGACCATATCATAGATCGCAAAAGGTGCTTTATGTTTGCTAGGCGCGTCGATGCTGATTTTCAGCCTGCCATCAGACATACTATCTGCAAGATCTGCCATACGCTTGGCGACATCGCCTACGATAGGCATACTAAGCTCGTAAGTCTGAGCTAGCTTAAGGCGATAAACTTTCTTATCTGCGCCCCACAGCGACGTGGCTATAATCAAACTTAATCCGACAAGAATCGATTTTTTCATATACTACTCCCAAAATGAAATGGTGCGAATTTTATATAAAATCATCTAAATTCACGCTTTTATAACTAGCTTTTAAGCGAAATTTTCGCACAATTGCAGCCAAATTCGATAAGGAAAGGGCATGCAAGAAAAACATTACGACGTAATCATCATAGGCGGCGGTATCACGGGCAGCGCGTTAGCATATGTATTGGCAGAATTTAGCGGGATCAAAAATATCGCTCTACTTGAAAAATACGAAGGGCTTGCGACGCTAAATTCTAAAGCCAGCGCAAACTCTCAGACGATTCATTGCGGCGACATCGAGACCAACTACGACCTGCAAAAAGCAGCAGAAGTCAAGCGCAAGGCGGATATGATCGTGAAATATTGCCAAAAGCACGGATATGAGAATAAATTTTTATTTCAGGGGCAGAAAATGGCTCTTGGCGTGGGCGAAAGCGAGGTAGAGCTAATTAAAGAGCGCTTTGAGAAATTTAAAGAGCTTTATCCGTATCTGCAGCTTTTTGACAAGGAAGAGCTCAAAAAAATCGAGCCCAAGCTAGTTTTTGACGGACGCGGCGAGGAGCGAGCGGAGGATATCGTCGCAATGGGCGTGCAATCGGGAGTTTACACGACGATCGATTACGGCGCGATGGCGAATTCCTTCGTACAAAACGCTAAAAACGTGGATGGCAAAACCTGCGATCTGTACCTAAACACCGAAGTGCAAAACATCACTAAAGTAGGCGATAAGTTCTATATCCGCACCGCAAATAGACTCTCGCTAAGCGCTGATTTCGTAGTCGTAGATGCGGGCGCCCACTCGCTGTGGCTAGCGCACAAAATGGGGCTGGGACAGGATCTCAGCACGATTTGCATCGCGGGCAGCTTCTATCTAACCAAGCAAAAGCTTCTAAACGGCAAGGTTTACATGGTGCAAAACCCAAAGCTTCCATTTGCCGCGCTTCACGGCGACCCAGATTTACTCGCAGACGGCTGCACGAGATTTGGCCCTACCGCGCTTACGATGCCGAAGCTCGAGCGCTACAAGGGCTGTCGTTCGGTGCCGGAATTTTTTCAATCATTAAATTTTGACATGGACGTAGCCAAGGTCATTTGGCAAAATTTTGGCGATAGCGAGGTAAGGGACTTCTTAATCCGCAATATAGGCTTTGAGATACCGATTTTAGGTAAAAAGCTTTTCGTCAAAAATGCGCGCAAGATCATACCTAGCATCCGCGAGGAGGATATTTATTATGCCAAGGGCTTTGGCGGCGTGCGCCCACAAGTAATCTCACACTCGCAAAAAAAGCTGCTTTTAGGCGAAGCTAGAATAGGTGAAAATCCGGGGATTATCTTTAATATGACCCCAAGCCCCGGCGCTACGAGCTGCCTAGGCAACGCACTTCGCGACGCAAAAAGTGCCTGCGAATATTTGGGAGTGAGCTTTGATGATGCAAAATTTGACGCGGAAATGATGCAATAAAGAGGAATTTTTAAAATTTCGCTCGGGCAAGAATTTTAAAATTTTACTTCGGCGAGGATTTTAGAATTTTGCTTGCGCTTCACATATATAGAGAGTTTTAAAATTTCATTCAAACGCGAATTTTTAGAATTTAACCTGCACTGCAAGTTATGAAATTTTAAAATTTCGCCGTGCCGTAGAATTCTAAAATTCCTTCGTCTAGCGAATTTTAAAATTTAGAAATTTCAAAATTTTGCGCAAAATTTCGCCTAATGCGGCGATAAATTTTAAATTTAAAGGAGAAAAGATGCTTAAAAAAACCAAAATCCTAGCGACCATCGGGCCCGCGAGTGACAGCGAGGAGATGATGAGCGCGATGGTAAAGGCGGGCTGCAATGCCTTTAGGATGAACTTCAGCCACGGCACGCACGAGTATCACGAGGCAAATTTAAACAAAATCCGCGCCGTAGAAAAGAGCCTGGGCGTGCGTATAGGCGTCTTTCAGGACATCAGCGGCCCAAAGATCCGCGTCGGCAAACTCGAGGAAAATTTTAAACTAAAAACGGGCGATAAAATCACCTTCCTTCCTCGCGAAATAATCGGCAAAAAGAGCGCGGAAGGCGAATACGAGCTGTGTATCAACCACCCAGAAATTTTGCCGCTGATGAAAGCAGGCGAGTTTATCTACCTCTACGACGGCTCGATCCGCGCCAAAGTAGTCGCGGTAAGCGAGCAAGGCGTGCGAGCGGTGCTCGAAAACGACGGTTTTTTAAGCTCGAATAAGGGGGTGAACTTCCCAAACACCCGCCTAAATATCGACGTCATCACGCAAAAAGACCTCGAGGATCTGCGCTGGGGCGCGGCGCACGGCGTAAATTTCGTAGGCATCTCCTTCGTGCAGTCGCAAAACGACATCCTGCGCGTGCGCGAAATTTTAAACTCGCTAGGCTCAAAAGCTAAAATTTACGCCAAGATCGAGAAATTCGACGCGGTCGAAAATATAGAGCAGATCATCGAAGCAAGCGACGGTATAATGGTCGCGCGCGGAGATCTGGGCATCGAGATGCCGTTTTATGAGATCCCGCGCATCCAAAAGCGCATCATAGCTCTTGCCAACGCCCGCTCAAAGCCCGTCATCACCGCCACGCAGATGATGCTTAGCATGACCGAGCACGAGCGCGCCACCAGAGCCGAGATCAGCGACGTCGCAAACGCCGTACTCGACGGCACCGACGCCGTGATGCTAAGCGAGGAAAGCGCCATCGGCAAAAATCCCGCAGCCGTAGTCGCCGCGATGAGCGAGACGATCCGCGAGACCGAAAAGATCTATCCTTACGATAAATTTAACGATTACGATTTCTACGACGAGACCGATATGATCACTTCAAGCACAGCAGCGCTTGCCGCAAGGCTGGGCGCGGGCGCGATACTTTCGATCACGGGCTCGGGGCGCTCGGCGATCAAACTCGCACGCAACCGCGCCAAAATCGACATCATCGCAATCGCACACGACGAGCAGACCGCGCACGCGCTAAGTCTCGTGTGGGGCGTAAATCCAGCGATGGTCAAGGAAAAAACGAGCATCAACTCGCTGCTCGCACATATCATAAGCGAGGCTCTGCAGCGCGGACTCATCGAAGAAGGCGGCACCTACGTGATGACGGCGGGCTTTCAAAGTGGCCATCCCGGCAGCACCGACTACATCCGTATCATCAAAAAAGATCAGATAGATTTCTACCGCGACGTGGCGAAAACGGGCTTTTAGAGTAAAATTTAAAGCGCAACATTAAATTTAGCGGTAAAATTTGAAGTTTTTGAGTCGCAGACCTAGAGAGGTAAAATTTTAAAAATTAGGAAGGAAAACGATGATACCAAGCTACAAAGAGATGATGTTTCCGATTTTAAGATTTATCGGCGAGCGCGGCAAGTCAGACAGAAAAGAAATTTTCGAGTTCATTACAAAGCTATAAATTTAACGACGACTAACTCTTACAGAGGATACCTAGCGGCATGCTTTTATACGTTAACCGCGCAGGCTGGGCGTTGTCGTATTTTGCGGGCAATAAAGAAGTCGTAAATTTGCCAGGCGCCAAAAAGCCCGTCAAAAAAACCGGCAGAGGCGTGTACGAGATAACGGATCTTGGCAAACAAATACTAAAAAGTAAAGACGCGCAGGCGAAATTTGAGGCTTGGTACGATGAAATTTATAAAAACAAAAGCGCGCCGAGCGCCGAAATCTCGCAAACCGCGACGCAAGAAAAGACGCCTAGCGACGTCATCGCCGAGACGGCAAACGAGCTCGCACAAAATCTAAAATCTCAAATTTTAGACGAAATTTCGCAAAAAAAGCCGAGCTTTTTTGAGTATTTAGTGGCGCGCTTGCTCGAAAAAATGGGCTACGGAGTAGGCAGACTAACCAAAAGCGGTGCGGACGGCGGCATAGACGGCATTATAGATGAGGACGAGCTTGGATTATCGCAAATTTACGTGCAAGCCAAAAGCTGGCAAGGCGCAGTTTCACGCCCTGAAATTCAAAAGTTCGTCGGCGCGATCTCGGATAAGCAGACCAAAAAGGGCGTATTTATCACGACGTCAAAATTTAGCAAAGATGCCAAAGAGTATGCGGCAAACGTGCAAAGTCGCACAGTAGTTTTGATCGACGGCGAGCGGCTGGCGGAGCTGATGATAAAATATAAACTCGGCGTGCAAGTGCGGCAAAACATCGAAATTTGCGATATCGACGGCGATTTTTTCGGCGATGAAATTTAAGCAAAGATAAAATATGTTTTCAGATTAAGCGCGAACGGAAAAATTTAGCTAGACGATCTAAATTATGAGCTAAATTTTACGACTAATGTCGCTTAAATTTATCCGCGTAAAGCGTCGCGCTGAAGCCGAATCAAAAGAAAATAGAGCCGCACCGCAAAAATTAAAATTCCGCAAAAGCATATTCGTTAAAAATCAAACGCCGCGTCTTAAAATTTCAGGGTATAATTACGAAGCAAATTTACAAAATTTAACCGAAGGAGAGACCATGAAAAAATTTCGCTCACTGCTGCTCTGTGCGGCGGCGGCTGCGACTTTGAGCGCCCAAAGTGAGGATAAGGTGGAAAAAATCACTTCGATCGACATCTATGTCTCGCCGTTTTATTCGGCCAAGGAGGGCAAGCCCGAATACGTGCACGTTTACGAGCCGATCGACGATTTGTTGATGAAAAACGACGTGGCGAGTCTAAAAAAGGCGATCAAAATCATCGAGGACGCCCCGGATATGGTCGCTCCGACTACGCTGATGACCGTCGCGGCGCGCGCTTATGATCTGGGGCTTAAGGACGACGCGGTGTTTTGGTTCTACGCGGGCAAATACCGCTTCATCTCCTTCGCTTCGGTAATCGACGTCAGCGGCGCGATGTTTATGGAGACGGTCGAGGCAAATTCCGCTTTCATGCACCTTGCGGGCGACGTGATCAACCCCTACGCATTCTGCGACATCGACAAGCAACAGATCATAGTCGAAAAGGCGGTCGATTGGGTAAAGGATCATCCATACAAGGCGATATTTTCGGATAAATTCCCATCCATGGCTAGCGACCGCAAGGCGGCTTTAAAGGAAGTAATAGAAAAGCTCAAAGCCGATCAGCAGAAGCAAAAGCAGTATTTCGCCGATCCAAAAAACAGAGCCGATTACATCGCTGAGCGTAAGAAATACCGCACAGACGAGCGCTTCTGCGACTAAATTTGCGGCTAATTTAGTCGGGCGGGCTTTGCTAGCTTAGCCGCATTTTGCCTAAATTTCAACTCGCAGGTTAAATTTGGGCAAATTTCAAGCTATGCTTCAAAATAAAATTTAAGGAAAGGGCGTGAGCAAAATCTGCTCGGCTTTGCGCTGATGGAGTTGCGAGACGAGCTGCGTAGGCTGTATAAAAACTACGATCTGATCGATAAGAAATTTTTGCGAGATTAGGCGGCTTAAAATTTAGCCACTGCGTCATTCTATCCGCTTTTACACCCTATTCCTCGCCCAAATTTAAACGCATTGCTAGCTCGCAAAGGCGCGCGGCCTTAGTGGCCTGCGCCGAAGAAATTACACATCGCCGTGCCTATCACGATGAGCGCTATGCCGCAGATCGCGGGCGCAGAGAGTTTTTCGTGGAAGTAAAACACCGAAAGTAGCGATGCCAACACTATGCCAAGCCCACCCCACGTGGCGTAGGCGACGCTAAGCTTTACCGTTTTTAGCGCGAGTGCCAAAAAATAAAAGCAGGCGCCGTATGCCGCCAGCGTAGCGAGCGAATAATTTAGCTTGCTAAATCCGTCCGAGAGCTTCATACAGTTGGTTCCCACCAGCTCCAAAACTATCGCAATGCCCAAATAAAGGTATCCCATAAGTGCTCCTTAATGTAATTTGAGCCGAAATTTTATAGAAATTTCTCTTAAATTTCACCCAAAGGCGCCTCCTAGCGGCTTGCGTAAAATTTGCGCCGCATATTTGAGTAAAACCGGCGCTTCAGCGACATAAAATTCCGCTCGCCGATCTACGCAGAATTTCATGAGCATACCGCAGCATAAAATTCCGCTGCCGCTGCCTCAAAGCCAGAGTTTTTTAAATTTAGCCGCATGCCGAAATTTTATCCGTTTTTATATACGAACATTATATAATTATCAAAATTTTTTCCAAGGAGAGAGGATGAAAAAGCTCGCTACGATACTTGCGCTGCTCTGTGCGGCGGCGTTTGCCAAGGAGTATGAGTATATGGTGCAAAGTATGAGCTACAGCTCACTCGGAGAGCGCAAGGAGAGCACGCATCTAAGCTATGACGCGGCGGCGCGCAAGCTAGAGCAGATAAGAGACAGGAACTCCTCGGACGGCCTAGGCTCTAGCTACAAAGAGATCAGCTACTTTGACGAAAAGGGGGGAATGGTTAAATTTGAAGTATTTGGCCTCGATCTTAAAAGCGGCAAGTGGAAAAAAATAGAAGACTACATGGAAAGCGTCAAAGATGGCATCACGACGCGCGAGAGCAATTCGATAGCGGATGACGGCACGCGCAATGCGAGCAAAACCGTCTCCAGCTACGACGGCAACGCAACCGAAGATGTGCGATATAAGCTCATAAAGGGCAAATGGCATAAAGAGAGCATGAACAGATCCGTAAAAAACGCGCGGGATAAGGAGGAGCTTACGATAAGCTTCAAATGGGACGGCAAGAGCTGGCAGCCCAAATATAAGACCGAAATTTTCTACGACGGCCTAGGAGAGATGAATGGATACGTAACCTACGAGTTTGTAAACGGCGCGTGGCAAAACAGCGAGCGAGAGATGCTTAACGGCGATCGAAACGGCAGCTACGAGCAGATCCGCAGCACTTTTCAAAACGGCGCATGGCAAAACGCGACGATGAGCAAGCACGTGCTTGATGCCGCGAAGGGCGAGGGGATCGTTACGAGCTTCATCTGGAACGACGAGAAGGGCGCGTGGGATAATATGAGTAAACAAACCGTTATCAAGAAGGGGGCGGATCTTAATATGACCTCTTATCTGTGGGACGAGCGGCTTAAAGAGTGGGTCAAAAGCTACTCAAACGGCGAAATTTACGATAAATCGGGCGAGCGACTACTAGAGCAAAGCTACGAATCAAATTCCAGCAGCGGCAAATACGTCTATAGCTACGACGAGCGCGGCAGCAATACGGCGATGGATATCTACAAACTTGACGCGAGCGGCAAATGGGTGCAAACCGGGCGCTCGGAGGCTACTTACGACACCCAAATCCCGTCAGATAGCGTGGGGCACGGCGCCGCGCTGATGATGTTTGAGATGCCTAGTATCTACGCGATAACGAGCTTTAAGGAATTTAAGCTTAAAGACGGCAGGTCCGAGCTCATAACGGAGCAGACGTGGAAATATAAAAAGATAAAGTAGCGTTTGAAGATGCGTCGGTAAAATTTCGCGGCTAAATTTTATCTGCGCGTCCTTGCGCGAGTGCTGCAGTTAAATTTTATCATCGCGGCGTTTAAATTTAACAGACGCGGCGCCGCGCGAGCTTTGCGTTTAAATTTAGCGGACGTAGCATGGATTAAAATTTAGACAATAAAAGGAGCGGTCATGAGAGGTGTTTTTAAAATTTCACCCGAGGGTGCGGCAGATTTTGCGGCGGCAAATTTAAAAGCGCGAGCGATTATTTTGGCGGGCGCTTTTGGGGCGCAGGCGGCGGTTTCGGCAGACAAGCTTCGAGTTCGAGCGGCAGTTTTAGCAGGCTCTATTTTGGCGGCGACGTTAACGCTTGCGATGCCTGCGGGCGCGACCGAGACGGCAGCAAAACACGCGGCGGCGGATAAAATTTGTCTGCAAAAGACGAGCTATAAAACAGAAGGCGGCGCCCTGCCGCGCTACGAATATGAAGTGAGCCAAAACTACGACGCCAAAACCCGCCGCTTAGAAAAAATTTACAGAAAAAGCAGCGAAGAGGGAGCGTCCGTATCGAAAAGCTTTAGCAAATTTGACGAAAGCGGCGAGCGCGAGATCGAAAATATCGAATACGACTGGGACGCGGACGCAAATAAATTGCGCGAAACGGCGATGAGCAAGCAGGAGATCGCAAAGGATGGCTCAAAAATTTATTTCAGCCTGCAAAGCAAGGACGGCAAGCCATACGACGGGGAAAAAGCCGTCGAAAAGCGCGAGGGCAAAACGGAAATTTTACAAAATTTCACGCTAAAAAAGGGCAGATGGACGCCGACGTACCTTACAAAAAGGATTGTCGATGAAAGCGACAGAAACAATTTCGTATCGACCTATGAATGGAACGCCAAAGCGAAAAAATGGGTGCCGTACGAAAAATCGATATATCACTACAACGGCGACGCTTACGCGGGCTCCGAAGGCTACGCGTGGCGCGGCAAATGGGTGCCGCTTACAAAACATACCGTCTTTACGGCGGCGGACGGGACGCGCAGCGAGATAAATTTTATATGGCGCGACGGCGCCTGGGAGCGCGATGAAAAGGTCTTACGCAAGATCGAGCCTAAGTATAGGCGCTTTAGCGAGCTAAGATCGCGCTGGGACGCCGCAAAAAACGAGTGGAGGGAGTACTACAAAAACGTGCACGAGGAGACCGAGGAAAGCAGGCCTCTACGCGAGCGAACCGAGCTCTGGCGCGAGGAATCGCAACGCTGGGAGGTCGTGTTTGAAAACGAGTTTAGCTACGACGCGCGCGGCAACGTGATAAAAAATCGCACGGCCTCCGATGGCAAGTAGTACGAATACATCTACGACTACGACGAAGCGGGTAATAACATCTCCATCATCCTGCGCGAGCCTGATGAGAGCGGCAAATGGCACGAGACGCAAAGGACGCAAAACGTCTTTGAGCCTGAAATTTTAGCGCAGGACGTCCTGGATCGCGGCTTCATCGGCGACTACATAGCCGCGGGCGAAAACGCGATCAAAAGCAGCAAGCAGTATTTTCTAAAGGACGGCGAGTTTAAGCTAAACGAAACTCGCGAGTGGGTTTACGGAAAATGCGAGCCGCAATAAAATTTGAAAAGCCTCATGAACGAGCCTTATATCGTTAAAATTTCAGATAGCGACGCGATGATGTTCGGCTGCGAAGCGGACGAGCGGGTGCGCGAATTTGCCGCTAAATTTGACGGCTGGGAGTACGAAAGCGAGTTTGAGCGGACCAGCTATCTGCTCGGCACGGACGTTTTTATCGAGGTTGCGAGCGAGGAGAGCTTAAATGAAGGTGCTTTACGCGCTCAAATTCCAAACAAAAAGGCTTTGGACGCTGACGGCGGCACGGCATTTTTGAGCCTGCGCGAGTGGGACGGCAAGGGGCATTCGCGCGAGCGGTGAAATTTTACGCGCCATCAGCGAGGATGAGGACGGCGGCGCGGCGTATCTGCTTCTTAGCCCGAGACATATCGCCGCAGAGGAGCTGCGAGGCGCCTTTGAGGACAAGCCGCCGCAGGAGTTTGCGCGCATTACCCGTGGCCTCGAAGCCAAATACGACTGCAAAGACCGAATGCTCTGCTACGTCGTTTGCTATTTTACGCCGAAAGGCAAAGAGGGGATGCGGGCGGACTTCGGCGTCTGAATTTAAAGCGCGGCGGATTAAATTTAAAATTTGCCCGCACGGCATGCTCGCGCCGAATGGCGAAGGTTTTATCTTACGCGTAAGATCTGCGCCGCATGAGTGCAAACAAAATTTAAGCGATAAAATTTAAACCGCCGCGATGAGCGAAATGGGAGTCAGAATGATAAAATCCATAAAATTTGGGGGCGAAAGCATCGAGGAGCTGGAGGTTTGGTACTATGCCCCAAAGCACGAATGCAGCGCGGCGGAGTTCGCGCAGCAATGCGGCAAGCTCGTACGCGCGGACTTTGGGCTCGCCTCCCTTTACGAGATAAAATTTGAAAAATTTACGCCGAGCAAGCCCGATGATTTTATGAAAGAGCGGATAACGGCTGCTTTGAGCGCGGCAGGGCTATCGGACGAGCCTCGTAATTTCGCAATGGGCGGCGAGAACGACTGGGACTGGCAGGAGTGCTCGTTTGAGGCGAGCGGACAGCGATTTTTACGCATCTGGGCGACGTCGGCTTGATAAATTTAGCCCCGCTAGCGGGCTTTGAGGCGAAGTGCGAGTTTTTAAAATTTAAAGTTTCAAGCGGCGCATACCGTCGCGCCGAAACGCATTTCATCGAGCCTTAAATTTTAAAATTTCGGTCGCGAGCTTTCGGATTTTAAAATTTAAACGGCGCTGGGCTTTGAAGTGCAGCGCGAATTTTGCGGCGCGGTAAAATAGCAGCGCAAACGATAAAAAACGGCGCTCGCTAAGTAGAATTTTATAAAAGTTGAATGCGGCGCGCCGTATTTAGGACGCAAAAAGCTTAAACGGGCTTAGGAAGTAAATTTCGATCTAAATTTAGGCGAGACGCCAAAAATTTTAAAATTTAAACGCAAGGAGTGAAAAATGGATGTTTTGCAGAGTTTCGGGCAGGAGTATGTGCGGCAGCTCAGAGACGGGTCGCTGGCGTGGTTGGATGCGGTCATGAGCGGGCAGATGAAAGGCGCGCGGTGCGAGCGACTTATGCATCGATAGCGGACTTTTCGCTGCAGCAGAGGGAAGCACCAAGGACGCTTTGCGCGCATCTTACCGATCACGTCCTGCATGAGACGCTAAGCTTTTTCGAGCAAAGCGAGCGCTGGCGGCTTGCGGACGAGGCGGGCGAAAATCTAGCCGAGCTCTCGGACGGGCTTTGCGGCGAGCTCTACGGCGAGGACGGCTGGATCGAAAAATTTAGCGGCTATCCCGCAAGCCTGAAATAATGCGCTACGAATTTACGTGCCTGAGCGCCCCGCTTTGAGCAAAATTTATTTGAAGGGAAAATATGAAAAACTTATTTTTAGCCGCGCTTGCGGCATTAGCGCTTAGTGGCTGCGCGGGCTTAAAATGCGGCGCAAAGGACGGACGAGACGTCGCCGAAATCGACGTGCCCGAAGATGGCTGGACGAGATACCTAAGCACCGACGGCGAGATCAAGGAGGTCGCATTTTTCACGGCGTTTTTCTCCAAGCAGTTCCGCCAGAGCCCAAAAGATGGCGAAAAGATCGGCTTCGTGCTTACCAAAAAGAGCGGCGAACGCATACCGATAAGGCTCGGCAATATGTATAAGGCGGCAGACGGCGCATTCGCGCTCGCGGATCTTGACGCGCAGAGCGACGTATGGGGCGGAGCGGAGGAGCTGCGAAGAGCGAAACGGGCGAAATTTTATAAATTTCAAGAAGGCAGCGTCAAAGTGACGGACTATGAGGCGCAAGGCGGGCTTTGCGAGGCGTTTTACGCAGGCGAAAAGATACGCGTCAAAAGCATACTAAGCCGCCGCACGAGCAAGGCAGACGGGGCTAGCGGCGAAATTTCCGCCGTGCAGACGCAGGGCGAAATATCGCGCGACATCGTCAAGGCTTTAAACTCGCACGAAAAGCCGTCGCCGCAAAGCTCTAGCAAAAATTTAGCAAACAAAAAGAGTACCGCGCAAAAAACCGATAGCGAGGCGTTAAAACCGGAGGCAGAGGCGTTAAAAAATATCATCTGCTATAGATAAAAACAAAGTCGATTGAAATTTCAGTTTAATGAGTGAAAATTTTGCTAAAATTTTAAATAAAATATCTTTTTAAGGAGTAATAAATGAGAAAAAGCGTTTTATTTTTCCTATTGCCGCTGTTTTTGTTCGGCGGCGAGGCGCAGAAGCAGCTAAACGTCTTTGAGCTAACGCCGTCAAAGATGCCGCCGCAGCAGTTTAAGGTCGAAGCGATCTTTTCCAAAGAGATCAAAGCCGACTGCAACGACGCGTATCTGATCGGTGGCAAAATAGAGCAAAAAGAGAGCTCGGACGGGCTTTATTACGAGTTTAGCGGCGGCGATGAGCTTGCTCAAACGCTGATGCTGTGCGACGGCAAGAAACAAAAGAAGCGGATCTATTACGAGCTCACGCATCTATTCGCCTACGACGGCGGCGAAATTAGAATTTTAGCGCCCAAAGACGTCAAGGTCGAGCTTAGAATTTACGAGCTCGTAGAGAGCAAAGAGCCTAAAATCCGCAAGATGAAATAATTTCGCAAGAAGCAGGGCGGACCGAGCTTATGCGCGGCAGAATTTCCGCCATGCAATAGATCTTTCATCGCGCAATGGGCTTGCGCGTAGGCGAGACAAATTCTACGGCGCAAGACAAATTTTCTACGGAGAAGAATGGAATTTCGGCATCGATGGGTCGTTTGGTTAAAATTTCAGTATAATTTCGCAAAAACAAGGAGAGAGCATGTCAGAGAGAATTTTTGAAAGCCTAAAAGAGCTTTTGACGCAGCAGGGCGCGCGCTTCCGCGTAGTAGCTCACGAAAGCGCGGGCACCTCCGCCGAGGTCGCCAAAATCCGCGGCACGCAGCTAGGACAAGGCGCAAAGGCGCTAGTTTGCACGATCAAGGGCTTTAAGGATGGGCAAATCTCTTTCGCGCAAAATTTAAATTTAGCAAACGCCGATAACGCGCAAAACTCCAATGCTTCCAGCTTTGCGAGCGCTCAAGGCTGCGAAAACGGCGCCTGCACGGAAAATTTAACTTTAACCGCCGATCAAATCTGCGCCAATGTGCCGCAGCAACTGAAGCTTCCTAGCGACAAACCCGCGGGCAGAAACGGCAGGATCTACGTCCTAGCGGTCTTCGCAGCCGATCATAAAACCGATCTAAAGCGCTTGGCAGAGGGGCTTGGCGGCACGAAAGCATCGCTCGTAAGCCCCGATGAAGTGGGCGATCTCACGGACTGCGTCATCGGCTCGGTGCCACCGTTTAGCTTCCACGACAAACTGCTGCTAATCGCTGATCCGTCGCTGTTCGGACGCTTTGATGAGATCGCTTTCAACGCGGGCTTGCTCGATCACTCGATCATTTTAAACGCGCGGGATTACGCGCGCATCGCAGCGCCGCGCATCGTTAGCTTCACCGAAGAGGCGCAGGACGGCGAATAGCCGCGCATCGTCCGTTTCACACAAGAAGAGGACTCGGATTAAATTAGCCCAAAAGCAAGGGTAGAATAGAAAAAGATGGCTAAGGATGGCTGTAAAGCGGCGCTTTGATTTTTGATCTTTTTTCTTCATATTAATAAGGCTTTAAAATTTTCAGTATGATTAGGAGAAAAGGGATCACGACCGAAACAGGGGGGGGATGCTATGAAGAAGGTGTGGATATTTTTGCTGTGCCTACTTACGCTATGCGGCATGGAAAATGCCGCGGCCAAGGAAGACGATGCGCCGCGGCCAGAGATTTATCAGAGTATGAAAGATATTTACGACGATCTACCGATCGCGCAACTGCCAATGCGCTATCCGGGAGAAATTTCGCCCTTAGCAGCTATCGATAAAAATTTACTTGATAAAAATGAGCTGTTTTCGTTCGCAAAGGAGAACTTTTTAATTGACAATCTAAGCGCGTACTGGGTGAGGATCAAAGACATAAGGGCTTGTCGTTTGCCAGAAAAGAGCGTCAAAACAATTCTGCTAAGGCTTTATCTGGGGGATTTCCAAGATAGCAAGCACGGGCACGAATATGTTTTTATGTGCCTTTTAAACGACGCATTTCGTATAAGCGATTGTCGCGAAATTTACGCCGATTACGTGCACTGCGGTAAAAGCAAGCCGCCGATGCGCGCCAAGCAGGAGTTCGTCATCGGCGCCGATTTACGCTGCACAGTAACAACGCACTACTATACTTTAGATAGCGATAAAGAGCTGCACAGAAATGTCTGCGTGCACGAAATACAAAACGGCACGATCGTTACTAAGGATTAAAATTCAAGGCGATCTTGCGAGATGTTTTTGGTCGTAAAGCCGTAAATTCATAAGCAGAGCCGCAAACTGAGACGCGAATTTGCTCTATCTATGAGCCCAGCTATTTCAAATCGCGATAAAATAACGCTTAGACCGAGCCTCGAATTCATCATATTGATGAGGCACTGTTTCGAGCCGCGCCAAAACGGCTCGTAAATCTTTGGTGCACCGCAGCGTCCCACTAAGATGCGTCGCCTTGCGGAGCATTTTAACGACGACGAGCGCTTTATTGGTTTTGACTTCCTGCAACAAGCTAAATATCAAATCTGAAATTCTTGGTGCGCCCCGAAAGCAGCGAGGATAAAACATCCAAATTTTAAAATTTAAAAATTTTTAAAAAAATGTGAGATTAAAGAGAATTAATCGCGACGATATCGCATCGCCGCGACTGGAGAGGGCATCATCGTGCCCGCGAAGGTATTTATTTCATAGCGCCTTGTTGTTTCATCTGATCCATCATCTGCTTAAATATCTCTTTAGCTTGTTTGCAAGTGGCCTCTTGCTGCTCCTTAGGAAGTGCGCTGATCTGATCCATAGACTGCTTTTTTTGATCCTCATACATCTTGACCTGCTGCTCTTGACCAGCTTGTTTGTAGGTGTCAACCATCTTATCAAGATCTGCGAAGTACTCCTTGCAGCTATCTGAAAGATCTGCGGCGCTAAGACTTAGCGCAAAGCCAAAACTAGCCAAAACTAAAAGTGATTTTTTCATTTTTCTCTCCTTGTAAAAAATCAGCGAAAGTATATCATTTCGCTTAGTAAATTTGCCTTAAATTTTAATCAAATACGGCTGTTTTTTTAAATTTATAGCGCTTTTGAAATTTTAAAATTTTACTCTCGCTGCGACGCTTACGTTTTTTAAAATTTAACTCATCTTTAAATTTTAAAATTTCAGCTCTTGGTTTAGCAACAACCGCCGGTGCTCTTTAAAATTCGGTCCTCGCCGCCTCTTGGGGCTGCAGCGTAAAATCACTTCTCTTCAAATCTAATCTGCACCGATTTTTTGTGCGCGCCGAGCCCCTCGGCGTCCGCTAGCGCCATGCACGCGCCTCCGAGCTCGTCTATGGCGCGTTTATTTAGCGCTATGATCGAGCTTCGTTTGATGAAGTTATAAACCCCAAGAGGCGAGAAAAATCGCGCGCTTCCGCCGGTCGGCAGCGTGTGGTTAGGGCCTGCGAGGTAATCGCCCATCGCCTCTGGCGTGTAGTGGCCCAAAAATATCGCGCCTGCGTGGCGTATGCGCGGAAGCAGCTCGTAGGCGTTCTCGGTCGCGATCTCGAGGTGCTCGACCGCAAGCTCGTTCATCAGCTCCACGCACTCGTTCATATCGCGCGCGATGATGATTGCGCCCTTGTTTTGGATGCTGGCGCGAGCGATCGGTTCACGCGCGAGCGTAGGAAGCTCGCGCTCGATATGCTCTGCGACGCAAAGAGCGAATTTTTCATCGTCGCTTATCAAAAAGCTACTCGCGATCTCGTCGTGCTCGGCTTGGCTGAGCAGATCCACGGCGATGTTGCGCGGATTTGCCACGGCGTTTGCGATGATGCCCACTTCGCTAGGGCCTGCGATCATATCGATATTTACGTCGCCGAATACGAGCTTTTTAGCGGTCGCTACGAAGATATTCCCGGGGCCCGTGATGACATCGACCTTGCCGATCGTGCGCGTGCCGTATGCCATCGCCGCGATCGCGCTTGCGCCGCCCACCTTGTAGGCCTTTTTGATCCCCAGCACATGCATCGCCGCAAGCAGTAGCTCGTTTACGACGCCGCCCACGGCGGGGGTGCAGACGCTGATATCCTCCACGCCCGCGACGATTGCGGGGATCGCGTTCATCAGAAGCGAGCTCGGATACGCTGCCTTGCCCCCCGGGATATACAGCCCCGCGCGATCTACCGGCGTGATCTTTTGCCCGAGCATCGCGCCGCTTGGATCGAAGCTAAACCAGCTTCTCTCAAGCTGCTTTTCGTGATAGGCGTAGATGCGCTCGTATGCGACTTGTAGCGCGTTTTTTAGCTCTGCGGTTAAGCCTTCATACGCGAGACTCATCTGCTCTTGCGTGATAGCCAGATCGCCCTGCACGCGCCATCTGTCAAATTTCTCAATCTGTTCAGCTAGCGCCTCATCGCCGCGCTCTCTGATATCTTCGATGATACCGCTTACGACGGGCATTACCGATCTCATATCCATCTCGCCGCGGCGCACCAGCCTTGCAAACTCCTCTTTGAAATTTGCCTTCGTACTTTTTAAAATTTTCATTTTTGCTCCTTGTAATGCTTGGAATTTTAACGCTTTTTGCTAAATTTCGCCTTTAAGCTCGCGGCTGTATAAATTTAAAGACCCTTTGGGCCCGCCGATTTTCAAAAGATTAAGCGAAAATGAAATAAAATAGCCGAAATTTTAAATGGAGCGATGTATGAAAAAGATATTTTTAGCGCTGATCGCTACGGCGGCTTTATCGCTACTAGCAGAAGCCACGGCTTTGTCATCGACGAAACAAGAGGATCCCGGTATAAGCAAGTTGCAAAGCGAATGCGATAATAACAACACCTTAGCATGCGTAAATCTCGCCATGGCATACTATTCAGGGGATGGTGTGAAGCAGGATTATGAGAAAGCAAAAGAGCTAAATTCTAAAGCCTGTAATTTGGGCGACGGCTGGGGTTGCACCACCTTAGGGGCGTCATACGAATACGGCAAGGGCGTAGAACAAGATTATAAAAAAGCGAGTAAATTGTATTCTAAAGCTTGTAATTTAGGATATGGCATAGGATGTACTAATCTTGGAATTTTATATGAAAAAGGGGAAGGCGTAAAACAAAGCTACCAAAAAGCGAATGAACTATACTCTAGAGCTTGTGAGTTAGAGCTTGCTCAAAGCTGCTATAATCTCGGGAATTCATATGAAAATGGTAGCGGCACAAAGCAAAACTACAAAAAAGCATATGAGTTATATTCTAAGGCTTGCGATCTAGGATTAGTCAATGGGTGCTACAATATGGGAGTTCTATACTATTCGGGCGAGGGCGTAGAGCGAGATTCTAAAAAAGCAAACGAGCTATTTTCGAAGGCTTGTCGCTTGGAATTTGCCGACGGTTGCTATAATCTTGGGATTTCATATTTCTATGGTGAAGGCGTAAAACAGGATACAAACACTGCAAAAAAATATTTAAATAAGGCTTGCGATTTAGGATCTCAAGTCGGTTGTGACGGATATAGAAAGCTAAATGAGCTAGGCTTTTAATTCATTTAAATTTTTCGCATTTAAAGCGCACATTATCATTTTACACTCATGTTTCCAGCTATTCAAAATTTCTATAATTTCATCTGTAGAATATTCACTCAAAAATTTTAAAATTGTCCCTGAAATTCCAACGCCACTTGCTCCTAATACAAGGCATTTTATTACATCAAGCGGATTTCTCACTCCGCCACTTGCAACAATTTCAACTTTTCCATCAAACTTTTTTTCATCCAAAAGTGCTTGAACCGTCGTCTTTCCCCAGTCATTCAAATATTCAAAATGATTTTTACGGCGCATATTCTCGATATAAGCAAAGTTTGTTCCGCCACGACCACTTATATCCACTGTTTTTATTCCCAATTCTATCGCTTTTTCAATGGTTTTGCTGTCCATTCCAAAGCCAACTTCTTTTAAAATCAACGGAACTTTTATATTTTTTATAAAATCTCCCAAATTACTTTCCCATTCATTAAAATTTCGACTTCCTTCAGGCATTATGAGCTCCTGCATAAGATTTATATGAATTTGCAAGAATATTGGATTTAATTCTTTTATCGCTATTTGTCCACTTGTGAAATCTTTATCTATTCCGATGTTTGTCGCAAGTAATAAATTTTCATTATTTTTTCGCACAATTTTGAACGAATCGTCATCTTTATTTTTTAGTGCTGCACTATATGAACCTGTTACAAGCAAAATTTCACATTCATTT
>ERZ773055.234-NODE-234-length-37937-cov-14.364738_pt1 | contig 37937 bp, 39 predicted proteins | sample MGYA00580515_ERZ773055 | MGnify/ENA primary metagenome ERZ773055 (study PRJEB29015, sample SAMEA2737993) | human oral metagenome | biome: human oral; feature: human-associated habitat; material: dental | place: China | collected 2064 ...
CGCTCGCCTCGTTGGGTGAATTGGCGCTCGATGGGCGCGCCGCATTCTTCGCCGCCGACCTGCGCCGCGCCGATGAGGCGAGGCGGCTCGTGGATGCGGTGTGCGAACGCTTTTCGCGACTCGATGTTCTCGTGAATTCGGCAGGGATTTATTTGGAACGCGCGTTGGAGGATTTGACAGAAGAGGAATTCGAGGACGTCATGGACACGAACGTCAAGGGCACCTTTTTTACGACGCAGGCGGCGCTTGCACCGCTCAAGGCGAATCGCGGCAGCATTGTCAATCTTTCGTCTGACGCAGGGATTCACGGCAATTTCCTGTGCACGGCCTATTGCGCATCGAAAGGTGCCGTGACGCTCTTTACGAAATCCCTAGCCTTGGAGCTCGCGCCTTTCGGCGTGCGCGTGAACTGCGTGTGCCCTGGAGATGTTGCGACACCGATGACGGAGGCGCAGCTGCAGGATGCTCCTGACCGTGAAGAGGCTCTGCGGCAGATGTCGGGCGTCTATCCGCTCGGTCGTATCGCGCGGGCGGAAGAAGTCGCCGATATTATTTTTTTTCTGACCTCCGATGCCGCTTCCTTCGTGACGGGCGCGGCGTGGAGCGTGGACGGCGGCCTTACGGCTTGAGGAGGCAGGCGGCAGCGAACGTCTGTTTCGTTGTATCTGCTCCTTGCTTGTGCTAAAATAGAGGGCATGACAAAGGAGAATTGTTTGATTATTTCATTTTCAAGAGTGAGGGAAGGTCGGTCATGGCGGCTCGCAGCTATCTGATCGTAGCGGCGTCGATCGGCTCTGGACACATGAAGGCGGCGGAAGCCTTGGCAGCGGCTCTTTTGCGGGCGGAGCCGAAGGCGCATGTGGCGGTCGTCGACTTCACGAGGCGCGATACGGCATGGGTCACTTGGTTCATGAAGGCGGCCTATCTGAAGATGCTGCACTTCATGCCGAACCTTTACCAGCTGCTCTATCGTTTCACGGGGCACAGGCAGGGCGCTTCGCCCGTGCAGAAGCTCATCGCTTCCTTGACGAAGCGCAACATGCGCAGTCTTGTGCGCCGTCATGCAGCGGACACGGTGATCTGCACGCATCCGTTTCCCGAGGGTGCGGCGTCGTGTCTTAAGAAGAGCGGCGAGGAAGATTTCTTTTTTGCCACGGTTCTTACGGACTACAGCGTGCATCGCATGTGGTTCTATCCGGGTGTCGACGCCTTCTTTGTCGCGACGGAGAGGATGCGGCGCAGCCTCGTCAAGGAAGGCTGTGTAGCGACGGCGGTTCATGCGACGGGCATTCCGATTCTGCCGCTTTCCCCGGCAGATTTTGACCGTGCGGCGATTTGCGAAAGGCTGGGACTCAGCGAGTCGCTTCCTACAATCCTCGTCATGGGCGGCGGGCTTGGACTCGGCGATGTGGCTCAGTCTCTTGAAAAGCTTGAGGATGTCGCAGAAAAGCTGCAGATCCTCGTTGTTGCAGGGAAGAACGAGCGCCTTCTTGCTTGGGTCAAAGCACACGCCGTGCGCTCGCACCATGCGGTTCGCGCCTGGGGGTACACCAATGCGGTGCCTGATCTGATGGCGGTTGCAGCGCTTCTCATATCGAAGCCTGGCGCATTGACCATCAGCGAGGCGTGGGCGATGGGCGTGCCGCTGATCCTGCATGAGCCGATTCCAGGGCCGGAGCTTGAGAATGCGATGATTGCAAGCGAGCGCGGTACGGCGGTTTGGCTCGGCAAGGGCGAGAATCTGGCGGCTCTCGTCATGGGGTTGTTGGGGGACGCGTCGCGTCTCGCCTCCATGCGCGAGGCGGCGCTTCTCGCAAGCCGCCCCGTAGCGGCGCAGGAGATCGCACAGTTTCTGCAGATGGCAGGCGCAAGCGTCGGTTGACGAATATGATTTTTACGATTTCGGGCGAGGGTGGTTTTTGTGGCAGTATCGAAATTGGAAAAGGACGCGAACGGCGCGTTTCTCTGTCCGCAGTGCGGCAGGCCACTTCGCACGGTTGAGGGCGGCACGGTCATGATTCGGGGCGGCAAGGCGGATTTGGAAGGCGTGAAGCCGCGCTACGAATGCGACAGCTGCAGGGTGTTTTATCGCGAGCTTCTGAATTCGGGCTATTACGATGTGTTCGACATGCCGAAGATCAAGGCGGTCGGCGATCTTGCGCCGACGATCCTGCGCGCTGACGCCGAGGGGCACGCGCCGTGTCCTCGCTGCGGCGGACAGCTCGACCTCGTCGAATGGCAGCCTGTTCATCTCGTGGATGGCAAAGCGGATATGGAAAACGTCTCGTCGCACTTTCGCTGTGCGAGCTGCGATTCCATATTTCGGCGCATAGCGACGACGGAATATTTTCAGTGGGCGGAGAAGTAGCCGCCCCAATCGCAGGAGGAAGATGCTCCGTGCAGCTGTACGGGCAGGAGAAGCGCATCGATGCGCACGGAAGGTCGTGATGGAGATGGCAACGGAAAGCAAGCGCAGGGGACACCGACTCGACTGGTTCGTCGTCGTCATCCTTTGCGTGCTCGGGTACTTCTCCTACACGATGATCGATCAGCAGATTCACCTGAACGAGCTTGACCGCGACTGCGCGGCGGCGCAGCAGCGTCTGGAAACAGCGCAGCGGGAGAACGCAGAGCTTAAGGATCTCAAGGCAAAGCTCGACGATCCCGCTTACATCGAGAAGACGGCGCGCGAGGAGCTGGGTATGACGCACGAGGGCGAACTGCCGTATATTGCTAAGAAGTGAGAGGAGGCTGCCGCATGAGTCGATGAAACTCATGCAGCAGCCTCTTTTTGTTTTTCTCGTTTCGCGCGGGGATTTTCTTGACAGCGCAAAAGGCGCAAGAGTATAATAAGAAAGCACGCTCAGCGCGGGAGAAGACGCTGGGATGGTGGGTGCTGATGCAGTCGGTAATTCCCACAGTATAATTAAGGAGGAAATGATTTGTCCATTGAAGTAGGCAGTATTGTTGAGGGTGTTGTGACGGGCATTACGAATTTCGGAGCGTTCGTCGAGCTGCCTGAGGGGAAGGTCGGTCTTGTCCATATCTCTGAGGTCGCTGACGAGTATGTGCGGGACGTCCACGATTTCCTCAAGGAGAAGGACAAGGTGAAGGTCAAGGTCTTGACGATCGACGATCGCGGCAAGATTGGGCTTTCCATCAAGCAACTGCAGGAAAAGAAGCCGATGGAGAAGAAGGTCGGCGAGGTTCCGCGCCGTCCGATGCCGCCGCGCCGCGGTGCAGGCGGGGATTTTAGGCGGCAGGGGCGCTTCGGTCCGGGCAGTGCCTCCTTTGAAGACAAGCTGTCGCGATTTCTCAAGGACAGCGATGAGAGGCTGACGGATTTGCGCCGCAAGACAGATTCCAAGCGCGGCGGTCGCGGTTCGCGCAGGGATTGATGACATGAGAAAAGCACTCTTACAAGGAGTGCTTTTCCTGTTTATGGTCTTGAGAGACGTACTGGGGAAGAGTAGTACAGAGCTTGCCGGACAGCGGCAGATGGGAGAATCTCATGCTGAATAAGGTCTTGGCTTTTTGCGAGGAGCATGGACTTCTGGCGCATGGCTCTTCCATCGTGGTCGCCGTCTCGGGCGGCGCAGACTCGATGGCGCTGCTCGATCTGCTGGTGCATTTGCAGGAGCGGCTGGCGCTTTCCGTGCATGTCGCGCATTTCGAGCACGGCATTCGCGGCGAGGCGTCGCGCGAGGATGCGGACTATGTCGCTGCATTCTGCCGAACGAAGGGCGTTGCCTGCAGCGTGGAGGCGGCGGATGTGCCGCAGTATGCGAAAGAGCGCAGGATGTCGCTGGAAACGGCGGCACGCGAACTGCGCTACGCTTTTTTGCGTCGTGTAAAGGCGCATGTAGGCGCTCAGGTGATCGCTGTCGCGCATCATGCAGACGATCAGGCGGAGACGGTGCTGCAGCATATCCTGCGCGGCGCGGGGCTGCACGGCCTCGTGGGCATGAGGCCGCGCACGGGCGATGTCGTGCGCCCCCTGCTCGCCTGCACGAAGGAGGAGCTTGTCGCTTACTGCGCGGCGCATGGCATCGAGGTGCGCCACGATGCGACGAACGATGCGGCGGATGCGCGGCGCAACTATCTGAGGCTGGAGATTCTGCCGCGCCTCGCCGCACATGTCAACGCGTCGGCGGGCGCGGCGCTCGTGCGCCTCGCGGAGGCTGCCCGCGCGGACGATGCTCTGCTCGATGAGATGGCGCACGCGGCGTTTTCACGCGTCGTCTGCAGCGAGGGGTGGGCAGCGGGCGCGGCGCACGAGAAATGTCTTGCGCTTTCGCGCACGGCGTTTCGCGCCGAGCCGCTCGCCTTGCAGCGGCGCATCGTGCGCCTTGCTGCGCACACCTTCGTCGATGAGTCGCACGATTGGGGCTGGCGGCAGGTCGAGCAAGTGCGCCGCATGATGGTGGAAGGAAGGGGCGGCCTCTCGTGGGACTTGCCCGGCTGTGTGCGCTTTTTCCTCGATGGAAAAAGGGGCGTCTTTTTTGTCGATGAGCTTCGTACTGCCCATAAGGAAGGCGGTGCAGGAGGCAGGTCGGCTTCCACGCGCAGGACGGCGGGCGGCATGGCGGAGAGCGAGCTTTTGAGCGGCGTGCCGCTTCGAGCGCCGGGGGTGACGCGTCTGCCCGCGCTCGGCGTTTCACTTATCGCGGATTTCCCTCGTGAGCGCGTTCGGACGGACGGGCGCACGGAAGTCTATATGCCCTCTCGCGTCCTTGTTGCAGCCGTCGTGCGCACGCGCCGCGCGGGCGACCGCGTGCGCCTTCCTTGCGGCACGAAGAAGCTCAAGGATTTCTTCATCGACGAGCATGTGCCGCGCACCGCGCGCGATCGCGTGCCGCTCGTCGTCTGCGAGGGGGAGGTCATCTGGGCGGTAGGCGTGCGGCGTTTTTCGTCCGCGCTGGTGAAGGAAGATGAATCGATGGTACGGCTGCGAGCCATTTTTGAAGAAGGAGCATACGATCATGCACAACGACTTGGAGAAGATTCTTTTCGATGAGGCGCAGCTCGCCGAGATGGTGGAGCGGCTCGGGCGCGAGATCACGCGCGATTATGCAGGCGAGGAGATCTACGCCGTCGGCATTCTGAAGGGCGCCGTGCTCTTCTACGCCGACCTCGTGCGCGCCATCGATCTGCCCGTGACGCTCGATTTCATGCAGCTTTCGAGCTATGGCGGCGGTACGAGTTCGACGGGCGATGTGCAGATCCTCCTCGACCTCGCGAAGAGCGTCGCGGGGCGCAACATCCTGCTCATCGAGGACATTGTGGATTCGGGGCTTTCCATGCACTATCTGATGGAGAACTTCCGCCATCGAAAGGCGAAGAGCGTCAAGCTCTGCTCGCTTTTGAGCAAGCCGTCTCGGCGCAAGGTCGATGTGAAAGTCGACTACTGCGGTGCGGAAGTGCCCGACGCCTTCCTCGTTGGCTATGGGCTTGACTACGATCAAAAGTACAGAAACCTGCCGTACCTTGGCATCCTGAAGTCTGAAATCTACAGCAAATGAGACGGCGTGCGCCTTCTGTGAAATATTCGAATATCGTGCGAAAGGGTTTGTATAACACCTGTTTTAATGCTATAATGAAACGCTGTAGAGGTTTTTTGTTGTGTGAGCCAAGAGGCGCTTTCGTCGCCTTTTGCTGAAACATGATATGGGGATTTTGGTGAAATGCCGTGACTTTCCGGCTTTTTCTTAAAGCATTGTTTTGGAACAGGAGGATGACCGATTGAATAAACTTTTTCGCAGTGTGGTGTTCTATCTGCTGATCATCTTGATCGCCATCTCCGCGATTGACTACTTTCAGACGCGTGAGGTGGTGACGAACGAGGTCAACTATTCGGATTTTCTGCAGCAGGTGCAAAATGGCGAGGTCGCGAAGGTCACGCTTGAGCACAACGTCGTCAAGGGCACGCTCACGGACGGCACGGAGTTTTTGACGATCACGCCCGATGCGCCGAATCAGGATACGAACTTCCTCAAGACTCTGCAGGAGAAGAACGTCGAGATCAAGGCGGAGCGCCCAGCGGAAACGCCGTGGTGGTCGACGATGTTCTCTTCGATCCTGCCGATCCTTCTGTTGATCGGCGTCTGGTTCTTCATCATGCAGCAGACGCAGGGCGGCGGAGGCCGCGTGATGTCTTTTGGCAAGAGCCGTGCGCGCATGACGGCGAGCGACAAGATGAAGGTCACGTTCGAGGATGTGGCGGGCGCCGATGAGGCGAAGCAGGAGCTTGAGGAGGTCGTTGAATTCCTCAAGCATCCGAAGAAGTTCAACGACCTCGGCGCACGCATCCCGAAGGGCGTGCTGCTCTACGGCCCCCCGGGCACGGGCAAGACGCTGCTCGCACGCGCCGTCGCAGGCGAGGCGGGCGTGCCGTTCTTCACGATCAGTGGCTCGGATTTCGTTGAGATGTTCGTCGGCGTCGGCGCTTCGCGCGTGCGCGATCTCTTCGATCAGGCGAAGAAGAACGCGCCGTGCATTGTATTCATTGACGAGATTGATGCCGTCGGCCGCCAGCGCGGCGCGGGCGTCGGCGGTGGTCACGATGAGCGCGAGCAGACGCTCAATCAGCTGCTCGTCGAGATGGATGGTTTCGCGGCCAATGAAGGCATCATCATCATGGCGGCGACGAACCGTCCCGATATCCTTGATCCCGCGCTTCTGCGCCCCGGCCGCTTCGACCGCCAGATCGTCGTTGACAAGCCCGATGTGCGCGGCAGGCTCGCGATCCTGAAGGTTCACTCGAAGGGCAAGCCTCTGACGAGTGATGTCGATCTCGACATCCTCGCGCGGCGCACACCAGGCTTCACGGGCGCAGATCTGTCGAACCTCGTCAACGAGGCGGCGCTCTTGACAGCGCGGCGCGACAAGAAGCGCATTGGCATGAACGAGCTGGAAGAGTCCATCGAGCGCGTCATGGCGGGGCCGGAGCGCCGCTCGAAGGTCATGACGGACAAGGAGAAGGAACTGACGGCGTATCACGAGGGCGGTCATACGCTCGTCGGCATGCTCCTGCCGAACGCTGATCCCGTGCACAAGGTCACGATCATTCCGCGCGGCAGGGCGGGCGGCTACACGCTGATGCTGCCCAAGGAGGATCGCTCCTACGCGACGCGCTCGGAACTCATGGACAAGCTCAAGGTCGCGATGGGCGGACGCGTCGCCGAAGAGGTCGTCTTGAAGGAGATCTCGACGGGCGCTTCGCAGGACATCCAGCATGCGTCGCGCATCGTGCGCAGCATGATCACGCAGTACGGCATGAGCGACGTCTTGGGGCCGATTTCCTACGGCGAGAGCGCCGAGCATCAGGTGTTCTTGGGACGCGATCTCAATCATCAGAGGAACTACTCGGAAGAGGTCGCGAGCGAGATCGACAAAGAGGTGCGCCGCTACATCGACGAGGCGTACGAGGCATGCCGCAAGATCATTATCGACAATCGCGACAAGCTCGACCTCATCGCACAAGCTCTGATCGAGCGTGAAACACTTGAAGCTTCAGAACTCGAGGAACTCGTCGAGACGGGAAAGATCACGGAAAAGGACAAGAAGCTTGATGTGGATGCGGACGAACCCGACGATCACGACGGCGTGATCCTTGAGCCGCTGCATCGTCCTGCGAACGCCGAGCTTAAAAAGCCGGTGGAAGAGGCGGCGGAGGAAGAAGTGGAAGTGAAGGAAGTTGCGCCCAAACTCAATGTGACGCGGCATGACGGATAGGAGAAGTCGGGAAGACACCCGCACTTCAAAGGCAGAGGGCTGTTTCCAGGAAACAGCCCTTTTCGTCAGGAGGGATGAATTTGCGCTCCAGGATTTTAGAGCTTTTGCGCAAGGCGGGCGAAGAGTACATGTCAGGCGAAGAGATTGCCAAGAGGCTCGGCGTTTCGCGCACCGCCGTCTGGAAGCACATCAAGGAGCTTCGTGAGGCAGGCTATGGGATTAAGAGTCGGTCGAGAAGCGGCTACGCCTTGGAGGAGACGCCCGACTGCCTGCTGCCTGGGGAAATTAAGAACGGCCTTAGGACACGCTTCATCGCCAAGGACATCGTCTTTTTTGAAGAGATCGATTCGACGAATCAGGTGGCGAAGCAGCTCGCGCAAAAGGGTGCAGCGGCGGGCACCGTCGTCGTGGCGGAGTCGCAGGGCAAGGGGCGCGGACGCTTGGAGCGTTCATACTTCTCGCCTGCGGGAAAGGGCATCTGGTTTTCGGTGATCCTGCGCCCGCACATCCTGCCGCAGGAAGCGCCGAAGTGTACGCTTCTTGCCGCCGTCGCTGTGGCGATGGCGATGAAGCGGTTTGGCCTCAAGGCGGAGATCAAGTGGCCGAACGACATCCTGCACGATGGGAAAAAACTCACGGGCATCCTGACGGAGATGAGCGCCGAGATCGACCGCATCAATTACATCGTCATCGGCACGGGCATCAATGTCAATATTGAGGAGGAGGAGTTCCCCGAGGAACTGCGCGACAAGGCGACGTCGCTTTCCATCATGAAGGGGGAGAAACTGCCGCGCGTCGCCTTCTTCCAAGCGGTTCTCGAAGCGCTCGACGAGCTTTGCATCGTACTGGAAGAAGACGGATTCGCGCCCATCATCGCGCGCTGGCGCGAGTATGCTGTGACGCTCGGACAGGAGGTTCATGTCATCGGCGCCATAGGCAAGGACAGTTTCGACGGCAGAGCGGTCGACATCGACGAAGAGGGTGCGCTGCTCGTCGAGACGGAGGGCGGTGTGCGCCGCGTGCTCGCGGGTGACGTGTCGATTCGCCCGAAGAAGGCGAGATCATGAAGGATGTGCCTTTTCTAGCCTGCCTAGGGGCAGTGCAGTCTGGGAGGATGGAGAATGTTACTTGTTTTTGACATTGGAAACAGCAATATCGTGATGGGCACCTACGAGGGGAAGAAGCTCCTGCGCCATTGGCGCATCTCGACGGACAGGCAGAAGACGGGCGACGAGTATGGCATGCTCATCAACAACCTCTTCGCGTATCAGAACATCCGCATGGAGCAGGTGAGGGCGATCATCATATCGTCCGTCGTGCCGCCTTTGATGGTGCCGATGATCAAGATGTGCGAGCGCTACTTCCACATCCATCCGCTCGTCGTGGGGCCGGGCATCAAGACGGGCTTTCGCATTTCCTATGAGAATCCGCGCGAGATCGGCGCCGACCGCATCGTTAACGTCGCGGGCGCTTTTGAGCAGTACGGCGGACCCTTGATTGTCATCGATATTGGCACGGCGACGACCTTCGACGTCGTCGCGCCGAACGGTGACTTCCTCGGTGGCGTCATCGCGCCGGGACTGTCGAGTTCTGCGGACGCGCTCTTCCAGCGTGCTGCGAAATTGCCGCGCATCGAGCTGGTGACGCCGAAGCGTATCATCAGCCGCAACACGGTCAGCGGTATGCAGGCTGGCATCATCTACGGCTACGTCGGGCAGATCGACGAGATTGTGCGCCGCATGAAGAAGGAGATGGGCTACGACGAGATCAAGGTCGTCGCGACGGGCGGCTACGCACGCATGGTTTCACGCGAATCGAAGACGATCGACAAGATCGATCATTTCCTGACGCTCACGGGACTTCGCGTCCTCTATGAGAGGAACGCCGAATGAGGCTCGGCAGGCTCGATTTTCCCGTACCCGTCTTTCTCGCACCGATGGCCGGCGTGACGGACATGGCGTACCGCATCCTCGTTCACGAGATGGGCTGCCCGCTCGTCTACACGGAGATGGTCAGCACGAATGGTATCAACTACCGAAACGAGCGCACGCTCAAGATGCTTCATACCGATCCGCGCGAGCGACCTCTGGCCATGCAGCTTTTCGGCAATGAGCCGGAAGCCGTGGCGCGTGCCGCCGCCTATGTCGAGAGCCTCGGCGTCGCCGACGTCATCGACTTCAACATGGGCTGTCCCGCGCCGAAGATCGTCAAGAACGGCGAGGGTTCAGCGCTGCTCCTCGATCCTGTGCGTGCCGAGCGCATCTTGAAGGCATTGAAGCGCGCTGTCAGTCTGCCCGTGACGGTGAAGATCCGAAAGGGCTGGGATGCGGCGCACGTCAACGCGGTGGAGATCGCCGCGCGCGCCGAAGCGGTGGGTGTGGACGCCATCGCCGTACACGGCAGAACGCGCGAGCAGTTCTACAGCGGCGAGGCAGACTGGGCGATCATCCGCGCCGTGAAGGAGCGCGTCGCCATTCCCGTCATCGCGAACGGCGATGTCCGAAGCGTCGTCGATCTCGTGCGCATCTTCGAGGTGACGGACGCCGACGGCGTGATGGTCGGCAGGGCCGCGCAGGGAAATCCGTGGCTCTTTCGTGAGATGGCGGGCTTCTTGCGTACGGGCGAGGTTGCTGCGCCTCCGACGGCCTCCGAGCGGCGTGCGCTCATCCTGCGTCACCTCGACATGCTGCTCGAAACGAAGGGCGACTACGTCGGGCCGCGCGAGATGCGAAAGCATGCGACGTGGTATACGCGCGGCATGAAGAACGGTGCGCGTCTCAGAGAGCTTTTCAATCGCGCGGAAACGAGAGCGGATTTCGCCGCAATCTTGGAAAATTTGGCATAAGGCTATAGAAAGGTGATATTATGGCAGAAACGAAGGACAAGAAGAAGGAACTGCCTTGGAGTGCGTACTCCGAGGCTGAGAAAAAGGAGCTTGAGACACTTTCCAAAGGCTACATCGAGTTTTTGACGAAGTGCAAGACGGAGCGCGAGAGCGTGCGCGAGATCATCCGGCAGGCGCAGGCGGCAGGCTACGAGGATCTTGAAGAAATCGTGCGTTCCGGAAGGAAGATCACACCCGGCGCGAAGGTCTATTGCGCCTACATGAAGAAGGCGATCGCGCTCTTTCATGTAGGCACGGAGCCGCTGGAAAACGGCCTGGCGATTCTCGGTGCACACATCGACACGTGCCGCCTCGATGTCAAGCAGAACCCGCTCTATGAGGACGGCGGTCTCGCCTACCTCGATACGCATTATTACGGCGGCATCAAGAAGTATCAGTGGGTCACGGTTCCCCTCGCGCTGCACGGCGTCGTCGCCAAGAAGGACGGCACGGTGCAGGACATCGTCATCGGCGAAGAGGCTTCCGAGCCGACCTTCTGCGTGACCGATCTTCTCGTGCACCTGTCGCAGGAGCAGCTCAAGAAGTCGGCGGACAAGGTCGTCGAAGGCGAGAAGCTCGATGTGCTCGTCGGCACGTTGCCGCTTGCGGGCGAGGAAAAGGAGGCTGTGCAGAAGAACGTGCTTCATCTGCTGCAGGAAAAGTACGGCATCGAAGAAGACGACTTCCTGTCAGCGGAGCTTTCCTTCGTACCCGCAGGTGCGGCTCGCGAGATGGGCTTCGACCGCAGCATGATCCTCGGCTATGGGCAGGATGACCGCGTGTGCTCCTACACATCGCTCGCTGCCATGCTTGAGACGAAGCCCTCGAAGCGCACGGCGTGCTGCCTGCTCGTCGACAAGGAGGAGATCGGCAGCGTTGGTGCGACTGGCATGCGCTCGCACTTCTTCGAGAACATGCTTGCCGAACTCATGAATGCGCTCGGCCAATATTCGGAACTTGCCGTGCGCCGTGCGCTCGCTTCGTCCAAGATGCTCTCGTCCGATGTTTCCTCGGGCTATGACGCGCTCTACGCCGAGGCCTTCGACAAGCGCAACGTCGCCTACCTCGGGCGCGGCATGGTCTTCAACAAGTTTACGGGTTCGCGCGGCAAGTCCGGCTCGAACGACGCGAATGCCGAATATCTGGGCGAACTTCGCGCCATGCTCGATGCGCGCGGCGTGCGCTACCAGTCCGCCGAACTCGGCAAGGTCGATCTCGGCGGCGGCGGCACGATCGCCTACATCATGGCGCTCTACGGTATGCAGGTCATCGACAGCGGCGTCGCGGTGCTCTCGATGCATGCGCCGTGGGAAGTCACGAGCAAGGTTGACGTCTACGAAGTGAAGAAAGGGTACGCCGCGTTTCTCGCGGAGGCATAAAGCGGCATGTACGAAGTTCTTTTCCGCCGTTTCGTCAAGAACCATGACAAGACGGCATTGCCCGAGGTGCGCTTTGCCTACGGGAATCTGAGCGGCCGCGTCGGCATAGCAGTCAATTTCCTCCTCAGCGCCATCAAACTTGCGCTCGGCCTCATGAGTGGTGCCGTCTCCGTCGTCGCCGACGCCGTGCACAACCTCGCCGATGCAGCGGCGTCCATTGCGACGCTCCTGGGCTTTCGTCTCGCGGCGAAGCCGGCGGATGCCGAGCATCCCTTTGGGCACGGCAGGGTCGAGTACATTGCGGGCTTCTGCATCGCGGGGCTGATCCTCCTGATCGGCTTCAAGCTATTGGAAGCTTCCGTAGAGAAGATCCTCGCGCCCGAACCGCCCGAGGTGAGCGTTTCGATGCTCGTGATCCTCACGGCGTCCATCGCGCTGCAGCTCTGGCTTGGCCGCTTCAACAAGACGATCGGCGAGCGCATTGGCTCGGCGGCAATCCGTGCGGCGGCGGCGGACAGTCTGAACGACTGCATCGCGACCGTCGTCGTCGTCGCCAGCCTCGCGTTCCATTATGCGACGGGAATCGACATCGACGGCTGGGCGGGCGTCCTCGTCGCGCTCTTCATTCTGCACAGCGGCTGGGAGGCGGCGCGCGACACGCTGCAGCCGCTCCTCGGGCAGCCGCCCGATCCCGCGCTCGTTGAGGGAATCGAGAAGACGGTGCTCAAGCACCGCGCGATCACGGGCGTGCATGACATCATCATCCACGACTACGGCCCAGGGCGCATCTTCGCTTCGGTACATGCCGAGGTGCCCGCCTCGATGGACTTCCTCAAAGCGCACGAGATCATCGACGGAGTTGAAGAACTTCTGCGCAGGAAGTATCATATCATCGTGACCGTCCACATGGATCCCGTCGTCACGGACGATCCTGAGGTTGAGCGTGCGCGTGCAGAGGTGGAGGCCATCATGCGCGAGAACAAGCTGGGTGAATCCATCCATGACTTTCGCATGACGACGGCAAAGGGCGGCGGCAAGAAACTCATCTTTGATGTTGAAGTTGCTCCCGCATGCAAGATGACGAACGAAGATGTGCGTTTTTTCCTCACACGGGCAATTGAGGAACGTCATCCAATCTATCATCCTGTGATTCGCGTCGACCGCTTCTTCTGTTGAACAAAGTCCCTTCCTTCAGGAACCGCTGATAAATTCAGCCGCCCATCTTCACGAATCTGGGCGATTTCGTCTTATCATCGTTTCCTTAAAATTTGGGTAGTTTAGGCAAAGAAGCAGGAGTTTAAGCCTTGGTGAAGAATAAAAATATTTGATGTAGGCAATAATTTTGAAATCAGGAGGCAGAAAACATGAAAAAATTCCTTGCTGCTGCGCTTTTCGCGTGTTCGCTCTTCTTGGCGACGCCGCAGGCGCACGCATATTCCGAACTGGATCTCCTTGAGGGGAACTGGTACGACGACAACGGCAATCTCTTTGCCATCGTGCGCGACGGCAGGCTCAATACCTTCCGCATGGATATGATCACGATGGCGGGCAGCCCCGGCAATTTTGCTGCAGCCGTGCAGGTGCAGGAACCGAACGGCTTCCGCAACGTGCCAGTCGAATATTCCAATGCGGCGGCAAACGACAAGGAGAAGAACAACCCGTTCTTCCGCCCGACGGTACACTTGAACGGCGTCAACGTCCACAAGGAATGGTTCCAAGTGCCCGACAGCGCCTATGATTACCTTGATGGTCATTGGTACGACGCTGACAATAACCTCGTCGCCTTTTTCCGCAATGGGACGTTCAACACCTATCCGATGACGTTCCTGAGTTTCTATGGTGTAGGAAACCACTTCGACAGCATCTTCAAGATCAACGACCACGGTACGGAGAAATACTTCGCACTGTCTCTGCATCCGACGACTGCCGGCATGAGAATCTCCATCCGCATGCTGGGCGTCAATGATTGGTCGTATGCCTCTTTGCATCAGTAAGCTGCATACACAAAACCGTCCGCCTTTTGAACATGGCGGACGGTTTTGTTTGCATGAGAGCGAAAAGAAACCGCACAGCATGTTGCCGTGCGGTTTCTTTGTTTTCATTCCTTGAGGATGCTTTCCAAGGCAAGCTCGATCATGTCGTTGAAGGAGCGTTCGCGCTCTTCGGGCGTTGCACGCGCTTCGTCGCAGGTGATGTGGTCGCTGACCGTGAAGATGCCGAGCGCCTGCACGCCGAATTTGGCTGCGATCAGGTAGAGCGCCGCCGTTTCCATCTCGGCGGCGAGCACGCCGTAGCTGAGGAGTTTGGCGAAGTCGATCTCGTCGTCGTAGAAGCGATCCTGCGACAGCACGTTGCCGACGCGCACGGGCAGATGTTTTTCGCGCGCATGGTGTACGGCACTTTCCAACAGCGAGAAATCGGCGAGCGGTGCGAAGTTGACGGATGCGCCGAAGATGTTTTTCGGCATGGAAGAATCCGTCGTCGTTCCCTGCGCGATGACGACATCGCGGATGTGGAGATCCTTGGCGAGCGCACCGCAGCTGCCGACGCGGATGAGCTTCTTTACACCGTAGACGTTGATCAGCTCATGCACATAGATGGCGATGGACGGCATGCCCATGCCCGTGCCCTGCACGGAAACGGGCGTGCCCTTGTAGCTTCCCGTATAGCCGAGCACGTTGCGCACATGCGAGTATTCTTTAGCCTCCGTGAGAAAGTTTTCAGCGATGTACTTCGCACGCAGGGGATCGCCAGGCAGCAGGATGCGCTCGGCAATATCGCCGACTTCAGCGGAGTTGTGTGGTGTTGGCATGATGGACTCCTCCTTGGAATGGTATTCATAAGAATATTATAAGGGATGCACAGGAATTTGCAAGGGAGACAGCGAGAAGAAAATGCGCTATAATAGAACGTGCATAAACATATCATATAGGAACGATATACAAGAAAGTCCTGAGTTTATCCGTGCTTCCACGAGAAACGCAGGAAAAATCCAAGCGGAGGAAAAGAAATGAAGATTTCTACGAGAGGGCGATATGCGCTGCGGCTCATGATGGATATCGCCATGAACGGGCAGAACGAGCCTGTGCGCATCAAGGATATTGCGCGAAGGCAGGAGATTTCGGAAAAGTATCTGGAGCAGATTGTCTCCGTGCTGAACAAGGCGGGCTTTGTCAAGAGCAGCCGCGGACCGCAGGGCGGTTATCGCTTGATGCGTTCACCGCAGGAATATACGGCGGGCAGCATCCTGCATTTAATTGAGGGCAGTCTCGCCCCCGTTGCCTGTATGGACATGGAGGAGAACGACTGTCCAAGGCACGAACGATGTGCAACGCTTCTTCTGTGGCAAAAGCTGCATGAGGCAATGAAGGACGTCATTGATCATGTCTCGCTTGCCGATCTCATCGAGAAGCAAAGGGAACTCGATGAAAAAATCGATTAGCACTGCTCCAAAAAGAAAATTCATGACAAAAATGCTTGAATGGTGTACACTTATGAGAGCATTATGAAATTGTAGGCATGTAGGTGATGGGATGTTCATCCATTCGATGTTTCTCTTGATAAAGAAAGATCTTGCCTTGCTTGAAGAAGAGCTTCTGCAGGCGGTCGTCTCGCCTGTAGATCGCATCACGGAGATCGGCACGCATCTTGTGAAGTCCGGCGGCAAGAGGCTGCGCCCTGCGCTCTTTTTGCTTGCGGCACGCTCCAGCAAGGATTTTGACGCGAAAAAAATGATGCCGCTCGCCGTTGCACTCGAACTGATCCACATGGCGTCGCTCGTCCATGACGATGTGCTCGATCATGCCGATACACGGCGCGGCGCGGTGACGGCAAATGCCATGTGGGGCAATCAACAGGCGATTCTCTCGGGCGACTACTTCTTCGCGAGAGCGTTTCTTCTCATCGTTGAGAACGGCTTCGGCGAGCGCGTTTCGAGGCGTATCGCGCAGCTCATCATGGATCTGAGCTCGGGCGAGATCATCCAGAACAAGGAACTTTATCGCGCCTCGCGTGATGTCGAGGAGTATTATGAGCGCATAGCGAAAAAGACGGCGAATTTCCTCGCCATCTGCTGCGAGCTTGGCGCCATCGCGACGAATCTCGGCGCGGAGGCGGAACGGGGGCTTCATGCCTACGGCAAGTACGTCGGTATGGCGTTCCAGATCACGGACGACCTTCTCGACCTGACCTCGAACGAAAAGAAGATCGGCAAGCCTGCGGGCAACGACATCCATGAGGGTATCGTGACTTTGCCCGTGATTCGTGCGCTTGAGGTCAGCTCCGAGCGCGAAGAACTTCTTTCCATCGTGACGAATCCTTCGATGACGCGCGAAGACGTCGAGCGCGCACTCGCCATCGTGCGTGCTTCCGACGGCATCGAATATGCGCGTGCCAAGGTGCGCGAGTTCCTGATCGAGGCGAAGGAGGCTCTGCCTGTCACTCTGCCCGACAAGGTGCGTGATACCTTCTGCAAGGCGGCGGACTACATCGCGAAGCGCGAATCGTAAGTTTTGCTTGAAGTATGCAAGTTCTGCTTTGTGCAGTTCTTTAAGGGGGAAAAGCTATGTTTAATTTGGGCTTTCCTGAGCTCATCCTCATTCTCATCATTGCGCTCGTGGTATTCGGCCCGGGCAAATTGCCCGAGATCGGCCGTGCCGTTGGCAAGGGTCTCAGCGAGTTCAAAAAGGCGACGAACAATCTGATGTCCGACGTGAATAAGCCGATCGAAAGCGCCGCGCCGCCGAGTGTGCAGCAGCCGCCGATGCAGACGATTGCCGAACCGCCGGCGGGGCAGCAGCCGCTTGCACCCGAGCCGATGAATGGGGCGCAGACGACTGCCGCAGAAGGCGATGCAGCGAAGAAGCAGGAAAGCGAGGGGAGATAGAAAATGCTGAGCCTTTATGAGCTTGGAGCCATCCTCCTCGTCGCACTCATCATTTTCGGCCCGCGCAAACTGCCTGAGATCGGCAAGGCGCTCGGCAGGAGCGTGAAGGAGTTCAAGGAAGGCAAGGACGAGGGCGAAAAGAGCACCGTCGACGTCACGCCCGAGTCGTCGACGCTTGCTAAAAAAGATGAGAAGAGCGAAAAATGACGTACGAAAAGCATGAGCAGCCGCAAGGCTTGAACGATGGACAGGCAGGGTACGAGCCGCCGATGCAGCAGCCGCCCGAGTCGCCGATGCAGCAGCTGTCTGAGCCGCGAGAGCAAGCGGGGCAGCAGGCGCCGGAAGAGCGCAGGGACGGCAGCATGTCCATCATCGCGCATCTCGAAGAACTGCGGAAGCGGCTGATCTATTCGATTGCCGCCGTCGCCGTTGGAAGCGGCGTCGCCTACTTCTACATCGACGAGATCATGCGCTGCTTGACGGCGCCTGCGGGAAAACTCTACTACATGCAGCCGGCAGAGGCGTTCTTCACCTATCTGAAGATTGCGGTCTTTGGCGGCTTTTTGCTCGCTTTGCCCGTCATTTTTTACGAGATTTGGCGCTTCATCCTGCCGGCTTTGACCGTGCGCGAGAGAAAGGCGCTGCTCCTCATCGTGCCGCTTTCCGTCGTGCTCTTCGTCGTCGGCATCGCCTTTTCCTTCACCCTTGTATTGCCCGCCGCCATCCGCTTCTTCATAGGCTTTGGCACGGACAATCTGGAGCCGCTTTTTTCCTTGGGCAAGTACCTTGACTTCGTGCTGGCGTTCATCCTGCCTTTCGGCTGCATCTTTGAACTGCCGCTCATCATCGTGGTTCTCGCGAAGCTCGGGTTCGTCGGCTCTGCCTTTCTCTGGAAGCAGCAGCGCATCGTGGTGTTTCTGTCTTTCGTCATCGGCGCTGTCATTTCCCCGACGCCCGATGTTTTTTCTCAGACGATGATCGCCGTGCCCATGATCCTCCTCTATGAGATCAGCTACGTCATCGTTCGGTTCGTTTTGCGCAAATAAGGAGGAATATTCGTGGCTTTCAAGGATTTACGCGAGTTTATCGAGGAACTGGAATCGCGCGGGCTTTTGCGCCGCATCAAGACGGAGGTTGACGCCGAACTCGAAATCACCGAGATCACCGACCGTGTTTCCAAGATGGAGGGCGAGAAGAACGTCGCGCTGCTCTTCGAGAACGTCAAGGGCTACGACATGCCCGTGCTCATGAACGCTTTCGGCAGCATGGAACGCATGAGCATCGCTCTGGGTGTCGAGAGTCTTGACGAGATCGCCGATGATCTGCGCGATTTCATGCGTCTGCCGAAGATCTCGCTCGCGAACAAGATGGATCTCGTCACGCTCATCCCGAAGATGCGCAAGGCGGTGAACTTCCCCAAGTACGTCAAGAAAGCGCCGTGCCAGGAAGTCGTGGAGATGGATAATCCGTCGCTCGACATCCTGCCGATCTTGAAGTGCTGGCCCGAGGACGGCGGCCCCTTCATCACGCTGCCGCTCGTATTTACGAAAAATCCCGAAACGGGAAAGCGCAACGTCGGCATGTATCGTCTGCAGAAGTACGACAAGAATACGACGGGCATGCACTGGCATATTCATAAAAACGGTGCGGAGAACTTCCGTGCGGCAAAGGAGCAGGGCAAGGACCGCATCGAAGTCGCCGTTGCCATTGGAACAGATCCCGTCCTCACGTATGCTGCGACGGCGCCCCTGCCGCGCGACATTGACGAGATGGTTTTCGCGGGCTTTCTGCGTCACAAGTCGGTCGAGCTTGTCAAGTGCAAGACGGTCGACATCGAGGTGCCTGCGACGAGCGAGATCGTTTTGGAGGGCTATGTGCTGGAAAGCGAACGCCGCCGCGAAGGGCCGTTCGGAGACCACACGGGCTATTATTCTCTGGCGGACGATTACCCCGTGTTTCACATCACCTGCATCACGCACCGCAAGAATCCGATTTATCCGGCGACGATCGTCGGCAAGCCGCCGATGGAGGACTGCTTCCTCGCGAAGGCGACGGAGCGCATCTTCCTGCCGCTCCTGCAGCAGATCGCGCCAGAGATCGTCGATATCAATATGCCGCTTGAAGGCGTGTTCCACGACTGCTGCGTCGTCTCCATCAAGAAGACGTACCCGATGCAGGCGCGCCGCGTCATGCACGCGATCTGGGGCATGGGGCAGATGATGTTCTGCAAGATGATCATCGTCGTCGACGCGCATGTGAACGTGCAGGATATGAAGGAAGTTTGGTGGCGTGTCTTCAACAACATCGACGCGAAATACGATCTTGAGATGGTCGAAGGGCCTCTCGACGTGCTCGATCACTCCTCGCCGATGGCGAAGTGGGGCACGAAACTCGGCATCGATGCGACGAAGTCGTGGCCGGAAGAGGGGCATACGCGCGAATGGCCGGACGAGATCGTCATGACGGACGAGGTCAAGGCGCGTGTCGATGCGAAGTGGAGGGAACTCGGACTTGGCTAAACTCGGTGCGCACATCAACAACATCGCGCTCCATCATATCGTCTTCGCCCTGCCGTTTGCTTACATGAGCGCATTTCTGGCGGCGGGAGGGATGCCGCCTGTGATGGATCTCGTCTGGATCACGGTCGCCATCGCGGGCGCGAGGAGCGCGGCGCTCGCCTTGGACAACCTCGCCGACTTAAAGTACGACAAGAAGCAGCCGCGGCTCGCCTCACGCGCCATGGTGCGCGGCGACTTGAAGCCGCGCGAGGCGAAGCTCTCGATCGTTTTTTATCTCATCGTCTGTATCTTGGCGGTGGCGCAGCTCAGACCAATCTGTCTTTGGCTTCTGCCCGTCGCCGTCGTGCCGTTCTTGATCTATCCGTATACGAAGCGCTTCACATTCCTGTGTCACTTGGTGCTGGGAATCGCCATCGCCATGGCACCGGCGGGCAGCTGGGTCGCGGTGGCGGGAGAGCTTCCTCTGCCCGCCGTCGTCCTCTGCATCGCCGTGGCGCTCTGGATCGGCGCGTTCGATGCCGTCTACGGTTCGCAGGATGAGGCGTTCGACCGCTCGGAGGGGCTTCACTCGCTGGCGACGCAGTTCACGGCGCACGGCGCGCTCGTCATCTGCCGCTTCGTGCACGCCGCGAGTATCGCGTGCTTCTATGGCCTCGGCATCCTCATGGAACTGCAGTGGCCGTACTTCATCGGTGTCGGCGTCGCGGCAGGAACGCTCGTCTACCAGCACCGCATCGTGAGTGCTGACGACTACAGCCGCGTCACGCAGCGCTACTTCATGCGCAACGGCATCGTTTCCATCGCCATGCTCATCTTTACCGTGGCGAGCTTGTACGTTTGATGGGGGAGTGAAATATGACAGCCCGATTGCTCGAAGGCAAGGTCTTTGCCCAAAAGATCAAGGACGAGGCGCGAGAGGAGGCGCTGGCTTTGCGCACCGTACTCGGCAGGATGCCGGGGCTTGCCGTCGTCATCGTCGGCGAAGATCCGGCGTCTGAGGTTTATGTGCGCAACAAGGAACGCGCGTGCGAGGCGCTCGGCTTTTTTTCCGCTCTGATCGCTTTGCCCGAAACGACGACGAAGGAGGATCTTCTCGCCGAGATCGACCGGCTCAATGCGAGTCGCCGCATCGACGGCATCCTCGTGCAGCTTCCTCTGCCCGCGCACCTCGCGAAGAGCGCGGCGGAGATCATCGAGCGCATCGACCCGAAAAAGGACGTCGACGGTTTCCATCCGATCAATATCGGCCGCCTCGTGGCGGGGGAAAAAGCGCTCGTGCCGTGCACGCCTGCAGGCTGCATGAAGATGCTCAAGCTCGCGGGGATTCCCGTCGCGGGCAAACGCGCCTGCGTCATCGGCAGGAGCAATATCGTGGGCAAGCCGATCAGCCATCTCTTGCTCGCAGAGAATGCGACGGTCACGGTCTGTCACTCGCGCACGGAAGATCTCGCAGCTGTCGCACGCGAGGCGGATATTCTCGTCGCTGCCGTCGGAAAGCCGCGCTTCGTGACGGCGGATATGGTGAAGCCCGGCGCGACGGTCATCGACGTCGGCATCAACCGTATCGCCGAGAAGAAGCTTGTCGGCGACGTCGATTTTGACGCCGTGAAGGAAGTCGCGGGTGCGATCACGCCCGTGCCCGGCGGCGTCGGACTCCTGACCATCGCCACGCTCATGGCGAACACGGTGCAGGCGGCGAAGATGCGAGTGGAAAAGTGAGGAGGAGCAGCCATGAAATCTGATGTGGAAATCGCACAGGCGGCGAAGATGAAGCCGATCGAGGAGATTGCTTCGAAGATCGGCCTTGCGCCTGATGATTTGGAGCTTTACGGCAAATACAAGGCGAAGGTCACGCTTGACGCCTGGCAGCGCGTCAAGGACAGGCCGGACGGCAAGCTCATCCTCTGCACGGCGATCAATCCGACGCCGGCGGGCGAGGGCAAGACGACGACGAGCGTCGGGCTGGCCGATGCGCTTTCTCGCCGAGGCCGCAAGGCGGCGGCGGCGCTTCGTGAGCCGTCGATGGGGCCGTGCTTCGGCATGAAGGGCGGCGCGGCGGGCGGCGGCTATGCGCAGGTCGTGCCGATGGAGGACATCAACCTGCATTTCACGGGAGACTTCCACGCCATCACGACGGCGCACAACCTCCTCGCTGCCATCATCGACAACCATATCCAGCAGGGCAACGCGCTCGATCTCGACGTGCGCCGCATCACATGGAAGCGCGTCCTCGATCTCAACGACCGCGCACTGCGCCACGTCGTCATCGGCATGGGCGGCAAGGCGCACGGCGTGCCGCGTGAGACGGGTTTCGACATCACGGTGGCGTCGGAGATGATGGCGATCCTCTGTCTCTCGCGCGACCTCATGGACATGAAGGAGCGTCTCGGACGCATCGTCATCGGTTACACGCGCTCGGGCAGAGCTGTGCGTGCCGACGAGCTCGGCGCGACGGGCGCACTGACGCTGCTCTTCAAGGACGCGATCAAGCCGAACCTCGTGCAGACGCTCGAAGGCACGCCCGTCTTCATCCACGGCGGTCCTTTTGCCAACATCGCGCACGGCTGCAACAGCATCATGGCGACGAAGTTCGCGTTGAAGTTCGCCGACGTCGTCGTGACGGAGGCGGGGTTCGGCGCCGACCTCGGTGCGGAGAAGTTCCTCGACATCAAGTGCCGCTTTGCGGGGATTTCGCCCGACGCCGTCGTCATCGTCGCGACGGTGCGTGCGCTCAAGATGCACGGCGGACTCTCCAAGAAGGAATTGGAAAAGGTTGACATGACGGCGCTCAAAAAGGGCATGGCGAATCTCGCCAAGCACATCGAGAACGTGCAGAAGTTCGGTTTGCCCGCCGTCGTCGCCGTTAACGCCTTCCCGACCGATACGGCCGAAGAACTTGATTTCGTGCGCCGCGAGTGCGAGGCGCTCGGCGCCGAGGTCGCTTTGTCCGAAGTTTGGGCGAAGGGAGGCGAGGGCGGAGAGGCGCTTGCCGAGAAGGTCGAGGCGGCGCTTCAAAAGAAGACGGACTTTCGCTATATCTACGATGAGAAGGAGTCGATCCCCGAGAAAATCGGCAAGATTGCGCGAGAGATTTACGGCGCGGCAGGCGTCGATTTTACGAAGGAAGCGCAAAGAGAGCTTGAGGAATTGGAAGCGCTGGGCTTCGACAAGATGCCCGTGTGCATGGCGAAGACGCAGTATTCGCTTTCCGACGATGCCGCGCTTCTCGGCAGGCCCGAGGGCTTTCGCATCACGGTGCGCGAGCTTCGCCTCGCGGCGGGCGCGGGTTTCGTCGTCGCCCTGACGGGCAGCATCCTCACGATGCCGGGGCTTCCCAAGCATCCGGCGGCGATGGATATGGACATCACGGAAGACGGCAGAATCACGGGATTGTTCTGAGGAAGCAAGGCGCTTGGAGCACAAGGGAAGGTCATGCGAATGAAAACGATGGCTGAGCCGCAACTTCGTTGGACGGTGCGCGAGGAAAGAATCTTCGCCCAGCTTCGGGAGCTGGCAAAGCGCTACGATGTAGGAAAACTGGTGCTTTTTGGCTCACGGGCGCGCAGGTTGCAAGCGGCGAAAAGTGATGTGGATATCGCCGTCTATGACTGTGCCGATTTTCGTGATTTCGCGTTTGATGTGGAGGAGAAAGTGGACACGCTGCTGACGTTTGACATCGTCAACATGAATGAATCGCCGTCGGCGGAGCTTGTCGCAGAGATTTTGCGCGATGGGGTGATCTTGTATGAAAAGATATAAAGAATTTTCCCGTCATCTGCATGTATTGGCGCAGGCTCCGCTGCAGGATTTGGAGAATGAGTTCATCATCAGCGGTATCATCGACAAGTTTTTCATTCAGTTTGAACTTGGCTGGAAGGTGCTGAAAGAGCTTCTGCGTTACGAGGGAAAGGCGACTGCCGCTTCGGGCTCGCCAAGGGAGATCATCAAGGCGGCATACAGCTGCTTTGATTTTCTTGAGGAAGACGTGTGGCTCGACATGTTGCGCACGCGTAATGATTTGACGCATATCTATGACAGCGCGCGTGCAAGGGCTTTGGTGGCGGAGATTTTGACCCGCTTCATTCCGGCATTCGAGACGATGGATGAGGCTGTGCGAGAAGCGTATCCTTTAGAGTTGAGCAGGTGATTGATATGAGCAAAGTGTCGCTTGAACTTGTGCCGCGCGATGAAGCGGTGCTGCGTGAAGAACTCGCGCAGACGAAAAAATATGAGGGAAAGATCGATCTCATCAACGTCCCCGACCTCCTGCGGCTTCCCGTGCGCAGTTGGGAGGGCGCGGCGATTGCGGGCGAGACTTTCCCCGCTGTGCCGCACATCCGTGCCATGGACATCGACATCACGAAGCCGCTGCCCATGGCGGACTACCTGCGCGAACATGCGATTCGAGAAGTCCTCGTCATCGAGGGAGATGCGCCGCAGAACATGGCGCACACCGTCTATCCGACGGAGAGCATCGACGTCATACGGAAGTTCCGCGAGGAAATGCCCGAGATTCGAGTCTTTGCGGGCATCGACCAGTATCGCGGCAGCATGAGGCAGGAAGATTACCGCATCCGCCGCAAGCTGCAGGCGGGCGCTGTCGGCTTCTTCACACAGCCGTTCTTCGATCGCCGCTTCCTCGCGATGTATGCGGACATGCTCGAAGGCATCGAGGTTTACTGGGGGCTTTCGCCCGTGACCTCGCAGCGCTCTGAGAGCTATTGGGAGACGAAGAACCAGGTCGTGTTCCCGAAGGACTTCGAACCGACGCTTGCATGGAGCATCGCGTTCGCGCGTGATGTTTTGGCAGAAGCGCGGGCAAAGGGCGAACACGTCTACCTCATGCCGATTCGCACGGGGATTGACGAGTATTTGGGCGGCATATTTGCCGAAGGATAAAGGGTGTGTCAGAAATCTGATTCTTTGTTTTTTAATGCAGAGGAGGGGCATTGGAATGTACAGAATCTTAAAGAAGCAAGAGTTGTCACCGGGCATCCTTGAGTACGATATCGAGGCGCCCCGCGTGGCGAAGAAGGCTCTGCCGGGGCAGTTCATCGTCCTGCGCGTCAATGAGGAAGGCGAGCGTGTACCGCTGACGATCGCCGACTTCGACCGCGAAAAGGGAATCGTCACGATCCTCTTCCAGGTCGTCGGCGCATCGACTGAGCTTCTCGCCTCTCTCCAGGAGGGCGATTCTATTCTTGATTTCGTCGGCCCTCTGGGGCAGCCGTCGGAGCTTTCCGATCACATGGGAACCGTCGTTTTCGTCGGCGGCGGCATCGGCGTCGCGCCCGTCTATCCGATCGCACGCGCGGCGCATGAGCTTGGCAACAAGGTCATCTCGATTCTCGGTGCGAAGACGAAGGACATCCTCATCTTTGAAGATCGCATGAGGGCGATTTCCGACGAGGTTCTGATCACGACGGACGACGGCTCCTACGGCATCAAGGGGTTCGTCACGAACGCCATCGAAGAACTCGTGAAGCGCGGTGAGAAGATCGACCAGGTCACGGCGATCGGCCCGGGCGTCATGATGAAGAGCGTCGCCGAAGCCACGCGCCCCTACGGCATCAAGACCATCGTGAGCCTCAATCCCATCATGGTTGACGGTACGGGCATGTGCGGCGGCTGTCGCGTGCAGGTGGGCGAGGAGACGAAGTTCGCCTGCGTCGACGGCCCCGAGTTCGACGGTCATCTCGTCGATTTCCAGGGATTGATGGCGCGCGGCAGGATGTACCGCACGCAGGAAGCGAAGGAGAAGGATCACATCTGCAACATCGGCTTGGGGAGGAATTGACATGGCGTTGGTGCTGGAAAAACATAAGATGCCTGAGCAAGACCCGAAGGTTCGCGCCCACAACTTTGAAGAAGTGGCGTTGGGCTACGATGAGGAAACGGCGATCGCCGAAGCCGAGCGCTGTCTCAACTGCAAGGTGCCGCAGTGCCGCAAGGGCTGTCCCGTGTCCGTGCGCATCCCCGAGTTCATCCAGAAGATCAAGGCGCACGATTTTGCGGCGGCGATCGACATCATCAAGGGCGACAATGCGCTGCCCGCCGTCTGCGGCCGCGTCTGTCCGCAGGAGAACCAGTGCGAGAAGCTCTGCATCCTCGGCAAGCGCGGCGAGCCTGTCGGCATCGGCAGACTTGAGCGCTTCGCGGCGGACTGGCAGCTCGCGCAGGAAGAAAATGTCAAGCCCGTCGAATTCGCCCCGGACGCGCAGAAGGTCGCGATCATCGGCGCAGGTCCTGCGGGACTCTCGTGCGCCGGCGATCTCGCGAAAAAGGGCTATCGCGTGACCATTTTCGAGGCGCTGCATGTCGCGGGCGGCGTGCTCTCCTACGGCATCCCCGAGTTCCGTCTGCCGAAGGACGGCGTCGTGCAGAAGGAAGTCGAAAACCTCAGGAAGCTCGGCGTGACGATCGAGCTGAATTCCGTTGTCGGCAGGCTCTATACGATCGACGAACTCATGGAAGAAGAGGGCTTCGACGCCGTCTTCGTCGGCACGGGCGCGGGCTTGCCGCATTTCATGAACATTCCCGGTGAAAATCTCAACGGCGTCTATTCTGCCAACGAATTTCTGACGCGCTGCAACCTCATGAAGGCATACCGTTTCCCCGATTTTGCGACGCCGATTCACGTCGGCAGGGGCGTTGCCGTCGTCGGTGGCGGCAATGTCGCCATGGACGCGGCGCGCACGGCTCTGCGGCTCGGCGCGGAGAAAGTCTACATCGTCTACCGCCGCAGCGAGGAAGAACTGCCCGCAAGGCGCGAGGAAGTACACCACGCGAAGGAAGAGGGCATCGACTTCCGCTTGCTGAACAATCCCGTCGAAATCTTGGGCAACGAAGAGGGTTGGGTCAAGGCGATCCGCTGCATCAAGATGGAGCTTGGCGAGCCGGACGATTCGGGACGCCGCCGTCCCGTGCCCATCGAAGGCTCGGAGTTCGAGCTTCCCGTCGATACGGTCATCATGTCCATCGGCACGGGGCCGAATCCCATCGTCGCGACGACGACGCCCGGCATGGATACGACGAAGCGCGGCAACATCGTCGCCGACGAGGAGACGGGCGCTACGACGAAGGAAGGCGTGTTCGCGGGCGGCGACATCGTGACGGGCGCGGCGACCGTCATCCTGGCGATGGGCGCGGGCAAGAAGGCGGCCGCCGCCATCGACGAGTATCTGCAGAAGAAAAAGAACGCCTGAGCTTCGAAGAAGACCGAAGCGGCAGGCGTGTCCGGGGGACGCGGGAGAGGCAGCGTCCCTCGGCGTGTGTACGGCGCGGCAGTGCCGCAGAAAGTGTTTTGCGAGGTGATCGCCATGATGAACTATATCGCGATTGATTTTGAAACGGCGACGGGCAGCATGAACTCCGCCTGCAGCGTGGCTACCGTAGAGGTGCGGGACGGACAGCTAAAGGAAGGGTGGACGACGCTCATTCAGCCGCCCGGACTTCGCTTCGACAGCTTCAACATCGGCATCCACGGCATAAGCCCTAAGGATGTGGCAGATGCGCCGACCTTCGCCGAGGTCTGGGAAGAGCTGAAGGAACGCCTTGCTGGCAAGATCGTCGTCGCGCACAATGCGTCCTTCGACATGGGCGTGCTCAAGGCGTCGCTCCTTGCCAATCGCCTGCAGGCGCCGGATTTTCGCACATGCTGCACCGTGCGCATCGCACGCAAGGTCTGGCCTGGTCTTGACGATCACAAGCTCAACACCGTAGGCGCACACCTCAATATCAACTTCCGCCACCACCGCGCCTTGGACGATGCCAGAACGTGCGCCGCCATCCCGCTTTTCGCAGGCATGGAAACGGGCACCGACGACATAGAAGAGCTTGCGCAGAAAATCGGCGTAAGGATCGGGCATTTCGGCGTGTGAGATAAGGAATAAAAGAGGCAGCAACCGACCCTTTGTGAGTCGGTGCTGCCTCTTTTGATATGTGCTTGAAGTTTTTTCTTTGGTTTCAATAGTGCCCTTTGCAGGCTTTTACGATGATATTATCGCCTTCGACGGTGTATACGAGACGATTTTGTTCGTCGATGCGTCTGCTGAAATCGCCGCCGAGGTGCTTCAGCACTTCAGGCTTGCCAAGTCCGTTCAAGACGCCGTCGCAGTCGATGCTCTGCAGAAGTTGATTGATTTTTTTCAGCGTACGCTTGTCTTGCGTTTGCCAATAGAGATATTGTGCAAATGCGGGTTCTGTAAAGGTGATATTACTCATGTTCCATGGCCTTAAGCTCAGCAAACGTCTTCGTGATCGTGCGGCCTTCGCGAAGCGCTTGGTTGCTTTCTTCAAGCATCTTGAGATAGGCGGTTCTTTCTCGCTGGTGAAGTTCGGCAATCAATTTGTTGATGCAGCTGTCAATCGTGATCTTGTTCGATCGTGCATAATCTTCCAGTATGCGGGCATTGGCATCATCAATCTGTATGGCAAGCGTGGTCATGGAAATCAAGCTCCTTTCCAGAAAAATCTTCTTTTCTTGAGTATATCATTCTCCATTTCCTTGCGTCAAGCCGAGCGAGAAGTGTGATTCTTCCATGCTCCCTGCCTGAAATAAGGCGACGATCTGCGTCTTCTGCTTGACTTCATGGACGTTCACGGCGAACTACACGCACAAACGTCCACTTTGTGGACATAGTGCGTCGCCCTTACCAGAAACCTAGCCAATCAGTCTGCACCCTTTGGGTTTGACTTCTTGGGGTTTCGTGGTAGAATGAAAAGACCTTGAGGGGGATGATGTGGAAGCAGTCATCAAGGAAGCGCTGAATTTATCAGTGCTTCCTCAAATACCTCTCCCACTTGAAGATTGAAAAGAGGCTATAAAAATGGAAAGACAGAAGAGAGTCTTGGCGATTCATGATATTTCGGGCGTGGGGAAGTGCTCGCTGACGGTGGCTTTGCCGATCATATCGGCGGCGGGCGTCGAGTGCTCGGTGCTGCCGACGGCGGTCTTGTCGACGCATACGGGCGGCTTCACGGGCTTCACCTATCGTGACCTGACTGAGGACATCTCGCCGATGGTCGCGCATTGGCAGTCGCTTCGTCTGAAATTCGACAGCATCTACACGGGCTTTCTCGGATCTTTCGAGCAAATTAAGCTTGTCGGCGATGCTTTCTCCGCCTTGGCGGACAAGGATACGCTGCTCTTCGTCGACCCTGTGATGGCGGACGGCGGCAAGCTTTATTCCATTTTCGACGAGACATTCCCGCCGGCGATGAAGGGGCTTTGCTCCAAGGCGGACGTCATTCTGCCCAACATGACGGAGGCGGCGTTCATGCTCGGTGAGGACTACGCGGAAGGTCCCTACACGCGCGAGTATGTGGAAGGTCTGCTGCGCCGCTTGGCGAAGGCGATTCCCGTCAAGCATATCGTGCTGACGGGCGTCTATTTTGACGACAAGGAACTTGGCGCGGCGGTTTATGATGCGGCGGCGGACGATGTTTGCTATGTCCTCGGCAAGAATATTCCGGGCAGTTACCACGGTACGGGCGATGTGTTCGGCAGCGCCTTCGTTGGCGCGGCGGTCGGCGGCAAGCCGATCGCGGAGGCAGCACGTATCGCCGTCGACTATACGGTGGAGTGCATCGCCTGGACGAAGGAGGCGGGCACGGACATCCGCTACGGCGTCAACTTCGAGCGCTACCTCGGAGACTACAGCAGGAAACTTGGTCTTTGAGGCCGGACATATGTCGGAACGTGCATGCCGAAGGCTTGCAAGGGCGAAGAAATTGTGCTATAATGCCATAGACGTTTTAAGTAATTCCACAGCTACGACACCGATTTCTCCGACGATGCCGTGGCTGCAGGAGAAAAGAGAGACGCTTAGGAGGGCTTATTCATGCTGACACAGGAAGCGAAGCAGAAGATTATCGAGGAAAATGCCGTACACGAAGGCGACACGGGTTCGCCCGAGGTGCAGATCGCGCTCTTGACGGCGCGTATCGTCTACCTCACGGAGCATCTGAAAGAGCACAAGAAGGATCACCATTCGAGACGCGGCCTTTTGAAGATGGTCGGTCATCGCAGGAGGCTTCTGAGCTACCTCTACAACAGTGACATCGAGCGCTATCGCGCGATTATCGCAAAACTGAACTTGAGGAAGTAAGAGAGAGGCGGGGATTTGTCCCCGCCTTTTTTTGCATGTGGCAAGGATAATGCGTTTTTTTGTCGAATAAGGTCATGAATCAAAGAGTGAAAATTTAGGAGGAACTCAAATGCAGAGTTTTGAAATGCAGGTTGGAGGCCGTCCGCTGATCATCGAGCAGGGAAAGATGGCGAAGCAGGCGAACGGCTCCGTTCTTGTCCGTTACGGCGATACGGCGGTGCTCGTCGCGGCGACTGCGTCGGCAGAGCCGCGCGAGGGCATCGACTTCTTTCCGCTGACGGTTGACTTCGAAGAAAAGATGTACGCTGCCGGCAAGATTCCGGGCGGCTTCATCAAGCGCGAAGGCCGTCCGAGCGAATCGGCGATTCTTTGCAGCCGTCTCATCGACCGTCCGATCCGCCCGCTTTTTCCCGAGGGTTTCCGCAACGATGTGCAGATCATCGCGACGGTGCTCTGCGTCGACCAGGACAATGCTCCCGAGATCGCCGGCATGATCGGCGCTTCGTGCGCTCTTTGCGTCTCGGACATCCCGTTTGCTGGACCGATCGCAGGCGTCAAGGTCGGCCGCGTCGACGGCGAACTCGTCATCAATCCGACGGAGGCGCAGCGTGTAATTTCCGACTTGAATCTGACAGTTGCCGGCTCGCACGACGCCGTCATGATGGTCGAGGCGGGAGCGAATGAGCTCCCCGAGGAAGTCATCCTCGAAGCGATCCTCTTCGGACACAAGGAGATTCAGCGCATCGTCGAGTTCCAGCAGGAGATCGTCGCCGCCTGCGGCAAGGAGAAGCGCGAGGTCAAGCTCTTCCTCGCGCCAGAAGAACTCGATCGGGCGATTCGCGACTACGCTTCTTCGCGTCTCGACGAAGCTGTGCGCAATCCCGACAAGCTCGACCGCGACGAACATATCGCCGCCATCGGCGCGGAGGTTCTGGAGCATTTCCTCGCGGACTATCCCGAGAATGCCAAGGAGATCGCCGCCGTCACGCACAAGATCGTCAAGGAGAGCGTGCGCCGCATGATCACGCACGAGAAGATCCGTCCCGACGGGCGTGCGCTCGATGAGGTGCGCCCCGTGAGCTGCGAGGTCGGCCTTTTGCCGCGCACGCACGGCTCGGGGCTTTTCACGCGCGGACAGACGCAGGTACTCACGATCACGACGCTCGGCTCCGTCGGCGACGAGCAGATCATCGACGGTCTCGGTCCCGAGCAGTCGAAGCACTACATTCATCAGTACAACTTCCCCGGCTACAGCGTCGGCGAGGCGCGTCCCGCACGTGGCCCCGGCAGGCGTGAGATCGGTCACGGCGCTCTGGCGGAGCGTGCGCTCCTGCCCATGATTCCCTCGCTCGATGAGTTCCCCTATACGATCCGCCTCGTGTCGGAGGTCTTGGAGTCGAACGGCTCAAGCTCCATGGGAAGCGTCTGCGGCAGCACGCTCTCGCTGATGAACGCGGGCGTTCCGATCAAGCGTCCCGTGTCGGGCGTCGCCATGGGACTCGTCAAGGACGGCGACCACTATACGATCCTGACGGACATCCAGGGCATGGAGGACGCGCTCGGCGATATGGACTTCAAGGTCGCGGGCACGGAGAAGGGCGTGACGGCGATCCAGATGGACATCAAGATTGCCGGCATCACGCGCGACATTCTCCTTTCGGCGCTCTCGCAGGCGAAGCGCGGCCGCGCTTTCATCTTAGAGAAGATGCTCGCCGTCATCGACAAGCCGGCGGCCGATCTCTCGCCCTATGCGCCGCGCGTCACGGTCATGAAGATCCATGTCGACAAGATCCGCGAGGTCATCGGCTCGGGCGGCAAGACGATCAAGAAGATCATCGACGAGACGGGGGCGCAGATCGACATCCAGGAGGACGGCACAATCTTCATCGCGGCGGCGGACGGCGAGGGCGCAAAGAAGGCGCAGCAGATTATCGAGGACATCGTGCGCGATGTGGAAGTCGGCGCTGTCTACAAGGGCAGGGTCACGCGCATCATGAACTTCGGCGCTTTCGTTGAAATCCTGCCGGGCAAGGAGGGGCTTTGCCACATCTCCCAGCTCGCGCGCCATCGCGTCGCTCAGGTCGAGGACGTCGTGCATGAAGGCGATGAGCTTGAAGTCAAGGTCGTCGAGATCGACAAGCAGGGACGTGTGAACCTCTCGCACAAGGTTCTTCTCTGATTATAGGAATCGAAGACTCGCGCTGCTTGCTGCGGCGCGAGTCTTTTATTGAGACTCAATTCCTATTCTTGCACCGCGTGCTTTTCGCGCTTATTGTCTTTTCTCTTCTATGACGGTATAATGGAATGGGAAGTTTTATTGGGAAGCTTTCGGAAAGGATGAATTTCGATGATAGGCGATCTTCTGCGCAGGGAACGCGAGAGGCAGAATTTATCGATCAAGGATATTGAAAAGGCTACGAGCATACGCGCTTTATATATAGATGCAATCGAGAAAGGCGAATACAAGACATTGCCCGGCGAGGTCTATGCGAAGGGATTTGTCCGCAATTATGCAAACTATTTGAAGCTTAATGCCAACGAGATCGTAAACGCTTTCAATGAAGAGATGCACCCGCAGGAAGAGCTGCAGGACGCGGCGGGATCTTCTTCTGCGGAAGAAGCAAGGCAGGAGCAGTCGGCAGAAAGGAACAGGGAAGAATACCGAGGGCCGAAGATCACCTCGCTTGAAAGTTATCCGATGGAGAAGAGCTCCCATGGCGTTCGCAACGCCTTGATGGTGGCGGTGGCCGTCTTCGCCGTCGCCTTGGTGGCGCTCATCGCCTTCGGCGGAGACGAAGAGCCGAGTGCTCCCGCACCGCGTGCAAAGACGCAGACGCAGCAGGGGCAGAAGCCGGGACAGAAGCAGACGGAGGCCGCGCCGAAGCCGGCAGCCGACGGTGTAGAGGTGAAGCTCAGTTTCACCGATCGCTGCTGGACGGAAGTCGTCGTTGACGGCAAGACGGAGTTCGAGGGGACGGCTGAAAAGGGCAAGGTCTTGACGCTCAAGGGTAAGGACAAGGTGCGCATCACGGCGGGCAATGCCGGAGCGCTCAACTATTCTCTGAATGGCAAGGATATGGGCGCGATCGGGCAGAAGGGCGAAGTGGTGGAGAAGACCTTTACCAAAGAGAATGCGGCGAAGTGATCGATGGTTGGAAGCGTGAAGGATTTTTTGCCGATGAGCCGGGCGGACATGGAGGCAAGAGGCTGGGACGAGCTTGATTTCATCTTCGTTTCGGGCGACGCCTATGTCGACCATCCGGGCTTCGGCACTGCGATCATCTGCCGCGTGCTCGAAGCGCACGGCTATCGCGTCGGCATCATCGCTCAGCCCGATTGGCACAGTGCAAAAGATTTTCGACGTTTAGGCAAGCCTCGGCTTGCCTTTCTTGTATCGAGCGGCAATCTCGATTCTGTTCTCGCACGCTTCACGGCGGCGAAGAAACTGCGCCGGCAGGACGCCTATTCACCCGGCGGACGCATGAATTGCAGGCCTGAGCGCGCTGTCAGCGTCTATGTGAAGCGGCTGCGTGAGGCTTGGGGTGCGATTCCCGTCATCATCGGCGGCATCGAGGCGAGCCTGCGCCGCATGGCGCATTACGACTATTGGTGCGATGAGGTGCGCCCGTCCATCCTCTTAGAGAGCGGTGCCGATCTCCTGATCTACGGCATGGGAGAGAAACAGATCGTCGAAATTGCAGCCGAACTTCATGCGGGCGTCGCGATCGAGAACGTGCAGGATGTGCGCGGCACCTGCTACCGCGTGCCGAACCGCGACTATGTATGGGACTATGTGGAACTGCTGCCCTATGCGGCGGTCGCGAAGGACAAGGCGCAGTTTGCCGACGCCTTCCGCGTCGAATATCTGGAGCAGGACGCCCTGCGCGGGCGCAGGCTCATCCAGCAGAACGAAGAGATCTGCGTCGTGCAGAATCCTCCGGCGCTGCCCTTGACGACGGAAGAGATGGATGAGATCTACGAACTGCCGTATCGCTATACATGGCATCCCGTATACGACAAGGCGGGCGGCGTGCCCGCCATCGCCGAGGTCAAGTTCAGTCTCGTCAGCCAGAGGGGCTGCTTCGGCGGCTGTCATTTCTGCGCCATCGTGTCGCATCAGGGGCGCATCATCCAGCATAGGAGTAAGGAGTCCCTGCTGCGCGAGGCGAAGCGGCTCATCGCCCTGCCCGATTTCAAGGGCTATATCCACGATGTCGGCGGGCCGACGGCGAACTTCTATGAGCCGTCGTGCAGCGCCCAGCTCGTGCGCGGGACGTGCCGCGGCAAGGCGTGTCTTTCGCCCTTGTGCGAGAACCTGCGAGCCGATCACAGAGAATACTTGGCTATCCTAGAGAGCCTTCGCACGCTGCCCGGCGTGAAGAAGGTCTTCATTCGCTCGGGCATTCGCTTCGACTACCTGCAGCAGGCGCACGATGATTTTCTGGAAGTGCTGTGCCGTCATCATATCAGCGGACAGCTGCGCATCGCGCCCGAGCATGTATCGAGGCGCGTCACGCGACTCATGGGAAAGCCCGGAAAATCCGTGTACCTGCGCTTCGTCAAGGCGTTCGAGGAAATGAACCGAAAGCTCGGCAAGAAGCAGTACCTCGTGCCGTACTTCATGTCGAGCCACCCGGGCGCGCATATCGAAGACGCCGTCGAGCTTGCGGAGTTCATTCATGAGCGCGGCTACCATCCCGAGCAGGTGCAGGACTTCATCCCGACGCCCGGCACGCTTTCGACCTGCATGTACCACACGGGAATCAATCCTCTGACGGGTGAGAAGGTTTATACGGCGAAGAAGGCGGAGGAGAAGAGGATGCAACGCGCGCTTCTGCAGTATTGGCTGCCCGAGAACGACGCTATCGTGCGCAAGGCGCTGCATCTGGCGGGCAGGAGCGATCTCATCGGCTACGGGAAGAAGTGTCTGCTGCGTCCGAAGCGGCGCGAGACGGTAGAAAAAACGAGAAAAAAACGAAGGAAAGAGAAGGGGATATAGATGCGTTGCCCATTTTGCAAAGAGGAGGACAGCCGCGTCGTCGACTCGCGTGCAGCTGACGACGGCAATACCATTCGCCGCCGCAGGGAGTGCACGTCGTGCGGCAAGCGCTTTACGACATACGAGACAGTGGAGAAGATTCCGCTGATGGTTATTAAAAATGACGGCAGGCGCGTCGTCTTCGACCGCAACAAGCTGCTGAACGGCCTCATACGCTCGTGCGACAAGCGCGACATTCCGACGGAGCGCATCGTCGCCCTGGCGGATGAGATCGAAAAGGAGCTTCGCAACACGATGGATCGCGAGGTCTACACGCGCGACATCGGCGAACTCGTGATGGAGAAGCTCAAGAACTTCGACGAGGTCGCCTACATCCGCTTCGCCTCGGTCTACCGCAAGTTTGCCGACATCAGCGGCTTCCGCGAGGAGTTGGAAGCGCTGCTCAGGGAGAAGAACCCGTCTTGAGCTGGAAGATCAAGCGGCGTCTGCGCGAGCAGTTGGAACGCGAGCAAGGCTATTTTTCGTTTCCGACGGGCACGCGGCGCTCCTTCGCGCTCGTATACCCGAATTCCTACTTCGTCGGCATGTCGAACCTCGGGCTGCACATCATCTACGACCTCTTGAACCGACGTCCCGACACGGCGTGCGAGCGCTTCTTCCTGCCGAGCGACGAGGAACAGCGCGAGCATGAGCGTACGGGCACACCGCTTCTGAGTCTGGAGAACCAGCAGCCGCTCCATCGCTTCTCTTTGATCGGCTTTGCCGTCTCCTTCGAGATGGACTACTTCAACCTGCTGCGCATCCTGCAGCTTGGCAAGGTCAAACTTCTGGCGGCGGAGCGCGGCGAGCAGGATGCCATCGTCCTCGCGGGCGGGCCGTGCGCCACGTTCAACCCCGAGCCGTTGAGCCTCTTCGTCGACGCCTTCGTCATCGGCGAGGGCGAGGTCATCATGCCGGCTCTGATGGACGCATACGACGCCGCCGTGCGGCAGGGTTTTTCGCGTGCCGAGCTTCTGCGCGCCCTCTCGAAGGTCGAGGGCGTCTACGTGCCATCGCTCTACGCGCACGACTACGATGCGTCGGGTCGCCTGTGCGCCATTCGTCCTGCGGCGGGCGCTCCTTCGCGCGTCACGCGCCAATGGGTGCGCGATCTCGACGAATTTCCCGCGCACACCGTCGTCGTCACCGACGATACGGAATTCAACCTTTACCTCATCGAAACGGCACGCGGTTGCGGCAGGCACTGTCGCTTCTGCATGGCGGGCTACTGCTTTCGACAGCCGCGCAACCGCTCGCTGAAGGTCTTGGAAAAGGAAGTCCAAGAGGCGAAGAAGTACGAAAAGCGCATCGGACTCATGGGAGCCGCCATCTCGGACTATCCCGAGATCGACGCTTTGTGCCGCGACATTCTGGCAGAAAATCTCGGCATGTCCGTCGCCTCCTTCCGCGCCGATTCCGTGACCGAGGAGCTTGTCGCGTCCCTTTCGAGGAGCGGGCTGCGCACGATCACGCTCGCCCCCGAGGCGGGCAGCGTGCGCATGAGGAAGATCATCAACAAGGGCATCGAGGAGGAGCATCTGCGCCATACGGTCGATCTTGCGCTGCAGGCGGGCATCCGCCAGTTCCGTCTCTACTTGATGATCGGCCTGCCCTACGAGGAGGAAGAGGACATCAAGGCCATCGTCGATATGACCGTGCGCCTGCATGAGCACATCCGGGCGAAGAAGGAGCATGCGCAGATCACCTTGAGCATCAATCCGTTCATCCCCAAGCCGTTCACGCCCTTCCAGTGGCTGCCGATGGCGGACGAGAAATGGGTCAAGGATGCGATGAAGACGATCCGCAAGGGGCTGGCGCCCTACAGGAGCATCCGCATCATCGCCGAATCGCCCAAGAGCGCCTATGTGCAGGGCGTGCTCGCGCGAGGCGACCGCCGCGTCGCTCGCGCCCTGCACCGCGCATTCCTCGCGGGCGGCGCGAAATCGTTCAAGCGTGCGCTGAAGGAAGAGGGGCTTTCCTTTGCGGACTTTCTGCAAGTGCGGCACGCAGAAGATGCGGTATTCCCGTGGGATGCGCTCGACATGGGATTTCCTAAGCAGTACCTCTACCGCGAACTGCAGAGGGCGGCGGCGCTGCAATATACGAAACCTTGCTTTTCGGGATGCACACGCTGCGGCGTTTGTGATACAATGGAGGAGAGACATGTTTCAGCTCAGACATAGCGGCGGCCTTTGGCGCGGCTCGTTCTCGCTCTTTCCCGAGGAGGGGCTGGCGCACGGCATTTCCACGCGCTTGGGCGGCGTCTCGAAGCCGCCGTTTGCCGCATTGAACATGGCGCTCCACGTCGGCGACTGCGCCGCGGACGTCTTGGAGAATCGCCGTCTCTTTGCTGAGGCTCTGGGGCTTGACGCTGCGCGGATCGTCACGCCGCGCCAGGTGCACGGCGATGAAGTGCGCCTTGTCCGCGCCAGCGATGCGGGCATGGGCGCGAGCCGCTATGACGAGTCCGTGCCCGCCTGCGACGCCCTGATGACGGCGGAGTCGGGACTGCCCTTGCTGCTGTGCTTTGCCGACTGCGTGCCGCTCCTCTTCTTCGACCCTGTGCGCCGTGTCATTGCCGCCGCTCATGCGGGCTGGAAGGGGACGGTCGCCGAGATCGGGCGAAAGACCGTGCAGCGCATGGGCGAGACGTTCGGCTCGCGCCCGCAGGACATCCTCGCGGGCATCGGCCCTTCCATCGGCGCGTGCTGCTTCGAGGTCGGCGAGGAGGTCGCGGCGGCTTTTCGCGCGGCATTTCCTGAAGCGCCCGAGCTTCTTTCGCACTCGCCCGAGGGGAAGTGGACGATCGACCTGTGGGCGGCCAACCGCCTGCAGCTCGAAGCGGCGGGACTCCTTCCCGCGCACATCGACAGTGCTGACGTATGCACGAAGTGCAATGCCGGACTCTTTTTTTCCTATCGCGAAGAGCACGGGACGACGGGACGCTTCGCCGCGTGGATCGCTTTGAAGTAGTTTGCAGGAGGTAAGCAAGTTGATCGAAGAGAATCTGCATGAAGTCTTGCGCTCCATCGAGGAGAGCAGGGCGAAGAGGACGATTGCCGATGCGAAAGAGCCTGTCCGCCTCGTGGCGGTGACGAAGAATCACGGCGTCGCCGAGATGCGCGAGGCGATCGCGCATGGCGTGACGGACATCGGCGAAAACCGCATACAGGAAGCGCGGGAGAAGTTCGAAACGCTTGAGCGCACGGCTGTATGGCATCTCATCGGTCACTTGCAGAAGAACAAGGCGAAGTACGCCGTGAAGCTCTTCGACCTCATTCATTCCGTTGACACCTTGGAGCTTGCCGAGGCCTTGGACAAGGAAGCGGGCAAGATCGGCAAGCGGCAGGACGTCCTCGTGCAGGTCAACCTTGCCAAAGAAGCGTCGA
>ERZ773055.235-NODE-235-length-37899-cov-3.599117_pt1 | contig 37899 bp, 24 predicted proteins | sample MGYA00580515_ERZ773055 | MGnify/ENA primary metagenome ERZ773055 (study PRJEB29015, sample SAMEA2737993) | human oral metagenome | biome: human oral; feature: human-associated habitat; material: dental | place: China | collected 2064 ...
AGTTAAGCGCGGTATGGTAGTTGTACATCCGGGTGCTATCACTCCTCACGATCACTTTAAGGCTTCTATCTATGTGTTGAAGAAAGAAGAAGGTGGCCGTCATACACCATTCGGTAACAAGTATCGTCCTCAGTTCTATCTCCGCACGATGGACTGCACGGGTGAAATCAAGTTGCCAGAAGGCGTTGAAATGGTAATGCCTGGTGATAACGTTGAGATTGAAGTAGATTTGATCTATAAGGTTGCTTTGAACGAAGGTCTTCGTTTCGCTATCCGTGAGGGTGGTCGTACAGTAGGTTCTGGTCAGATTACAGAGATTCTCCCAGACGTAAACTAATCAGTAATCTTATATTACAAGATATAGTTCCCGGTTTTCTTGGGAATCGGGAACTAACTTACGGGTTTAGCTCAGTTGGTAGAGCACTGGTCTCCAAAACCAGGTGTCGAGGGTTCGAGCCCTTCAACCCGTGCAAAAAGAATAGATTTTATGTTTAATAAGATAGTTAATTATTGCAAGGCTTGCTACGACGAACTTGCGCATAAAACTACATGGCCATCACGCGCACAGCTTACACATAGTGCAATGGTAGTTATATCTGCTTCCGTTATCATTGCATTGGTAGTGTTTGCTATGGATTCAGTTTTCCAGCGTGTTATGGAATTTGTATACCCAAGATAATTCATTAGGAAATGGCAGAGACAGAAAAGAAATGGTATGTTCTTCGTGCTGTCAGTGGCAAAGAGGCAAAGGTAAAGGAATATATCGATGCTCAATTGCGTCTGAACGAAAAACTTGCTGAGCGTGTTTTTGAGGTTTTATTACCTATGGAAAAACACGCTACTGTGCGTAAAGATGGGAAGCGTGTTGTAAAGGAGAAGTTAAGTCTCCCTGGTTATGTACTTGTTCAAGCTAACATGACTGCAGATATCGCTTCTACGTTACGTTTCATGCCTAATGTATTGGGGTTCCTCGGAGGTATGTCTGAGCCTTCTCCAGTTCGCCAAGCAGATATTAATCGTTTACTTGGTAACGTGGAAGAAACAGAACTTGATGAAGTTCAGGATGTTCCGTATGAGGTTGGTGAGACTGTTAAGGTTACTGATGGTCCTTTCAGTGGTTTCCATGGTGTCATCGAGGAGATGAATGCTGAGAAGCATAAGTTGAAAGTGATGGTTATGATCTTTGGTCGCCAAAACCCATTGGAGTTAAGTTTTATGCAAGTCGCAAAAGAGGAATAGTGTTGTTACGGATACTATTCAACTTATAGTTTAATTTTTAATATTAACAAAGAAATGGCTAAAGAAGTAGCTGGATTAATCAAATTACAGATTAAAGGTGGCGCTGCAAATCCTTCCCCTCCAGTAGGCCCAGCATTGGGTTCTAAGGGTATTAATATTATGGGATTCTGTAAGGAGTTCAACGCCCGTACCCAGGACAAGGCTGGTAAAGTTCTTCCAGTCGTTATTACCTACTACAACGATAAGTCTTTCAGCTTTATCATCAAAACTCCTCCTGCTGCAGTGCAACTGATGGAGGCTGCCAAGGTGAAGGGCGGATCTGGAGAGCCAAACCGCAGAAAGGTTGCATCCGTAACTTGGGAGCAGGTAAAGGCTATTGCAGAAGATAAGATGCCAGACCTCAACTGTTTCACAGTAGAGAGTGCAATGAAACTTATTGCTGGTACAGCTCGTAGTATGGGTATCACTGTAAAAGGGGACTTCCCTGGTAAATAATTTTAAACTTCAAAAGTAAAAATGAGTAAACTGACAAAAAATCAGAAATCAGTAGCTGAGAAGGTTGAAGCAGGGAAGGCATACACATTACAAGAAGCTTCAGAGTTGGTAAAGGAAATTACTACTACTAAGTTTGATGCTTCTGTAGATGTTGATGTTCGCCTCGGTGTTGACCCACGTAAAGCTAACCAAATGGTTCGTGGCGTCGTGTCACTTCCAAATGGTACTGGTAAGGTCACACGCGTGCTCTGTCTCTGTACTCCTGATCAGGAAGCTGCCGCTAAGGAAGCTGGTGCTGATTACGTTGGTCTCGACGAATATGTTGAGAAGATAAAGGGTGGATGGACTGATGTTGATGTCATCATCACTATGCCATCATGCATGGGTAAGTTAGGTCCTTTGGGTCGTGTTCTCGGTCCTCGTGGATTGATGCCAAACCCAAAGAGTGGTACTGTAACTATGGATGTTGCTAAGGCAGTTAAGGATGTTAAGCAGGGTAAGATTGACTTTAAGGTTGATAAGGCTGGTATTATCCATACTTCAATCGGTAAGGTTAGCATGACTGCTGAGCAGATTTATGGTAACGCTAAGGAGTTTATCTCTACTGTTATCAAGTTGAAGCCTGCTGCTGCTAAAGGTACATATATCAAGAGTATCTTTATTTCTAGCACAATGAGTAAGGGTGTCAAGATTGATCCTAAATCAGTTGAATAACTCTAAAAGTTTTGTACAATGAAGAAAGAAGTAAAAGATACAATTATCGCTGAACTCGGTGAGAAGTTGAAGAACTTCCCTCATTTCTATCTAGTTGATGTAACTGGTTTGAATGCAGAGGCTACAAGCTCTCTCCGCCGTAAGTGCTTTAAGAGCGAGATCAATATGGTCGTAGTGAAGAATACTCTTCTTCACAAGGCTTTTGAGGCTTCAGATGTAGATTTTGAACCACTGTATGGTTCTTTGAAAGGTAATACTGCAGTTATGTTTACACATACTGCTAACGTACCAGCAAAGTTGTTGAAGGAGTATAAGAAGGAAGGTGTTCCTGCTCTTAAGGCTGCTTACGCAGAGGAGTCTCTGTTCGTTGGTGCAGATAAACTCGAAGAACTTTCAGCTCTCAAGAGCAAGAACGAACTTATTGCAGACGTTGTGGCTTTGCTGCAGTCTCCTGCAAAGAACATTGTTTCTGCTCTCCAGTCAGGTGCTGGCACCATCCATGGTGTGCTTAAGACTTTAGGCGAGCGTCCTGAGTAAAATCTGATAAAGTCAAAAGATATATTATTTTTAGAACAAAAAATTAAAAAGTTAGAATAAAATGGCAGACGTAAAAGCTATTGCAGAAGAGTTAGTAAATCTTACTGTTAAGGAAGTAAATGAGTTGGCAACTGTCCTCAAGGACGAGTATGGTATTGAGCCTGCAGCTGCAGCTGTTGCTGTAGCTGGTCCTGCTGCAGCTGCTGCAGGTGGCGCAGCTGAAGAGAAATCAGAGTTTGACGTAGTTCTCGTTGAAGCTGGTGCTAACAAGCTCAAGGTTGTTAAGGCTGTTAAGGAGGCTTGTGGTCTTGGTTTGAAGGAAGCTAAGGACCTCGTAGACGGTGCACCTTCTACTTTGAAGGAAGGCATGGCTAAGGCTGAGGCTGAGAACCTGAAGGCTGCTATTGAGGCTGAGGGTGCTAAGGTAGAGTTGAAGTAATTCTACTTCTCCTTACATAATATAATATGGTTAGGATTTACCAAGTAGGTGAGTCCTAACCTTTTTGTGTCTTTTGGCACATCCGTGAGATATTTAATCACGCTTTTAGTCCGTCGTGGACTTTAAATATTCGAATATTTAATTTCAGTTTATGGCATTAGATAATAAACCCAGAGTAAATTTCGCCAGCGTTAAAAATCCATATCCATATCCGGATTTCCTCGATGTGCAATTGAAGTCTTTCCGTGACTTCTTGCAGCTGGACACTCCGCCTGAGGAACGCAAGAATGACGGTTTGTATAAGGTGTTCGCAGAGAACTTCCCTATCACCGACACGCGTAATAATTTCGTCCTTGAGTTCTTGGATTACTATGTTGACCCACCAAGATATACTATTGAAGAATGTCTTGAGCGTGGCTTAACCTATAGCGTACCTTTAAAGGCTAAGATGAAACTGTATTGCACCGATCCTGATCATGAGGATTTCGGTACATTCATTCAGGATGTTTTTTTGGGAACAATTCCTTATATGACCTCCAATGGTACGTTTGTCATCAATGGTGCCGAGCGTGTTGTTGTTTCACAGTTGCACCGTTCACCAGGTGTGTTCTTCGGGCAAGGCATCCATGCCAATGGAACTGTTCTTTATAGTGCACGTATTATCCCTTTCAAGGGGTCATGGATTGAATTTGCTACAGACATCAATAATGTCATGTATGCCTATATCGACCGTAAGAAGAAGCTGCCGGTAACAACCCTTCTTCGTGCAATGGGCTATGAGCAGGATAAAGATATCTTGCAGATTTTTGACCTTGCTGAAGAGTTGAAGGTCAACAAGAAGAACATGAAGGCTGCTATCGGTCGTAAGTTGGCAGCGCGCGTGTTGAAGAGCTGGAATGAGGACTTCGTAGATGAAGATACGGGTGAAGTTGTATCTATTGAGCGTAACGAAGTCATCATGGAGCGCGAAACCGAGTTGACAGAAGATAATATCGACGAGATTCTCGAAAGTGGTGCTTCAACAATCCTGCTTCATAAAGACGCAGAGGCAGCCAATAAGTACACCATTATTTTCAATACACTGTCAAAGGATCCCAGCAACTCAGAGAAAGAAGCCGTCAACTACATCTATCGTCAGTTGCGCAATGCAGATCCTGCAGATGATGCCAGTGCACGTGAAGTCTTCCAGAACCTGTTCTTCTCGGATAAGCGTTATGACCTCGGTGAGGTAGGACGTTACCGTATCAATAAGAAGTTGGGGCTCGACACAGACATGGATACCCGTGTGTTGACTAAAGACGATGTTATTGAAATCATAAAATATCTCATCCAGTTGGTTAATTCCAATGCCACTGTTGATGATATCGACCACTTGAGTAACCGCCGTGTGCGCACAGTAGGAGAACAGCTTGCCAATCAATTTGCCATTGGTCTGGCACGCATGAGCCGCACTATTCGTGAGCGTATGAACGTTCGTGACAATGAAGTGTTCACTCCGACTGATCTTATTAATGCAAAGACTATCTCAAGCGTTATCAACTCGTTCTTTGGAACCAATCCGTTGAGCCAGTTCATGGATCAGACAAACCCACTTGCCGAGGTTACTCACAAGCGTCGTCTGTCTGCCCTTGGCCCTGGTGGTCTGTCACGTGAGCGTGCAGGTTTCGAGGTTCGTGACGTACACTATACTCACTATGGTCGTCTCTGTCCAATTGAGAGTCCTGAAGGGCCAAATATCGGTTTGATATCTTCCCTCTGTATCTATGCAAAGATCAATGATCTTGGTTTCATCGTTACCCCTTATCGTAAGGTTAACAATGCAAAAGTAGACATGGATAATAAGGATGTCGTTTATCTGACAGCAGAAGAGGAAGAAGACAAGATTATCGGCCAAGGAAACGCACCTCTTTCTGTAGATGGTGCCTTTCAGAGAGATACGGTAAAGTGTCGTCAGGATGCAGACTACCCGGTAGTAACTCCTGACCAGGTTGATTTGGTAGACGTTTCACCACAGCAGATTGCATCTGTTTCAGCTTCCTTGATTCCATTCTTGGAGCATGATGACGGTCACCGTGCATTGATGGGATGTAATATGATGCGTCAGGCTGTGCCATTGATTCACAATGATGCACCTATTGTAGGTACCGGACTTGAGAAGCAGGTATGTGAGGATTCACGTACAATGATTACTGCAGAAGGTGACGGTGTTATAGAATATGTTGATGCAACGACAATACGCATTCTTTATGACCGCACAGAAGAAGACGAGTTTGTCAGCTTCGAACCTGCATTGAAGGAGTATCGTATTCCTAAGTTCCGTCGTACCAACCAGAATATGACTATCGACCTTCGTCCTATCTGTGACAAGGGTCAGCGTGTCAAGGCAGGAGATATCCTGACAGAAGGCTATGCTACCGAGAATGGTGAATTGGCACTTGGTCGTAACTTGCTTGTTGCCTATATCCCTTGGAAGGGTTACAACTACGAGGATGCTGTCGTTATTTCAGAGCGTATGGTGCGCGAAGATGTGCTTACCTCTGTTCACGTAGACGAATATTCTCTTGATGTTCGTGAGACCAAGCGTGGTGTTGAGGAATTCACATCAGATATTCCAAACGTCAGTGAGGAAGCAACCAAAGACCTCGATGATAATGGTGTAATCCGTGTTGGTGCACGTGTAGAGCCAGGTGACATCCTCATTGGCAAGATTTCTCCAAAGGGAGAGAGCGATCCTTCTCCAGAAGAGAAGTTGCTCCGTGCAATCTTTGGTGATAAGGCTGGCGATGTGAAAGACTCTTCATTGAAGGCCAATCCTTCTTTGAGCGGTGTCGTCATTGACAAGAAACTGTTCTCTCGTGCTGTTAAGACCCGCGATTCCAAGAAGCAGGATAAGATACTCCTTGCAAAGATAGATGAAGAGTATGAGGCAAAGAACAATGACTTGAAGGATATTCTTGTAGACAAACTGATGACGCTTACTGAAGGTAAGATTTCTCAAGGTGTGAAAGATTACACTGGTGCTGAGATTATTACCAAGGGTAGCAAGTTCACTGTTCCTACATTGAAGAACCTTGAGTTTGATGGAATCCAGAGTAATAACTGGACAGATGATGACCACACGAATGCACTCATTCAGAAACTCATCATGAACTATATCCGCAAGTATAAGCTGCTTGATGCTGAAATGAAGCGCAAGAAGTTTGCTATTTCAATCGGCGACGAACTTCCTTCCGGTATTCTGCAGATGGCTAAGGTCTATGTTGCCAAGAAGCGTAAGATACAGGTTGGTGACAAGCTTGCCGGTCGTCATGGTAACAAGGGTATTGTTTCAAAGGTTGTCCGTACAGAGGATATGCCGTTCCTTGAAGACGGTCGTCCTGTAGACTTGGTACTTAATCCAATGGGTGTGCCTTCCCGTATGAACTTGGGACAGATTTTCGAAGCTATCCTTGGTGCTGCCGGTCAGAAGTTGGGATGTAAGTTTGCAACACCAATCTTCGATGGTGCTAAGTTGGAGGACTTGAAGGAATGGACCGACAAGGCAGGCCTACCTAACCTCTGTTCTACCTATATCTATGACGGTGAAACTGGTGAGAAGTTCGACCAGCCTGCAACAGTAGGTATCACCTACTTCTTGAAGTTAGGCCACATGGTTGAGGATAAGATGCATGCCCGTTCAATCGGTCCATACTCACTTATTACACAACAGCCACTTGGTGGTAAGGCACAGTTTGGCGGTCAGCGTTTCGGAGAAATGGAAGTCTGGGCTATCGAAGCCTTTGGTGCAAGCCACGTATTGCAAGAGATCCTGACCATCAAGTCAGATGATACTGTTGGACGTAGCAAGGCTTACGAGGCTATCGTGAAAGGTGACCCAATGCCGACACCTGGTATTCCAGAGTCACTCAACGTATTACTGCATGAACTTCGTGGTCTTGGTCTGAGCATCAAACTCGATTAATGTGAACACCCTAATTGAAAGATAAATATGGCTTTTAAGAAAGATTCAAAAGTAAAGAATAATTTCACGAAAATTACCCTTGGACTTGCCTCTCCGGAGGAAATCCTGGAAAATTCGTATGGTGAGGTTACCAAACCTGAAACCATAAATTATCGAACATACAAGCCTGAACGCGACGGTCTTTTCTGTGAACGCATCTTTGGTCCTACACGCGACTATGAGTGCGCCTGTGGAAAGTATAAGCGTATTCGCTATAAAGGCATTGTCTGTGACCGATGCGGTGTAGAAGTGACTGAGAAGAAAGTACGTCGTGAGCGTTCTGGTCATATAGAACTCGTTGTGCCGGTTGCACATATCTGGTATTTCCGTTCATTGCCCAACAAGATTGGTTATCTGCTCGGTCTGCCAACCAAGAAGCTTGATGCTGTCATTTACTACGAAAAGTATATCGTCATCAAACCAGGTGCTATGGAAGGCAAGAAGGATGCTGACGGTGTAGAACTGAATGGTTCTCACAAGATGGATCTTCTGTCAGAAGATGAATACTTCGATATTCTTGATAATCAGGTAGATCCTAACAACGACTATCTTGATGACAACGATCCTAATAAGTTTGTTGCCAAGATGGGTGCCGAGGCTATCTATGATTTGTTGATGGATATCGACCTTGATGGTCTTAGCTATGAATTGCGCGACCGTGCAAACAATGACGGCAGCCAGCAGCGCAAGACCGAGGCATTGAAGCGCCTTCAGGTTGTAGAGGCTTTCCGTGCATCGAAGGGAGTCAACAAGCCTGAGTGGATGATCATGAAGATTGTTCCTGTTATTCCGCCAGAGCTTCGTCCGCTCGTTCCGTTGGATGGTGGCCGTTTTGCAACCTCTGACTTGAACGATCTCTATCGTCGTGTCATCATTCGTAACAACCGTTTGAAACGACTGATGGAAATCAAGGCTCCTGAAGTAATCCTCCGTAATGAGAAGCGTATGCTCCAGGAAGCTGTCGATTCTTTGTTCGACAACTCTCGCAAAGCTTCAGCAGTGAAGAGCGAAAGCAACCGCCCGTTGAAGTCTCTCTCTGACTCTTTGAAGGGTAAGCAGGGACGTTTCCGTCAGAACCTCCTTGGTAAACGTGTTGACTATTCAGCGCGTTCAGTTATCGTTGTAGGTCCTGAATTGAAGATGGGCGAGTGTGGTTTGCCTAAACTCATGGCTGCCGAACTGTATAAACCATTCATTATCCGTAAGCTTATTGAGCGCGGTATCGTGAAAACAGTTAAGAGTGCCAAGAAGATTGTAGACCGTCGTGAGCCGGTTATCTGGGATATTCTTGAGAACGTGATGAAGGGTCATCCTGTCATGTTGAACCGTGCACCGACACTGCACCGTTTGGGTATTCAGGCTTTCCAGCCAAAACTTATTGAAGGTAAGGCTATTCAGCTTCATCCATTGGCTTGTACAGCGTTCAATGCCGACTTCGATGGTGACCAAATGGCTGTTCACCTTCCATTGAGCAATGAGGCTGTTCTTGAGGCACAGATACTGATGCTTCAGAGCCACAACATTCTGAACCCAGCCAATGGTGCTCCTATCACGGTTCCTTCTCAGGACATGGTGCTTGGTCTTTACTATATCACCAAGATGCGTCCTGGTGCACAGGGTGAAGGTCTGACATTCTATGGCCCGGAAGAGGCTATCATTGCCCACAATGAAGGTCGCTGCGATCTGCATGCCAAGATTAAATGTATTGTTGAAGATTTGGTTGATGACAAACCTGTTCGCCATATGGTTGAAACCTCTGTTGGTCGTGTCATTGTCAATCAGATTATTCCCGACGAAGTAGGTTTCTTCAATGATGTCATTTCAAAGAAAACCTTGCGTGGCATTATCTCTGATGTAATCAAGGCGGTCGGTATGGCTCGTGCCTGCTCATTCCTTGACGGTATCAAGAACTTGGGTTATCGTATGGCTTATGTTGCAGGTCTTTCTTTCAACCTCGATGATATTATTATCCCGGAGGAGAAAGCTAAGATTGTTGGCAAGGGCCAGGCCGAAGTTGATCAGATTAAAGCCAACTATGAAATGGGTTTCATCACAGATACCGAGCGCTACAATCAGGTAATTGATGCATGGACCCATGTCAACAATGACCTTGGTAACATTCTGATGAAGCAGATGACCGAGGCCGATCAGGGTTTCAACGCTGTATATATGATGCTCGACTCCGGTGCCCGTGGTTCTAAGGACCAGATTAAGCAGCTTTCCGGTATGCGTGGTCTGATGGCTAAGCCACAGAAGGCTGGTGCCGAAGGTCAGCAGATTATCGAGAACCCTATCCTTTCTAACTTCAAGGAAGGTATGTCAGTGCTTGAGTACTTTATTTCTTCTCACGGTGCCCGTAAGGGTTTGGCCGATACAGCTATGAAAACAGCCGACGCAGGTTATCTGACCCGTCGTCTTGTCGACGTATCCCATGATGTGATTATCACCGAGGAAGACTGTGGTACACTGCGTGGTCTTGAATGCCGTGCGTTGAAGAATGGCGATGAGATTATCTCTTCACTCTATGAACGCATTCTTGGCCGTGTATCTGTTCACGATGTTATCCACCCAACAACGGGCGAAATCATCGTTCGTGCTGGTGAGGAAATCAATGAAGACAAGGCTAAGATTATCGACGAATCTCCTATTGAAATGGTTGAGATCCGTTCGGTGCTCACCTGTGAAAGCAAGCATGGCGTATGTATGAAGTGTTATGGTCGTAACCTTGCTACAGCCCGTATGGTACAGCTTGGCGAGGCTGCCGGTGTCATTGCTGCACAGGCTATTGGTGAGCCGGGTACACAGTTGACCCTCCGTACGTTCCACGCCGGTGGTGTCGCTGGTAACGCTGCAGCCAATGCAAGCATTGTTGCCAAGAATGAAGCTAAGGTTGAGTTCGATGAACTTCGTACGGTTCCGTTCAAGGATGATGACGACAAAGACTGCCAGATGGTTGTGAGCCGTTTGGCCGAAATACGCTTCGTAGATCCTAACACCGAGATTGTATTGAGTACGCTCAACGTACCTTATGGTTCTTCACTCTACTTCAAGCAGGGCAACCGCGTAAAACCGGGCGACCTTATTGCTAAGTGGGACCCATTCAATGCTGTCATCGTTTCAGAGTATGCAGGTACGTTGAAGTTTAAAGATGTTGTTGAAGGTGTTACGTTCCATGCAGAAACCGATGATACAACCGGTCTGACTGAAAAGATTATCACCGATTCCAAGGATAAGTCAAAGCTTCCAGCCTGTGACATTATCGGTGCCAATGGCGAGGTCATCGGTACCTATAACTTCCCTGTAGGTGGTCACGTTGTCGTAGAAGACGGTGCTACTGTCAGAACTGGTACAACGTTAGTCAAGATTCCTCGTGCCGTTGGTGGCGCCGGCGATATCACCGGTGGTCTTCCTCGTGTAACCGAGCTCTTTGAAGCTCGCAACCCATCTAATCCTGCAGTCGTTTCTGAAATCGACGGTGAGGTAACTATGGGCAAGGTGAAACGTGGCAACCGCGAGATTATCGTTACCTCCAAGACTGGTGATCAGAAGAAGTATCTTGTATCACTTTCCAAGCAGATACTTGTACAGGAGCATGATGCCGTACGTGCCGGTACACCACTTTCTGATGGTGTTATCACACCGAGCGACATCTTGGCAATCAAGGGTCCTACGGCCGTTCAGGAGTATATCGTGAATGAAGTTCAGGATGTTTACCGTCTCCAGGGTGTGAAGATTAACGATAAACACTTCGAAATCATTGTTCGTCAGATGATGCGTAAGGTTCGCATTGACGATCCGGGAGATACGACATTCCTTGAACAGGAAATGGTTGATAAGCTCGACTTTGCTGAAGAGAACGACCGCATCTGGGGTAAGAAGGTAGTAACTGATGCTGGTGATTCAGAGGTTCTGAAGGCCGGTCAGATTGTTTCGGCCCGCAAACTCCGCGATGAGAACTCTTCCTTGAAGCGCCGCGACTTGAAACCGGTTCAGGTGCGTGATGCCGTTGCTGCAACTTCAACTCAGATTCTCCAAGGTATCACACGCGCAGCTCTTGCAACCAAGAGCTTCATGAGTGCTGCTTCGTTCCAGGAAACAACCAAGGTACTCAACGAGGCTGCTATCCGCGGTAAGCAGGATCGTCTCGAAGGCATGAAGGAAAATGTAATCTGCGGTCACTTGATACCTGCAGGTACTGGTCTCCGCCAGTGGGATAAATTAGTTGTAGGTTCGAAAGAAGAATATGAGCGCATGCAGGCTAACCGCAAGAATGTGCTCGACTTCACAGAGCGTGAGGTCGTTACAGAATAAAAAATTATATTCTTGACCCTATATAAGGCTGTGACAGAAATGTTGCAGCCTTTTTTGTTTACAATCCTTCAATTTCAGCCTTTCTTACATGCTCTTTATGGTAGAGTAGGGCATTGGATGCGTTATTCTTGCGGTGTAACTCAAGTCATTTCATCGTGTAATCTGACTCAACTCATGCTCTGATTTGAGTCAAAATGCGTGGTGATCTGATGCAGATTGCAAGGCGATAACATATGGATGTTTAAGATATTGATTTGCATTAGGCGTTTGTTTTTTCATGGATTAGTCTTTGTTTCTTCCTTCTTTTAACCCAAAGTGTTCCACGATGCACATGGATCTTGCTCGCTTATGAAAAAACATTCTGAAAAATGTCCACCTCTTCATAAAAGGTGGACAAAAGGCCTGTAAACGCCTGCAAAATTAGGCTTTTTAAGTGACATAAACAAATATTTTATTGACTTTTTATAAAGATCAGCATGGGAAATAGACAAAGAGACTATCCCTTTTAATCTACTTTCTGTTCTCTTAAGTCCTTTGTATAAGGGCCTTTCTGCATACCTCTGTCTATTTTAGGGCTTATCATTTTCCCTTTTGTCCACCTTTTATGAAGAGGTGGACTACGATGAGTATGATTATGCTACATGAGTTTATTGTATTCTCGGTTGCTTTCTAACTTTCTGGAAGATATGAATTTCATTACATCTACTTTTAAAAGATCGTTTCTATTTTATGAAGTGTAAGTCACTATTACAGTAAGAAGAATGAAGTAAATATAACTAAATTTAAGCAGTTTATGAAGAGATTAAAAGTTAAACGAAAAGCCTATAGTGGACTTGAAACTAAGGTTGTTGCTGTTGTAAACGAAAGTGCTCTTTTGGCAGGTAGCCCTCAAGTACAACCTGGTGGTGGCGGTGGGGGAAGTGTCACAATTGTACCACTTAACCCTGATGATGAAGATACCGAGATTACAGGTGCTAAAAAGTTTAGTGCATGGGATATGTGGGAGGATTAAATCTCTTATGGCTTCTGAAAAAGAAGAATTATACGAACCGAAAGAAATGAAAGTTATATGAAAAGTAATAATTTGATGATGAAAAAGATAGGTCTTATATTTAGATATCATGCCTGTAAGATTGCGTTTGCTCTTATCTGTCTGACAGGATTGACTTTTACATCTTGTAGCGATGAAGATGTCGACACTACTGACAGTAACAAAGGTGTTGCTGTGAGTTTTAATGTGAGCAATGCACAGAGTCAGGCAAAGTCTCTTGCTCGTAGGGACTTGCCTTTATCGCGTGCAGCTTTTTCAGATGGTCTGTCTATCCTTGGACTTTCACCAAAAGACCTTTGCTCACAGAAGCTTCCCGCATATGGTAATGCTGCTGCACATGATCTCTGTTTGATAGAAACTACTGTGGCAGGAGTGCCTGATATCGTGGAGCCTGCTAAGCAAACTCGCGCAAATGTTGTAGAATACATTTATGATAATTTTTCTTCGTTCGGTTTCCGCAGTGCTGCTGAGGCTGATGTAAGCGGTTCTCTTAGTACTATGCCATGGTTCCATAATCAGGAGACCTACTATAATGGTGTGCTCGCTACTCCTATATGGTGGTATATTTTACAACCTTATGGAAAATTCTATGGTGTCTATCCGAAAGTCGCTTCAGATTATGCCAAACTCACAGTTTCTCCTTCTAATTATACCGGTACACCTTATGTCGACTTTGAGGATGAATTGGATGTGAAAAAACAAAAGGATTTATTAACAGCCTGTTCCGGAGTTGTGCATTATATAGGAAACAACATTGCACCTACCACCAATCTTGCTTTTCGCCATGCTCTCACGGCAGTGCAGTTTAAGGTAGGCCAGAACCTTTCTTACAACAGGCAAATTACCAAGGTTGAAATTATTGGTGCAAAGAGTAAAGGCCGTTACACTTTAGCCAAAGACGAAAATGGCACGGATGCAGGTTGGAGTAATCTGAGTTCACCCGCTACTTTTACGCTCGGTGGCGATGGAACTGTGAATGTAAGTACGGCAAGAGACGTTAATGCTGTAATCATGGGTAACAATGGAGATAATTTTACATTCTACATGATACCGCAACCACTCACGGGTTTAGTAAGTGTTAAGATCTATTTTGATAACAGCTCAACGCCGGCCATAACTGCTAATCTGAAGGGAACATGGAAACCCGGTACAACGAAGACTTATGCTTTATCACAAAATACGTCTGTATGGAATTATGTACTGAATGTTACAAGCCCAACTCCGGCTGACTTTGACCAAAATACAAGTCAAGATTACAAGATTCGAAGTTATCGTGAAGATAAGGTGAGTCACGCGCAGCAGCAGGTGAAGTGGAAAATCGTTGGCTATGATAATAACAATGATGGCAACTATTCTATGAGTGAAAAGCCTGAATGGTTGACTTCATTAAGCCAGTTGCAGGGGGATGGCAGCATTTGGTGGGATGAAAGTGGTCACGCTTCTCTTAAAACAGATATCATTGACAAGCTTGCCGAACGTAATAAGACATTTAAAGATGCAATTCCGTTAGGAACTGCTACAGTCCCCTATGATCTGTCGACCAAGGGAGGGACTGTTAATCGTAGCACTGCGAATTGTTATTTGATTTCAGCACCTGGATATTATAAGCTTCCTTTAGTCTATGGCAATGCCATCACGAATGGTAATAATAATCCGCATGCCTACCAAACTTCTGTAACAGGATCCAGTGTGTTGCAGCATTTCAAGGATCATGCAGGAATGGATATAACTGACCCTTGGATTACACAGAGCAATGGGGGGGCGAATATACCCGATGGCGCAAAGATTGTTTGGGCCGATGAAAGTGGACTTGTGAAAAACCTCTCTCTGACAGGCAGTGGTACCAATGCTTTCGTTAATTTTGAAGTGCCTGTCGATAAGATAAAGAATGGCAATGTCGTTATCGCTGTCACTAAGGGAGGAACCGTAGTATGGTCTTGGCAGTTGTGGTTCGCTCCACAGTCTGCATTGGAAACTATACCTTGTACCAACAAAACGAACTTTGTGTATAAATTTATCAAAGAAACGCTTGGTTTTAAATATACCAAATGGTTTGCATCTACTTATACGAGTCCACGAAGTGTTAAAGTAAAGGTAGAGCAGCAGGTTGCAGATATAGATGGTTCTAAACAAGTGGGCTATATCACGATAACTCAAAACGACGGAAGTGAGCGGACGGGCTATTCAACTCATTATCAACATGGCCGAAAGGATGCCTTACCTGGGATAGATGCAGTGCCTGAAGGTTCTTTTGTTAAGGCTGGAGGAAGTGTGTCTGATATTGGAACAGCTATACAACATCCAGAGATATTCTATCCTACTGGTATTTATCAATATGTCAATCTTTGGTCGATGGATAATACCAGACGTGATTATAATGATGATCCTGTGGTTAAGACTGTTTATGACCCTTGTCCGGCAGGTTTCAAAGTACCCGCAGGTAATGCTTTTACTGGTTTTTTAAAAGCTGATAACAGTATCAACGCTAAAGGTGGTTGGAGTTTTGGGTATGATTTTTACAATAAGATCAACAATCCCGATGCCACAATTTATTTCCCTGCTATAGGTTGGCGCTGGTGGAGTTCTACTGGTGATCTCGGAGGTATTGGTGATGGTGCTCGTTATTGGGGAGCTACCCCAATAGGAGGAGCTGGCACTTGTTTAATCTGTGATAACCGAAATGTTATTCCTCAGCATACCATTCATATGCCTTCTTATGGTTCAGGTGTGCGTCCGGTTGCAGAATAAGTAGATAATTTAATTGTCTTATATCTGTAATCAAATGAAGAATTTGTAAGTTTCGCTTCTTCATCTATTCATTGAATGAAGATTCATGGAAAGAGCCACTTTATCATTTTATTGGTAGAGTGGCTTTATTTATTCTTTGTATTTCTTTCTTTAGTACAGATCATAATGTTAATAAACGATAACAATTTAGCGTTTCTTCTTATATCGCTGTTTATTTGCAAAAAAATATGTTAACTTTGCAGCGATTTATTATAAAATCAAAACAAAGAATTCTTTTATTGTGTTGTGTAACACAGTTAATTCTATAACTATGTGTAAAATTAAATTATTAGGTGTTATTCTTTGGGTAGCAATCTCGTCTTCTTTCGCTCAAAATCCAATGCAAAAAGGGAATATTGAAGAAATGGTAAAGTTGATAGAGACGAATTCAGACTTGGCTCAATCATATGCAGCAAGTGCAATTAAATCGGATAAGAAAAATACAGATATGATTGCAGCTATCGGTTCAGCATATTTGCAGGCTGGAAAAATTGATGAAGCAGAGAAATATTTTAACAAGGCAAAGCAATGTTACAAGATTACTGTACAATCAATTATTCTTGGTGGGGATATTGCGCAAGCAAAAGGACAAACCGATTCTGCTAAATATTATTATAATCGTGCCATGTATTTCGATCGCCATGACCCGGAAGCTTATTTCAAATATGCTGAACTCGTAAAGCTCACCGATATGCCAGAGGCTATACGTAAACTGGAACTCATTAAGCAGTTGCGTCCGGATATTTCTATTGATGGGCGGATAGGTGATCTCTATTATGGAGCACAACAATATGATGCAGCCATTGCATCGTTTGAAAAGCAAGACATAAGCAAGTTGTCTGAAAAAGAATTGGTTCACTATGCGCAGTCTATGCTTCTCTCTGGAAATTACGAGAAGGCGCTTGATATCGCAACAAAGGGAAGTGAGGTGTATCAACATAATACAGACCTTGTGCGTTTGATGCTGTATTGTAATACCGATTTGGAACATTTCGACACGGCTTTGGAGAATGCAAAGGAATTGATGGATATGAATACCGATTCTGCCAAGATACGCTATACCGACTATTTATATTATGGTTATGTGCTCAATGGCTTGAAACGTACACCGGAAGCAATTCAGAAGTTTGAACAAGCGCGTGCATTAGCGAAAGATGTTCCGAGAATAGATAAAGACATTGCTAATGCCTATGCGAAGATTGGAGACTACGACAACGCAATTAAATATACACGTGATGATTTAGCAAATATAAAAGATTCCTCTTACGATCGTTCACGCGATTTGTTCCAATTGGGCTTACTCTATTGGCGTAAGGCGACGGACAATCAAAATGACAATCAGATGAGTGAGGACTGCCTCAAATCCTTGAAGCAAGCTGAGAATGTCTTTGCAGAAGTGGCGCGGCTAAAGCCCGATAGCTATGTGGGTTATTATTGGAGAGCGAAGGCTAATGCACTGATGGATCCCAAGTGTGCACGTGGATTGGCCAAGCCTTACTATCAACAGGCAGCAGAATTGCTTGAGAAAAATAATGGTGATAAAGACTATCTGATAGAGTGTTATAAGCAACTTTCCTATTATTACTACACCAAGAAGGTGATGGCTCAAGCCGTGAGTTATGCAGAGAAAATTGCTAAATTGGATCCTGAAGATAGTTATGCAAAGCAATTGTTGGGTATGCAAAGTACGGAAAAAGTAAAGTGATAACGATTTTATAGATAGTTATGAATCATTCTAAAGTATGTAGATGGGCAGTGTGCCTGTTGGTGCAGATTTGTTTTGTAGCATCAGCAAGTGCACAACAGCTGTACTACAACAAGGTAGATACGCTGACATTCGGGCAAAGATTCAACATCAGAACCAATACCGTGGATTGGCTGGCCTTGACTCCGAATGTAGGAGTAGAATTTACGTTAGGTAACAAGAACTGGAGTAAATGGACACTCGGTGTGCAGGGACGCTTGAATTGGAAGGAACAAAGCAAGGAAACGCCTTATCATGTTTATGATTTGTATGATGGTCGGGTGCAATTGAGAAAGTATTGGCATGGCAAGAAGCCCACAAGTGTGTTTTATTGGGGTGTCTATGCAGGTGCAAATAATTTCGATATCAAACTCAATGCTATAGGACGCAAAGGTAATTCACTCTTTGGAGGGTTGATGTTTGGTTATGTTCATCAGCTCTATGGTTATATGAATGGTAGTCGCCTTGACCTTGATTTAGGCTTGAATGGTGGTGTTGTGTTTGCAAAATTCAAGGAATATGAGCGTGTCCTCAATGGCAATCGTTATGAATATGTAACAACAAAGCCTGAGAATGACTATAAACTGACATTCCAGCCATTGATTTATGCCGCATCTACGGATGTGATTCGTGCTTCACTGATTTATCATTTTGGTCCAAAAGTGGCTAATAAGTATAAGAAGCGCATTATGGTGGATAATGATTACCGTATAGCACAAGCTTCAATAAAGTTGCGTCGTGATAGTGTTAACGAGGCAAATCGTGTTGCGCTAAAGATACGTCGTGATTCTTTGCAGGAACTTGATTATGAGAAACGTTTTGAACAACAGCGCTTGGAAAATGAAAAACGTTATATCCAAGATTCTTTAAGAACTGTGAGAATTGCTGCTGAACAGGAGCGGAAGAAATTGAAACTCAAGAGCAAACTTGATAGTAAGTCTTCTTCTCAGGGTGATTCTGTCTCAGTTACAGATTCTGTTATACCAGCTTTATCTGCAGATACATCTAATGTGGTTCTTACGAATGATACTATAAATACATCCTTGGTTTCAGATTCGACAGAGACTTCTGTTCCTGTTGACTCGGTGGGAGGAACTACAACTGTTGATACGACTAAAACAGTTGCACCGTCGAATACAACAGACAGCTCTGCTCCGATAAACAATGCCGATAAGGTTGTTTCTCCAAGTTCAGCGGGTAAGATTGCTCCTGAGGGGACGAATGAAAATAACTCGAAGAAGAAAAAGAAGCGTAATAAAAAGAAAAAATCATCTGCAGCAATAAAAGATACCTCTTTGCCTGCTAATACGGCTCAGCCTGCACAGCTCCGGGATTCTGTAGCTGCAATACATCCTGCTGATACGATAAAAGAGGTCCATGAAGTCGATACAATAAGAACCATACATTCGGGCGATACGGTACATACTACGCAGCCGATTGACACATTGGGAGTAGATTCTACTATACAAAAGAATGATACTGCTCATATAGCTTTACAGAAAGTAGTTGATAACAATCTACTAAAGAGTAATCTTTTGTATTGTGGCACTATCGTGGATAGAACAGATCTGTTTATACCTCGATTACTTGGATTTTATAAAAAGAGAAAATACGCATAAGTAAGGCTATATAAGAAATGAAAAAGATATTTTTGATTTTCATCATGGCTTTGGGAACATGCATTGCCCATGCACAAAAGCTGAGTGTTAACACCGACTTAATGATGTTGGCGACACAGACCTATAACTTTGGTGCAGAGATGACCATTGGTAATCGCTCAACCTTAGGACTGACGGTCTTTGGTAATCATAATCCCTATATCCATGACAATATGAAGGTGTTTGGTGTACAGCCAGAGTATCGTTATTATTTTGGTGGTCGTCCGCTTTATCATCATTTTGTTGGCATCGGGCTTTTGGCTGCCGATTATAATGTTATTCATAAAGGTGTGCGTTATGATGGTTATGCTTTGGGAGCAGGACTTACTTTCGGTTATGTTTTTGCTTTGTCTAACAAATGGTCAATTGATGCGCATGCGGGAGTGGGACTTGTAGGGACAAGTCACACGAAAACGCGTATGGATGGGCAATTGATAGAACTCAACGATGGTTCAGGTTTGACAAAAGACGGATTTAAGTCATTGCACATTTTGCCAACAAAGATAGGTATCTCTCTTTCTTATACAATATGGTAATAAATATAATGAATTGTAAAATGAAAGCATTTATCAAATACATATATATTCTGATGTTTACCTTCCTGTTTGCTGTTGAAGGGCATGCACAGGTGATACATATCACGGGTAATGTGTCGAAGTCGATGCGTACTTTGGATAGTAAGAAAAATGGGAAGGAGCCCTTGTCTGTTCCTGTCTATATCTTTGATAATAAGAAAGAAGCACGTGCACAAGCCAATCTTTATCGTACGAAGAGTCAAGAGCTTGGGGGGGTGGTCAATATCAAGAGTAGTGATGTGGTAACTCCTGACTATGAAGGCCATTTTGAAGCTGATGTGTCTGCAAATGGCGCTTTGCTTGTGACGAATGGCGGGCAGGTGAAACTTGTTGAGATCAAAGGCACACAATTGAATTACGATATAGTGTTTGCCTCAGGTGCAGATGATGCTATTATGCTGCAAGGCACCAGTGTCTATGCAAAGCGTAAAGGAGTAAATTTCGTAGAGCAGGCTCCGTTAGATGATGGACCAAATTTACATTGGAATGTTTCTATTGGTCTACCCGAAGAGTATACTACTAAGCATTCACGTTTGATTTTCCAGCCGGCAGCTTTAGATATTGAATCTAAGGACACGGTGCAATACTTGGAACCTGTAGTGTTGGAAGGTTTCCAATATCATAACAATCAAATTCGTCGTAAGAGTTATGATTATAATAGGAATGATTCTCTTCATTCTTTTTATAGGTATAACCCGGTTTTAAGTACTCAACCAGTAAAAATGGATTGGGAGATAACTTATCCTAAGCCTGATCCTGATAAGAGTTATAAATGGGTGGGAACTTTAAGTCTCGAAGATTATACACATGTTTATTATAAGGAGTTAAAGGAGGGAACTTCAAATAGCCGAAAGCCATGGAAAATGTTAGATTTGAATACGGCAAAGGTTGACATGGATCTTGGCCCTCGTTTTTTTGAACAAGTTAGAGCTCGTTTGCAGGAAGTCCCGAGAGAGTTGCAATTATATTTTATTGTAGCTCGAGACGAACTTACTCCAGATACAATAAACAGACAGACACTTGACATGTTGGTTCGTGAACTACGCTCGTACGGCCGTTCTCTTGTTAGTTTTACTATTCAGGGTGGTGCCTCTCCAGAAGGTGGCTATCAGTTTAATAAGGATTTGGCTGCTCGTCGTGCACGTAGAGTCTTGAATATTGTAGGGTCGCAAATCAATACCGCGAATTTGATTATCAAGGCTCCTCGTGTTTTCACATGGGATGATGTTGCAGATTCTCTACTTGCTCATGGACAGAAAAGTGAAGCTGATGAACTGCGGAAGTATGGTCAGGCAGGAGACAAAGCGGGCCTTGGTCGTATGATGATTAGTAATCCTCTTGTTCAACGCATTATGGAGAACCAGCGTAAGATTAGGAGTACATATACTATTCGTAGGAACAAAATCCTTGATCCTGTTGAAACGGTCTGGACTTATTATAATGATCCACGTTATGTAGAGAATGGGCCGGAAGTGTTCTCAAATGGTGACTATTACAATTTATTGAAACAAATCAAGGATTCAGCTGAAGTTCGAAAACTTGTCTTCCGTGCTTATCGTCAGAATATGGTACGAAAAACTGCAAAGTATAGTCCGTTTGCAGCTTATATTGCCAATCGTGTGGCTTGCTATATGCTTGATGCTGACTCTGTAAATCTTAGTGTGTTATCACCTTTTGTTGATATGCAGGCTGGTATAGAAGTTTCACGACCAATAGCTTTTGATAATTCCTATAATTATACTGTCAACTATAAGGAAATTGTTGCCAACCAAGCATTGATGTATTTGCGTAAGCGTAAAATGGGAGAGGCTGCATTCTTGGCTAATAAGTTGCCCGATACAGGGAAGTTCCATGAGTTGAAAATGATAATAGATTTGCAAACTTTGTTCTTCAAGCAGAATAAAACTGCAGAAGAAGAAGAACGGGCACAGAAGGCTCTTGACTATGTGATGCAGACCAATCCTGTCAACCGGGCTGTTTTGAGTACAGAATTAGCTCCCGAATTGGGATATACCTATAAGCAGGTTGAGCCTTTGATTGATTCTCTGCCCGATAATCTTGCGAAGAAATGGTATCTCAAGGGTGTTATTACAGCGAATGATCCAGATATGGAGAATGCCACCATGACGGATTTGATAAATAAGTATGGTGCGGATTTGGCTTTGAAGCTTCAGGCTATAGATTGTCCTGATTTCTTGGCTTACTTTCAGCATAGCTTTGATTTGGAACCTTCATTCAAAAAGTATTATGCAACTGATGCAAGTGTAAATGATGATTTACGCAAACGTTATCCTTATAAAGAAGAAGATATTCCTGTATATAGGAAGCGTTTCAAGTATATTACGCAGTCTGTTAATGACGATGATAAGAAGGCTGAGGAAGCCAAATAAAAAGATAAAACAGAAAGAAAGATGAAAAGAATATTTTTGTTACTGTTATCTGTATTAACATATATGGTGTGTAGTGGAGCTATATTATGTTCTGCTACAAGGGTAACAACACACCTTTCTGCATGTCACGATGTGCAGGAACCTGATACAGTGGCACGCGATTTGAGTGACTTGGAAGCAGCAATGCCTGATTCTATCATAGCCCAAAAGCAGGATACAGCGTATTATGGTGCTCCTCGGCAAAAGAATTTCAATGCATTAAATTATGTATTAGATGGTCGTCATCGCTTCAAAGGTGATAGCTATGTACCTACACCTTTCTGGGGAAATGCCTTTATTAATGTAGGTGCTGGTGTCGGTGGATTTTATTCCAACACTAAAGCTGCATCTTTTACTCCAACATTTAGTTTCCGTCTTGCTGCAGGAAAAATGGTTAGTCCAATGGTTTCTTTCCGTTTAGGATTAGAGAAATCGTGGGCTTATTCACATGCTTCATCTACGGTTTTCAATACCAACCAGTTTAATTCCTATGGTGGTTATGTAGATTTTATTTATAATTTCAGCAATTACCTCATGGGGTATCGGCCAGAGCGTCCTTTCAGTGTCTCTGGAATTTTGGGCTTTGGTGTACAGACGGCTAATCTCCATTCTTGGAATAATCCTAATATGACCTCTGTCGGTGCGAGTACTTCGGGTACAGCTGTTGATGGTCATGTTGGTGTTCAGTTTAAGTTCTTTGCCAGTCCTTATGCTTCTGTAGCTTTAGAACCTTATTTTAAGGTGGCAACAAAGAAACTTAATCTGCTGGATAACCCTGGTTATAGTGATCCTGATTTCAGTTATGGTGTAAATTTCGCTTATCAATGGAATTTTGCGAAGCAGCTTTCAGATTTAGCACATGTTGGTGTGTTTTGGAAGCGATTTGATAATCATCAGCGTTATCTCCTTGATAATGGTCAGTTGAAGCATCTTCGTTATCCGATGTTCTTCGACTATAGCTTCGGCCCGATGTATGTGGGAAAATCTGATCATTTGAATTGGCGTAATACGCGTGGCTTTGATGCTTTGGCAGCTGTTGGTTGGTGGTTAGCTCCTGCAGCAGGTGTTCGTACTGGTATTCATGTCACAAATGGCGATTGGAGTGCTAACTCTTTTGGTAGTAATCCAGCTAAGCTCCTTATCGGTACACGTGGAGTGAATTTCGATTTCCTTTTTAATCCGTTTGGCTTTAAGCGACAATATAATTGGGATACACCATTCGGAATGAATCTCCTTGCCGGTTATGAGTTTGGAGCTATGAAGAAGGCTATGATAGGTTTAGGTGGTTCATACGAAGGTAATTATTCTGCATTTCGTTTGGGTGGGCAGTTTTGGATGAAGCTTACCAATGATCTCCGACTTACCTTAGAGCCTACTTATATGCAGACCGAGCATTACGATGGCAATCTTGACCGCGAGCGTTATGATGAATATGCTGTTAAAATGGGTCTTTCGTTGTTGTTCCGGGATAAGGCTATTCGTAATTATCAAGATGTTGCTGAGGATTCGGTGCAAAATATACCGCAGCGTGGTTTCTTCCTTGGTTTAGGTCTTGGTTGGAATAATACGGTATGGGATTGGCGCTTTACTGGTTATCAGCATGATTTTCTTAAGAATACGACTCTTTTTGGTGGTTATCACTTTAATGCCATTCATGGTGTACGCTTACAAGGAGAATGGATGAAAGAGGCTCAAGCTTTCTTTAATGGGGTCGGCAATAATATAGGTAAGTTTAATTATAATAATTTCCTTCTTTCTACAGATTATCAGATAAACTTATTCAATGCAATGGCTGGCTATGATCCACTCCGCCGTTGGAATGTTTATGTGTATGCCGGTCCTACACTTTTGTTGGGTGATGGCGGAGCTGCTTTTGCTGCAAATGCAGGAGGAATGCTTACGTATAATTTATCGCGTGATCTGTCCCTCTTCTATAGCCATACTGTATATCGTATGCCTAAGGATCGTTATCCACATCATATGGTGTATTCTCGTGACGGAATTTTCTCAAATAATTTGAATGTTGGTGTTATTTATAACATTAATCATGATAATAATATTTTTGAAGCAGCCTTGCAGCATCGTTTCTTCTTTGAATATGCTTTTGCTCCCAGTTACCTTGGTCGCACCTCACTAAGCCTTCGCGATACACGTGGTTTTGATGCAAATGCATCTGTCGGGTGGTGGTTCTCTTCTGCTTTTGCTTTGAGAGCGGGTGTTCATGTGACGAATGCTGATTGGCAGCACAGTATTTATGCTAATGAACCTACCAAATTATTACTTGGAACTCGAGGCTTGGCAACCGATCTTCTTATAAATCCTTTTGGTTTTGTTAAAGACTATAATTGGGAGCAGCCTTTCGGTTTCAATCTTGTTGGTGGATACGAGTTCGGACATGCAAAACGGACAGTTGCCTCTTTTACAGGTTCTTATGAAGGAAATTATGCCGCCTATCGTGCTGGAGTTCAGCTATGGGCACGCCTTGCTAACGGTCTTCGTTTCACTCTTGAACCAATGTACTCTGCAGTTCGTCAGAAAGGTTTAAATGGTTATAAATATAATGAGTATGCACTAAAAGCGGGTGTAGCTGTCACGTTTAAGCGTCAGCAGGAACGTAATTATTCAGATGTCCCAGAAGATTCTGTCCGTAATATAACAGAGAACGGCTTCTTCTTAGGTTTGGGTGCAGGTTGGAGTAACACGGTCTGGGATTGGCGTTTCACCGGACACCAACATGGAGTATTAAAGAACTCAACCCTTTTTGGAGGTTATCATTTCAATGAATTGCATGGAGTTCGTTTGCAAGGGGAATGGATGCGCGAGAAGATTGCATACCCTGGTGCTGTAAGTCTTACGGATTTGAAGTTTAACAACTACCTTGTCTCTCTTGATTATCAGTTTAATCTTTACAATGCCATGGCAGGGTATAATCCTGCATGTCGTTGGAATGCTTATCTCTATGGTGGACCGACTCTTGTCCTTGGTGATGGTGGTACAAAAATGGCAGCTAATTTTGGTGGTATGATTACCTACAATATAACGCCACAATTGTCGCTTTTCTATAGCCATACAGTTTATCGTATGGGTAAGCATCATTACCCAACAAGTCTGGTTTATACTCGGGATGGGACTTTCACCAATAACTTGAATGTTGGTCTGATTTATGATTTTGATCGTAATAATAATATTTTTGAGGCAGCTTCACAACGTCGTCTCTTCTTTGAATATGGTTTTGGACCTGCTTATTTAGGACGTATACCATTGAGCATGCGTAATTCTCGTGGTTTTGATGCGAACGCTTCTGTCGGTTGGTGGTTCTCTTCAGCTTTTGCTGTTAGAGGAGGTATTCACGTCACCAATGCTGATTGGCAGTCAGATCAATATGATAATAATCCTACAAAGTTGTTGGTTGGAACTCGTGGAGTTACCGCTGACCTTATGGTTAATCCTTTTGGATTTGTAAAAGATTATAATTGGGAACAGCCTTTTGGTTTTAATCTTATTGGTGGTTATGAGTTCGGTCATGGTAAACGTACTCTGGCTTCATTTATAGGCTCTTATGAAGGAAATTATGATGCCTATCGTGCTGGCGTTCAGTTATGGGCACGCCTTGCTAACGGTCTCCGCTTAACACTCGAACCGATGTACTCATCCGTAAGACTTAAAGGTGTTAATGGTTATAACTACAACGAATATGCACTCAAGGCGGGTCTTGCTGTTCTCTTTAAACGTCAGGAAGAGCGTAATTATGCAGATGCTACAAACGATGAAGTTCAGAATACACCGAAGAAGGGATATTTCCTTGGTGTAGGCATGGGATGGAGCAACACTGTCTGGGATTGGCGTTTCTCTGGCCATCAACATGGTGTGATGAAGAATGCAACCATATTTGGTGGTTACCATTTCAATGAACTTCACGGAGTTCGTCTTCAAAGTGAGTGGATGCGAGAAAAGATTGCATTCCCTGGAACAAATAGTCTCACAGATTTGAAGCCAAACAACTGTCTTCTTTCATTCGACTATCAGTTTAATCTGTATAATTATATGGCAGGTTATAACCCAATAAATCGTTGGAATGTTTATCTTTATGGTGGTCCGACACTTGTTATGGGAGATGGTGGTACGAAGTTGGCTGCGAATGTTGGTGGTATGATTACCTATAATTTGACTCATGATATGTCACTCTTCTATAGTCATACCGTTTATAGGATGAATAAACATCATTATCCCACGAGCCTTGTTTATACACGTGATGGAACTTATACCAATAACTTGAATATTGGTGTAATGTATTCTTTCGATGCATTCCGCAATTTCATCATTCGTGATGATGCTGAAGATCCGATACGTCGTCCATTCTTCTTCGAATATAGTTTTGGGCCGACCTTGATGGGCAAAACGCCGTTAAGTGGTTTTAAGACAACCGGTTTCGATTCGAAGTTCCTTGTGGGTTGGTGGGCTAATTCCGCTGTTGGTGTACGCAGTGGTGTACATGTAACTAATGCCAACTGGAATGAAGGGGCCTATGGTAACGACCGTATCACTTATCTTTTCGGTTCTCGTGGTGCCTTGTTTGATTTGCTGATTAATCCTTTAGGTTTCGTTCATCAGTATAATTGGGATGCACCCTTTGGTTTCAATGTCTTTGCAGGTTATGAAATTGGCCATGCGAAGAAGACCAATGTCGGTTTTATCAATAGTTTCGAAGGTAATTATCATTCTTATCGTTTCGGTGGACAACTTTGGGCCAAACTGACCAATGATCTTCGTTTGACACTTGAGCCAACTTTCACACCAATTAAACTGTCTGCCGACGATGATAATCGTCACAACCAGTTCAGTCTCAATGTAGGGGTATCTGTGTTGATGCGTAGTAAATATTATCGTCTTTATGACGAAAAAGTCTCTGACGAGCAGTACCATAATTTGCCTTTGCAAGGCTTCTTCGTAGGTGGTGGCTTAGGTTGGAACACTACTGTTTGGAGATGGAAGTTGACTGAACAAAAGAGTGATTTCTTAAAGAATGCAATGCTGTTTGCTGGTTATAATTTCTCAACTCTTCATGCTATTCGTTTGCAGGGAGAGGGAATGCGCGAAAAAATCGTTCTTCCCGGGAACACGAATTCTACTGCAGAGCATTATAATAATTTCTTGCTGTCGCTCGACTATCAGCTCAATGCATTCAATGCCCTTGCAGGTTTTAATCCTGCACGTCGTTGGAATGTTTATCTCATTGCCGGTCCAAGTCTTGTCATGGGTAAGGGAGGACTGACGGGAGGCTTTAATGTCGGTGGTCAGGTAGGCTACAACATTAGTCGTAACTTCTCGGTATTCTTCAGCAATACGGTTTACCGCATGCCTAAAGGAAGATATCCTTACAGCTTACCTTTCACAACGAATGGTACGTTTACAAACAATCTTAACCTTGGAATAATGTATAATTTCAAGTAGGCTGTGACACGCACGAAGTCTATTTGTAGATTTCACTCCGTAATATAGACGAATGAGTCCACGTTGGTAGTTTTTACTGCCAATGTGGGCTTATCTGTTTTCTGCTCATTTTGATTTTAAGTTTCTTTCTTTTTGCTATTCTGATTTTTTTATATTAACTTTGCACCCAAAGTTAAGTGTGAGAATGTTTTTTGAAATAAACGATAATATGGCAGCGTTCGAACAAATATTTTTTTATTTGTTTGTATTTTTTATGCTCTTTTATTTTGTTAATTCAAATAAAAATATAACACACACACACACACACACACACACATACATACCCTCTCTTTACCTCTAATATCAGCCAAAGTTTTGCGCGCGTAATTTATAAAGAGAGAGGCTGCAAGAAGTTTTTTGTTCTGGTAGCTTCAAATTGCGTCCACGTATTTAAGATTCTTCTTCTTTTTTCTTACTCACGTATATATATACGGGAGTATATAGACTCAACATCTTTAAGCAAAGGATTTTCTGTAATTCCTTTGTTTTCTATCTATTCATTTTGTACATGAAAACTATAATCAAGGATATACTTTCTCTGTATGATAGTATTATAACAAAACTTTCTAAATAAATTTATGAGCAAATGATGAACAAAAAATCAAAGCAGGAATACTTAAAGCCTGTCTCTTGGGCTTTAAGTCTTGATGAAGACAACTATTTATTAGCTGCAAGTCCGGCAGTGCAGCCTGGCGGTGGTGGCGTTCCAGGTCATCAAGGTGAAATCCACGTTATTGATAGTCAAGAAGAAGATGGAGGCGATGACGACAACTTGGAAGGCTGAATGGGATGAGAGCATAATTAAGGAATTATTCATAAAACAGGAAACAATATGAAGAAGAGCATTTTCCACAATGCACTTTCGCCATTATTGATGTGTAGTTTTATTTTGTCAGTCACTTCGTGTGCTGACGATGATTTGACATCTAATCAAAATAATGGTACTTTGGTACACTTCAATGTAAATGATGTACAGGAGAGTGCAATTAGCCGTGGTGCACAAACGCGTGGTGCCATTACCCCCGGCCTCGGCAGCAGTGATCTTGCAGGTAGGAAACTCGCTGCACGCTGCAATCGTAATATTGATGTATGTCTGATTGAAACTACTGTCGAGGGTGTTGATCCCGTTAAGGCAGATACCCGCACACGTGCTAACATCATTACGGATGCTACGCTTGGTGATTTTTCTGCTTCGGGTATTCGTGGAGTAGGGCCTACGAGCATTCTTACTACTCCCGAGTGGTTTCATGCAGAGAAAACGAAAAAGACGGGTGAACTCTATTCGCCCATTCTCTGGACATTCGCACAGCCCTATGCCCGTTTCTTTGCAGTTTATCCGAATGTAGAGAGCTACTCAAAGATGACAGTCAACAACACCGCTGCGTCAGGTAGTCCAAGTGTTGAGTTCGAGGTGGAAACTGATGTAACGAAAGAAGTAGATTTGATGACTGCTTGTTCTGGTAATGTGAGATATGCTACATTAGGCGTTCCGCCAGAGACAAACCTCAACTTCCGCCACGCTCTCACGGGTATCCGTTTTGCTGTAGGCCAGAACCTTTCTTGGAATAAGACAATTGACCGTGTAGAGTTGCAGGGTGTGTTGCTGAAAAGTAAGTATGTGCTTTCTAAGGAATTAGATGGTACAGGCGCAGCATGGGACCACACTGGCTATACCACGCGTGGTAACGCGGTTCTCTCTGGCGTTAGTGTGAGTACCAGCCAAAACCCTAATGTAATTATCATGGGTAAAAACGCTGATAACTACACGTTCTACATGATACCACAGGAACTCACCGGCCATGTGACAGCCTATGTCCATTTCACTGATGGCACCACAATAACAGTTCCACTTAAAGGAAAATGGAAAGCGGGGACAACACGTACTTATAAGATTAGTCAGACCACCTCGTCTTGGCAATACACATTCAATGTAATGGGACCATGGCCTTCCCCCATGGCCTACAATGCTACCACATCTGCACCTTACAAAATCACGAGCTACCGTGAAGACCCTGCAACGCATGAGAAGCAGGCGGTGGCTTGGAAGATCGTCGGTTACGATGCAAACAAAGATAATAACTATTCTATGGAAGAGAAGCCGGATTGGTTAACCAACCTCAGCAAGGAAAGTGGCGATGGCGATCCTAATGCTGCAGAAGCCGGTGTTGCCACAGTACGTAAGGACGTAAAAGATCTCCTTGCCCTGCGTAACGAAGCACTTCAGAAAGCAACGTCTTTAGGAACCGCATCAGCACCTTATGATCTTTCTACAAAGGGAGGAAAGGTGAGTCGCAGCACGGCTAATTGTTACGTTATCTCTGCGCCTGGTTATTATTGCATTCCACTTGTTTACGGCAATGCAATCAAAAATGGTAGCGATAATCCAAGTTCTTACAAGACAAGCAATACGGGTACTGGCATCTTGAGTAATTTCAAAGATCATCTAAACCACAACATTACCACGCCATACATTAATGTGCAGAATGCTTCAGCGCCCGCAACCCAGGCCAGCATTGTATGGACAGATAAAAGTGGTATTGTGGACGGCTTATCTGTAACTGGCAGTGGTGCGAATGCTTTTGTTAATGTTCACGTCCCCGCCGATAAGATTAAGAACGGAAATGCCGTCATCTCCGTCAAGGATGCTTCGGGCACAGTTATGTGGTCTTGGCAGTTATGGTTCGCTCCGCAGGATGTACTCACTACCGTTAAGTGCTATAACTGGGATAACAAAGTCTTCAACTTTACCAAGGAGAATTTAGGTTGGCAATATGTGAAGTGGGAAGGTACGACCTATTCGGATGAACGTAGCGTAAGGGTCAAGGTGGAACAGACTGCAGGTAATGGCTTCAAACAGATTGGATATTTTGATATTGCACAGGCTGCATACAGTGTGCGTCAAGGATGTAATACTGTCTATCAGTTTGGTCGTAAAGATGCCATGCCTAACTACGTTGGTGTAAAAGATGGTAATTTTATTGAAGACGGTGGTAACCATATGTCTATTCCTAATAGTATTAAGCATCCCGAAACTTTTTATACATATGGAACTGAGGGGATAAATAATTACAATTATATAAACGTATGGGCCATGAACGCAGGTGTTACCCCGACTCCATCCCATGTCGATAAGACCATCTACGATCCATGTCCTGTTGGCTTCAGAGTTCCGGATGGCGATGCTTTCACAGGTTTTTCTCACGATTTTGGGTTCGGATTCCAAGAATGCAAAGTTAGTTTTCCCCCTGATTATCAAGATTATCAAAACAGATGGGGTGCAACTTATGATGCTACCATATATTTACCCTCAGTACTAATCCGTAATGGTTGTCCTGCACAATGGATTGACTATGATTGGGGTATAGGACAAGGTGAGCTAATAGATGGCTATAGTGGTTATTGGCAGTCTTCATCTGATATTTATGGCTCATACATTGCCGGAGCATTTGGACATGAGCCAAGTAACTGGGGAAATAATCCTCATGCTACTTTCCCCAAGTCTTGCGGATTACACGTCCGCCCCATCTCTGAATAGTTAGTTTTATTTGATATTTAAACTGACCCCCGAAAGTTAGGCGAAATAGCTTTTTGGGGGCAGTTTAATTTAGTCTCTTTCAATTATCTGGCATTTGAGCTATGTGCTAAAAAAAAATACAAAAAAGTTTGTTAATTCATTTAAAAGTACTAACTTTGCATATTATTCATTATATATTATATCTGAACAGATAATTTAATCAATAAAAATAGTTGAGTATGAAAAAATTATTATTAATGTTGTTGTTGGCTTGCTCTACAACGATGTGTTTTGCATTGTCACCCAAAGATTCTATAGATGTGAAGCATGTGTTTGCTAAGGTTGGTCCTCAAGGTGTAACTTATGATTTTAATGCAGGTGAGGCAAGGATTGCGCAATTAACTCAAGATATAGAGAATTACAAGTCGCAGATGAATAAATCTGCTGAGAATTGTAAGAATCTGATGAGTCAATCTGCAGAGAACTATAAGACGAAAATTGCACAATCTCAAGAAAGCAACAAGGCTGCCATGGATAAGGAGCAAGATGGTTTCAAGAACAAGATTGCTCAATTGACACAGGAAATAGAAACTGTAAAGAATCAAATGAAGCAATCTGCTGATAACGCAAAGGCTAAGTTGGCTCAAGAGCAGGATGCTCATAAAACCAAGATGACTCAAGAGCAGGAAGGTTATAAAACCAAAATGGCTCAAGAACAAGATGGTTATAAGGCAAAGATAGATGCTGCTCGTCAGCAGATTGAAAGTCTGCGTAACGAAATGAAGGCAGCAAAAGAAGCTATCGTTAAATCTGGAAAGGTAATGTTACCTAAATAAAGTCTTTCTAAAATAATTTTATTTTTCGCAAAGTTTGGGTACATTGGGGCGCTGATGTACCCTTTTTTTATTTATTCGGGTATTTGTATGAATTATGGCTTTACAGGAAAAGACGGGAGTACTCGGAATTCAGTGGGGCTATGCAATAGTTTAATGAGTCTGAGGACACTATTCAACTTGTTTTGATATTCCACAAGAAGCTCTGTGTAATTTGATGCAGATTGCGCTGTAACCTGACTCAACTCACGCTCTTATTTGGGTCAAAATGCGTGGTGATCTGATGCTAATTGCGAGGTGATAAAATAGATATGTTTAAGTTGCTGATTTGCATGAGATGCTTTGTTTTCTGGAATGTGACTATATTTGTTATCTATTCTTAAATGAGATGTCTCTTGTGGTTTCAAGTTTTTTTCTTATCTTTGCCATAAGTTAAACAATAATCTTTTATATACATTATTATATATGGAAAATGAAAACAATCAGCAGCAGAACCTGCAAATAGATTTGAAACCGGAAATTGCCAAAGGTGTTTATGCAAACTTGGCTTTAATTACTCATTCAAGCTCAGACTTCGTGTTGGATTTCGCCACGATGTTGCCAGGAATGCCTAAGCCCGAAGTGAGTGCACGCGTAGTAATGGCTCCCGAACATGCCAAGCGTTTGTTGCAGGCTTTGCAAGAAAATATTTATAAGTACGAACAACAATTTGGCAAGATTGTGATTCCAGAGCAGATGGAGCGCATGGCAACACCATTTAATGTGCCGGAAAAGGAATCATGAAGCTGTGGCAATCGCTGCCTTTTATGCTTGCCTTAACTTGGCAATTCTTCCTTAGAAAGAAGATAATATGATTTTGAATAAAACCATAAGTGAATGAGATGAGTCGGTGATTCATCTCATTTTTATTTGTAATAGCTGGTAGCTTAGGAACTGATAGAAGATGTTTTTTTTCTGTTGTTAGCATTTTTTTTATAGAAAACGCCCCTTTTGTTTCTAACATTTTGACTAATTTTGCAAATAAAAAAAACTCAATGAGTATTATTGTTTTCACGATTTTATTGTTTTTAGGAGCCTATTGTGCAGGATTATTAGGTTCATTAACCGGTTTAGGGGGAGGCGTTGTAGTTATTCCTCTGCTTACCTTGTGTTTTGGAATAGACTTTCATTACGCTATTGGTGCAGCCTTGGTAGCATCGATAGCAACCTCTTCGGGGTCGGCAAGTGCTTATGTTAAGGAGGGAATGACTAATATTCGGTTGGGAATGTTCCTTGAAGTAGCCACCAGTCTCGGTGCAGTCTTGGGTGCTGCAGCGGCATTATGGATGCCAACAAATGCCATTGCGATTATCTTTGGAGGCGTGTTACTCCTTACAGTGGCTATGCAATTCAAGCAAAAGACGGATTATGTAGACGTGAAAGGAAGCAAGTTGGCGATGAAATTGAAGCTCTTTGGCAGTTATCCGAATAAAGAAGGGAAGCTTCAAAACTACGAACTCAAGAACGTTCCAGGTGGATTCTTGGTGATGGTACTTGCTGGTGCCTTGTCAGGACTATTGGGGATTGGCAGCGGAGTGCTGAAAGTGTTGGCTATGGACAGTTGTATGAAGGTGCCATTTAAGGTTAGTACTACGACAAGTAACTTTATGATAGGTGTAACTGCAGTGACTTCGGCTGTGGTTTACCTGCAACGAGGATATATTGAGCCAGGGATTGCCTTTCCAATTATGGTAGGTGTGTTGGCTGGAGCAATGAGTGGAGCAAAACTTTTGAAGCGTTTGGATGTTAAACTCCTAAGAAAGATATTTGCTGTTGCTATTTTGTTAGTGGCTTTAAATATGATATATAATGGTATTATAGGTAAGTTCTGATATGGGAAACAATTCAAATTCAAAGAATAATATGAACATTCTGATTGGCAATACCTTGCGAATTGGAGTTCTTTTGGCTTGTGTCATCGCGTTGTTAGGCGGTATTTGGTATATCGTTTCATCTTCAGGAATGGGTTTACCAGACTATTCGGTCTTTAAAGATGGTGGAGATCCCAGTTACACTACATTCAGTGGGATTATTCATTCGGTTTTAACCTTCTCGCCAATAGGTTGGGTTCAGCTTAGTGTTGTTGTCTTAATGCTTACACCTGTCATGCGCGTAGTGCTTTCATTGGTGGATTTTGGCATTCAACGAGACTGGTTGTATGTCATTATTACAGGCATTGTGTTGTTTGTAATCATTGCAAATTCACTCGTTGGAGTAGGATAATGAGTGTTAAATAATAAATAAATGGTTATTTATTGTTAATTACTTATATTGTGTAAGCTATTCGTTTCCATATTATTAGGTCATTTAATGGAAACTTTGTACCTTTGCACTCCGAAATGACAGGGCGGATTGTACACTTTCATAAGAGAGCGTGTGCCTTGTCTGTACTAAGTAGATAATAAATAAAATAAATATATAAATTAAAAAGTTAAGTTATGCCTACTATTTCACAATTAGTAAGAAAGGGCAGAAAGGACATCGTAGACAAGAGTAAGTCCCCAGCTTTGGATAACTGTCCTCAGCGTCGTGGCGTTTGTGTTCGTGTTTACACTACGACTCCTAAGAAGCCTAATTCAGCAATGCGTAAGGTTGCTCGTGTGCGTTTGACAAACCAGAAGGAAGTAAACTCATACATCCCTGGAGAAGGTCACAACCTTCAGGAACATAGTATTGTACTTGTTCGTGGTGGTCGTGTTAAGGACCTTCCTGGTGTACGTTATCACATTGTTCGCGGAACACTTGATACAGCCGGTGTTGCAAACCGCACACAGCGTCGCTCTAAGTATGGTGCTAAACGCCCAAAGGCAGCTAAGAAGTAATTGCTGAGCTAAAGATTTTTTTTATTCAAACGTTTTGCTGGAGAATTGTTGGACGCAGGTTGAGTAAATATTCGAGTGCGGATATTGAAGAACATGAATGACAACCCCATGCAGAATTTATTTTTCAAAACAAAATGAGAAAAGCAAAACCAAAGAAACGCGTGATCCTTCCGGATCCAGTTTACAATGATCAGAAGGTTTCTAAGTTTGTAAACCATTTGATGTATGATGGTAAGAAGACCATTTCATACGAGATTTTCTACAAAGCTCTTGATACAGTGAAAGAGAAGATGGCTAAAGAAGAGAAGCCAGCTCTTGAGATTTGGAAACAAGCTTTGGATAATATTACTCCTCAAGTAGAAGTAAAGAGCCGCCGAATTGGTGGTGCTACTTTCCAGGTTCCGACAGAAATTCGTCCAGACCGCAAGGAAAGTATTTCAATGAAGAATTTGATTGCTTTCGCACGTAAGCGTGGAGGAAAGTCAATGGCAGAGAAACTTGCTGCTGAGATTATGGATGCATACAACAATCAGGGCGGTGCATTCAAGCGTAAAGAAGATATGCATCGTATGGCAGAGGCTAACCGTGCGTTCGCTCATTTCAGATTCTAATTAATAAAGGTAAAAAGAAAATGGCAAATCGCGATTTACATTTGACTCGTAACATCGGTATCATGGCCCACATCGATGCTGGTAAGACAACTACCTCAGAGCGTATTTTGTTCTACACAGGTAAGACGCATAAAATCGGTGAGGTGCATGATGGTGCAGCTACAATGGACTGGATGGCCCAGGAGCAGGAACGCGGTATTACAATTACTTCGGCTGCAACAACTTGTAACTGGAACTATGATGGCAAATCATATAAAATCAACTTGATTGATACTCCGGGACACGTTGACTTTACAGCTGAGGTAGAACGTTCACTACGTGTACTTGATGGTGCTGTTGCAACCTATTCTGCTGCCGATGGTGTACAGCCTCAGTCTGAGACTGTTTGGCGTCAGGCAGATAAGTATAACGTGCCACGTATCGGTTATGTGAATAAGATGGACCGTTCAGGTGCTAACTTCTTCGAGACAGTTCAGCAGATGAAAGATATCCTTGGGGCTAATCCTATCGCTATCCAGATTCCAATCGGCGCAGAAGAAAACTTCAAAGGTGTTGTCGATTTGATTAAAATGAAAGCTATCCTGTGGCATGATGAGACTATGGGTGCTGAATACGACGTTGAAGAAATCCCTGCAGAACTTGCTGATGAGGCTGCTGAATGGCGCGAGAAACTTGTAGAAGGTGCAGCAAACTTTGATGATGAAGTGATGGAACTTTATCTCGAGGGTAAGAAAATCAGTGAAGAAATGTTGCTTCGTGCTATTCGTAAAGGCTGTATTGCTATGGAGTGCTGTCCTATGTTGTTAGGATCTTCTTATAAGAATAAAGGTGTTCAACCTCTATTGGATTATGTTTGTGCATTCCTTCCTTCACCAGTTGATACACAGGCTATCGTAGGAACGAATCCTGATACAGATGAAGAAGAAGATCGTATGCCTTCAGAAGATGCTCCAACTTCTGCTCTTGCATTTAAGATTGCAACCGATCCTTTCATGGGACGTCTTGTGTTCTTCCGTGTTTATTCAGGTAAGGTTGTTGCTGGTTCTTATGTATATAACCCACGTTCTGGTAAGCGTGAGCGCATCAGTCGTCTGTTCCAGATGAATTCAAAGCAAGAAATTCCAATGGAATCTATTGATGCTGGTGATATTGGTGCAGGTGTAGGTTTCAAAGATATCCGTACAGGTGATACGCTTTGTGATGAGAAAGCACCAATCGTATTGGAGTCAATGACATTCCCTGACACGGTGATTTCTATTGCTGTTGAGCCAAAGAGCCAAGCAGATGTTGCGAAGATGGATAATGGTCTTGCTAAACTTGCAGAAGAAGATCCAACATTTACTGTTCGTACAGATGAGCAAAGTGGTCAGACTATTATTTCAGGTATGGGTGAGTTACACTTGGATATCATCATCGACCGTTTGAAACGTGAGTTTAAGGTTGAATGTAACCAAGGCAAACCTCAGGTGAACTATAAGGAGGCTATCACTCGTTCTGCACAGAGTCGTGAGACTTATAAGAAACAATCTGGTGGTCGTGGTAAGTTTGCTTGTATTGATGTAACTATCGGTCCGAAAGATGAAGACTACACAGAAGGTGACTTGCAGTTCATCAATGAAGTTAAAGGTGGTAACGTACCAAAGGAGTTTATCCCTTCTGTACAGAAAGGTTTCGCTGATTGTTTAAGTAATGGTGTTCTTGGTGGCTTCCCAATGACAGGCTTGAAAGTTACATTAACGGATGGTAGCTTCCACCCTGTGGACTCTGATCAGTTATCATTCGAATTAGTTGCACACCAAGCCTTCAAGGTGCTTTGCCCGAAAGCAGGTCCAGTTTTGATGGAACCTATCATGAAGGTTGAGGTTGTTACGCCAGAAGAAAACATGGGTGATGTAATTGGTGACTTGAATAAACGTCGTGGTTTGGTTCAAGGTATGGAGGAAGCTCGTAGTGGTGCACGTATCGTTAAAGCAATGGTCCCATTAGCAGAGATGTTCGGTTATGTAACAGCACTGCGTACTATTACTTCTGGACGTGCTACTTCTTCAATGGAGTATGATCATCACGCAGCACTTTCTACAAGCATAGCTAAGGAAGTACTTGAGGAAGTTCATGGTCACGCAGAACTCCTTTAATTGAGAAAACTATAAAAGTTGAGAGGCGTTGTTTAGCGTATGACTCTTAAACAACGTACCTCTTTACTTCATTTACTAACAATTTTATAATTTAAAAAGTATGAGTCAGAAAATTAGAATTAAGCTGAAGTCTTACGATCACATGTTGGTTGATAAGTCAGCTGAAAAGATTGTGAAAGCTGTAAAGGCTACAGGTGCAATCGTTAGTGGTCCTATTCCATTGCCAACTCACAAACGTATCTTCACAGTAAACCGTTCAACTTTCGTAAATAAGAAGGCTCGTGAACAGTTTCAGCTTTCAGATTATAAACGTCTTATTGACATTTATAGTTCTACTGCTAAGACCGTTGATGCATTGATGAAGTTGGAATTGCCTTCAGGTGTAGAAGTAGAGATCAAAGTCTAATTTCAAAGTAGTAAATTATTAATTGATAAATTTTTATTGAAATGCCAGGATTAATTGGAAAAAAAATCGG
>ERZ773055.236-NODE-236-length-37873-cov-5.348379_pt1 | contig 37873 bp, 32 predicted proteins | sample MGYA00580515_ERZ773055 | MGnify/ENA primary metagenome ERZ773055 (study PRJEB29015, sample SAMEA2737993) | human oral metagenome | biome: human oral; feature: human-associated habitat; material: dental | place: China | collected 2064 ...
ACGTAATAATTCACAAGCGTGCCGGTGATTTGGTCTTTGCAAAACATTAGTCGAATACCTCTTCGGCAATCGTAAGTTTAGGAAGGAAACCATAGAATTTATTATAGAAATTGCCTGGCGGTAAAATATATCTGCCAAAATAATCTTTTAAAGTAATTTTATAATCTTTTTTAAGTTCTTCTAGTAAATTTTTACCAACGGATATCGTATATAATCCCAAATCTTTTTCCGAATCTTTAATTTCTGCAATAATTTCAAATTTATCGTCATTTGATTGTAACAATTTATCCCGATTATCTAAAAACTTGTCGAAATGCCCACTATACTGCTCTACAAAAATTGAAACCTTCCACTCCTGTTTTGGCATAAAATTTTCATTAAATTTTTTAAATAATGTTTGAAATTCCAGGTTTTTAGCGTATTGCAATAAATCTACACTAGTCGTTTCATTCTTTGTACTTTCAAAATAGCTCTCTAGGACATTATAAATTTCGCTCTCTTTTATATTTTGCGATAGAATTTCCTTTATCTTATCCTCTTGCAGATCCGTATCGTGATATGGGAATGATTTACCTTCTAAATAATCAAAAACTATAACTTTTGCAGGCCTATCTGACAAGCCTTCACGATTTACTCTACCCGCAGCTTGAATAATAGAGCCAAAGGGGGCAAACTCTCGAAAACCTATATCAAAGCTAAGATCGACTCCCACCTCGATCAGCTGCGTTGCAATCAAGATAATCTTTTTACCACTACTTAATTTAACTTTTATCTCGTCAATAATCTCAACTCTGTGAAGTGGAATTTGGTGCGTAGTCAAAAGATAGACGCTATCTTTATTCTCGCTTTTGCTTTTTATGACTTCATATAGCTTTTTAGCTTTTGAGATGGTATTTACGACACAGAGTACTCTTTGATCTTTATGGGCTAAAATTTCATCTTTTAGGATGTCAAAATCGTTTAAATTTGGCTTATAAACGAGCTCATATCTATCCCTATCTCGCTCGTATAAAACAGGGCTTGAAAGCTCAGTAAAATTTTCAAGCTCTGCTGCAATATGAGGCATAGTCGCAGACATAAGTATAAAGTGGATATTGTATCTTTTTGTAAATTCATTAAAAGCGGCAGAAATCGGCCTCAATAAAACTCTTGGGATATTTTGTATCTCGTCTATTATGATAACACTATCTCGCAAAGTTTCTAGTTTTAAATTATCTCTATTGTGATTTGAAAAAAATACGTAAAATAGCTGATTGAAAGTCGTAACGATAAAATTCTCATGCCAAATATCAGCCAAAAATACTTTTTGCATAAACTGCTCTTGCTCATCTTCATTATCTTTTTCTTTATCTCTTTTACTACTTTTATAGCTTGTTAGGTGATGATATTTTAGTACGTTTTGATCCGATATTATCTTTTGATATTCGCTATGTGTTTGATCTATAATAGAGGTAAATGGTATAGCTGTTATAATTCGTCTTTTATCGCCTTTTATTTTAGCTATTTGCAGTGCTAAATTTAGGGCCAAAAACGTTTTCCCTATACCGGTGGGCGCTTTAATCAAAAACTTATCTTTTTGCGTATTATGATTAAAATTTTGAAAAATAAGTTCCTTCGCTTTTGTTCTGTATTTGTTTTTACTGCCAGTTTGCTTTGAGGTTATAATATCTTCTATCTTATTAAGATAAAGATCTATTTTTTCTTCACTTAAAATTTCTACATTTTTATAGGATTTAGAAAAAATAGCTTCAAATTTATCTGCCAAAATAAGCCTCGAATAGCGCTTCTTAAAAATAAAGTAGTTATCTAAAATTTGGTATTTTTCCAGCTCGGCCTCTAAATCCAAAAAACAGCCAATAAAATCATTAACATCGGGCTTTATCTCTAAATTCGATCTACAAATCACTTCATCTATCTTTTTAAATTTATCTTTTATTTTTGCTTTTATATTGCCTAGTTCTCTAAAGAAAGATTTAAGATCGGGCAAATCGGAATGATGTTTTAGAATAGTAAAAAAATTAGCTAAAAAATTTATATCTTTATCGACTCTAATAAAAAAATATATAAAAGCACTCTCTAGAGTATGCGTTGTTTTTAGCTTTTGTTGGGCTTTTTCAAAGTCCTCTTTTGAGGCAAAATTTTCTACTTCTAAATTTATATAATCTTGAAATCTCTGTGCAATCTTAGCAATATCGTGAAAGGATGCCGTCTCCTTATGATCACTTTCATCAAAACTATCGCTTATATTTTTTACATGAAAATTGTATGATTTTTTAGGATGCGAGTTAAAAGAGTTTGAAATTTGCATTATACAAATCTACAATGATAAATTTCATCGACGCAAACTATCTCGTAAATCTTAATATCTCTAGCTTTTATTTGCTTGTTAGATAATATTAAATTTACGCCCGAAGCAGGAGACCTCTCTGGCGTTAAAACACTCGCAAAACTAATCGGAGAATATAAAATACCTTCTTCAAAATCTATATTTTTTACGTCATCTTGAAGCACGAACGAATCTATATTTATTTCATCAAATTTTTTCTCTCCATATTTTGTTATTTCTATGAATTCGAAATTGCCCGCAAATTCGCTATTGCCAAGATAAAATGAAAATTTACAAATTCTATTTTTTAGATTATGAATCACTTCGTCTTCGAGCTTAAATTTATCAATAAAAATTATATACTTAGGATAAATCAAGAGTTCTCTATTTATTGGTTTTTGAGGAGCTCTATCGTCACGCAAACCAAGCGAGATTTTTTGCATATCAAATTTAAGCAAACTATTTAGATGAGACTTTGTAAATTTCGTATAGTCGTTTATATAATTTTGCGAAAAACTCTTTTTCAAAATAGGAGCACATGAGATTACGCTATATTTAAAGTCGTCAAATCTATCATCATTTAAATAGTTATCTATGCCAAGTACAGCTGCCAACATACCACAAACCGTAGTTTTTGGAGGGATGGGTAAAGTGATATTTTGACTAATCCCCAAAGGATCTCTAAAACAAGCAAATTTACCCCAAATTTTAAATGCAAACATTACAGTTCTTTGACCTCTAAATTTATATTTAAATTTTTAAAATTGTCCAGATACTTTTTAGCCGAATCATCATAAAAAACTACTACTTTTTCTATTTTTTGACTCATATTTTTTAACGACCTTACAAGAGCCGAGAAATTTAATTCACATTCGCTAAAAGTACGAAGCTGTTGAGAGTTTTCATTATCTATACTTACAAGCTCGTCAAGTAGCCCTATCATATAAGTATCTTTGTAGATAATCCTTATAAGCATTCTTGGTTTTTGTCCGACTTTACTCCTAGTGTTGAGCAACTTGGTGCCTTGCCACATAGAATCAAGCATATCGGCAACATCTTCTTCGCTCGCGTTCGTTTTATCGGCACTTAGAGAATTTATAGTACCGTACATTGCAAACAGCCCATAAGGTATATAATTATCGGTTCTAAATGTCTTATTTAAGCTATTGTCTTTACCGAAAGCGCCGGTTCCTTGTGATAAAATAGTCTCTGTTTCATTTAGTGATTTAGCCCAAGAAAATTGCACTGTACCTATAATTTGAAGATTACTTTTGGGTGCCACTCCTCCAAAAAGTCTATTGTCAATGCAGCTTAAAAAAACTTTTTTATCATCTTTTTCATTTAAAGCACTCTTCAACTCAGCAAATCTGGTTTCTGCCGATTGTACCTGCTCTGCGTTATTTACAAATACAGTTTTACCTTTTCTATATTGCAGATCATCTCTAATCGTTCTTTTTACTCTAACATCGCTAACGACGGCCCTTCTATCGCTTTCATCGTATCTTGGTGCATTATCGTTTAGCATGTCGCCGTTAGGATTAGTCATTTTTGCATCCCATAAAAATAAAATTTCACTATGCTTTGCCAACTCACTCATTGTCTTCTCCTTGTTTTTGATTTTCTTTTTTAAATTTTGCATAATCATTAAACCCTTTAATGAAAGCAAAAGAAATCTCCTGTTGAGCTACTCTTATATTTTTCGGGTATATAAAATAAGTGGTAACTAATTGTGATAAATCATTGTTCTTGGGAGTATTTAGACTAAATAGCTTCTCAAAATAGGTTGCTTTATTAAAAATAGCTTTTAAATTTGATTCCGTTATTCTTTTGGTCGATAACCATTTTTTAAACGTCTCGTTCTTTTTTACAACTTTCCCGTTAGGATTATACGAACTATCGATAATACCTTTTGAATAAGCGCCTATTAAATAAGCTCCTTTTATTAAGCCATTCTCAAAATAATCGGGTTGCTCAAGCAATAATTTTTCAAAATATTCAGAAAAAAGTTCCATTCTACATCCTTATTGCATTTATATCTTTTAAAAATTTTAAAACCTTGTTTTCGTTCTCTACAAAAACATTCGGATACATTATCCACTCTTTTATGCCATCTTTCAATTTACTTTTATTTTCACCGTCAAACTCTCTAAAGTGCTCAAAACGCTTTAAAACTTCCAGATAACTTATTTTTAAATATCCTAAAAGCAATTTTGCTAAATATATTTTTTCTTGTAAAATTTTATTTTTCAAATTTGCAATGCTATTTGTAGATATAGCAAACTGTTCCGTAATCCTAAAATAATCCTTTAAATATACAAATCTAATATCATCATCCTCGTCTTGAAATCGTTTCATAGCATCCGTAATATGTTCTTCTTGCATCAAATTCGCTACCTTTCTTATCCTGCTTGGCAAAACATCTTCAAGAGTAGCAAATATTTTAACAGATAAATTGGTAACATTCACCTCCGTAAAGAATATATCGAGCGTAAAACTATTAATATATTTGAAATTTTCTATTTGCTTATTCAATTTTCTAATAAAGCTCTCTTCCCTAGCAGCTTCATCACTTAAAGTATTTGATTTCTCAAGAAAATTTATCATTTCCTTAAAAATATCTTCGTCAAAATTTACCATAGACGGAATTATTATATATTCTAATCCTTTGTAATAAAATTTAAGATTGTTTATCGCATACATCCAGCCTTTTTTGACCGATTTTGCCGTATTTTTTGACATAGGAAGACGGCTTATGGATTGCTCTTTAAATTTGTCATCATAATTATCCATAGTAAAAAACTTGACATTCGGATCATACCCGCAAGGTTCTTTTTCTTGGGTAACAATATCTATCTGTTCCTTTAAAAAAGCGTTCCCTTTTTTGTCCTCTATATGAGGCTTTACAAATTCATTAAGATAATTTTGCAAAACTTCCGGCATGAGCTCATAAAAACTTTTGCCATTTATAAGTAAAATCAGAAAATAATCGCCTTGCTTAAAGTCTTTCAATCCAAGCTCATCATTTTTGTAGTTATCTATATAATCAAAAACAATCTTTGCTAAACTATGATTTTGTGGATTTGAATAGATTAAAATGGAATTTTGTAAGGTATGCGAAATAGCTTGGAATTTTTTATATAAATCTTTTTCGTTTTGATACTCGTAGTTTGGGTATAAATAATATGAATTACTAGTTCCACCTATCTTTTTTGTAAAAAATGTTTTTATGGTGTCTAATGAAGTTCGTGATAGTTTTGGAGTACTAAGAAGCCTCCCGTTCTCAATTTTAAAATCAATAGCCAAAGTTATATGGTCACTATCCTTAAAATTGGAACTTTTAATCATAGCCTTAACATCGTCGTCACTTAGCAGGCTGCCAATTTTATAGAGTTTATGAGCTAATCCCATATCTTATTTTTACCTTAAGTATTTTAGTTAATTTTACGACCATTTTACTTAAATATTTCTAAAATTATTCTAGATTTGAAATCAGAATAAGATTAAGGCATTAAGAGGCATATTTTATTGTGATTCAAAACTAATTGCAATAAATACTGAACTCTATCTGCCCAAAATTTATGTCAAATATTTTAACATCTACGATAGGGCTAAAAAATATACACAAAATGCACACTATAATGCAGATTAAAGAATAAGGTTTCCCGTTGGGATTTAAAATTATTGTTTTAAAGGTTGTGACCTTATTCTTTTTGCTTTACAACCCCCAAAACCCCTACTCCGTAGTTCATACACCCACTTCCAGCGCCCGTGCCAAGGATCAAATTTATTAGTTCAGCCCTAGCTACAATTTTCCATCTTGCTTGCCACGCATATACCGGCTCGCGATTGTTGCCATAATAGAATTTCACAGACTCACCCGGCTTTTGCCACAATAAATTTAACTCCATTTCGCCATCATATTTTCGCTCCATAATCGTTTCAAATCGCTGTAAAATATTTGTCTTCATCATCTCTAAATGCCTGCTATCTTGCGGCTGCAAATAGACTTTATGCCCCAAAAGCCCGCTTACTGCGCACGCCACGTAGCCTTGCACAATAGCTTCGTTCTCGCAAATTTTATGATTTTTTGCTTCGACGGTAGTTTGCGTAAATAGAATTTCACCCAAGCTTAGCCCGTCTTTTAGCACTGCTAGCGCGATTTTACGTTCAAACTCCGGCTCGCATGAAGCAAATCGCACGCGCAAATCCTCTCCTCGCAAGATAAAATCAAACACCGTGCGTTTAAAAATTTTACCGCTTGATTCGTGCCTGTATCCTACGTGCTCTGAAGCCGGCAGATAGCGATAAAGAAAGCCCTGAATCAGCTGCGAGAGAGATTTTGTGATTTTTAGATTTTTAGTTGGTAATTTTGCGTTGATGATTAGCATTTGCGCTCCTTTGCGCGGTAAAATTTTGCCCAAGGTTCGCGCAAACCTTGGGCAAATGAGCTCTAAGTAAAATTAAAATCCTATCTCTTTGATATCGGCAAACTGCAAAAACGCGCGATAAATTTGCCCGATATTTGCGATACGATTTGCGCGTATCGCGGCATCCTGGACGTTTATCATCACATTATCGAAAAAATCATCAATCACGCCTTTAAGCCCAAATAGTGAGCGCAGATACCCACTCACGTCGTTTTCGTTGAGCTTAATCGCCCTGAACGCCGCATTTAGCGCACGCTCAGCATCGTGTTCGAATAGGCTTTCGTCCACCGCGCCTATTTTTTCGTCCTTGATGATATTGGCTAGGCGCTTAAAAGTCGCGAAATTTTCCCCGAAATCCGCTGCTGCTGCGATCTCGCCCAGCGCCTTTATGGCCTTGCTTAGTCGTAATAGATCGTTTTCGCCGCTTGCGATGCACGCCTTGATCACGGACGGATTTATTTCGTCAAAAATTCCGTATAACCTATCTTTTATAAAATCCAGCAGCTTAGAAATGTCAAATTTCTTATAATTTGGCGCCAGCTTTTGCGCCAGCGTATTCGCATCAAAGCTCAATCCTTGATTTAGTAAAATTTTAATTAGCCCCGTAGCTGCGCGGCGAAGTGCATACGGATCTTTATTGCCGCTTGGAACTTTATTGATACTAAAAAGCCCCAGGAGCGTTTCAAATTTCATCGCCACAGCGATTACGCTACTAAATACACCGCTTGGCAGCTCGCTATCCTCGCCGCTAGGCAGATATTGCTCGCGTATCGCGCGGCATACATGATCTGCCAGTCCAGCGTGTGCGGCATAGTAGCTGCCCATAATGCCTTGAAGCTCGCTAAATTCGCCCACCATCGTGCTGCTAAGATCTGTTTTACTAAACATTACGGCATTTTCTATATCCTGCGCAAAATCCTTTTTGCCGATCTCCGCCTCAATCTGCGTAGCATAATCCGCGCTCAGTGCCTTTGCTACCGCTAGCTCGCGCACTTGCTTATCATAAACCGAGCCAAGGGCTTGCATATAGGAAATTTGCTTAAGTTTTTCAGGGCTAAATTCCGCTTGCAAATCGCTTTTCCAAAAAAACATAGCATCGCTTAGGCGCGCGCGTAAAACTTTTTCATTGCCGCGTACTACAAGCTCATCATCATCGGTGATCGCATTACTAACAACAACGAAGTGATTGCTTAAGTTTTTACCCTCGAAAACTGGAAAATAGCGCTGATTCTCCTTCATCGAAGTGATAATGACCTCTTTTGGCACGCTTAAAAAATCTCGCTCAAAGCTGCCTAGCAGCGCCGTCGGATACTCGGTGATCGCCGTTACTTCATCTAGCAACGCAGGATCGACCTCAATCTTAAAGCCATGCTTTTTCTCGAGCTTTGCAAACTCGCTTAGAATTTTATCTTTTCTTTTTTGCTCGCTTAAAATTACGCCGTTACGCTCCAGCAGTGCGAAATAATCTGCGGCGTCTTTAAATTTAATCGCTTCATAGCCAAATTTTCTGTGCGGAAAAAATGCAGCCGCGCTTCGCACGCCATAAATTTCAAAATCTACGTTTTGACCGCCCAAAACGCAGGCTATGCTTCTTATCGGACGGATAAACTCAAACTCGCCGCTACCCCAGCGCATCGCGCGTCCAAAATTTAGCGATCGTAAAAACTCCTCTATCATTTCGCCTAGGATTTCACGACTATCACGCCCCTTTTGCACCGCAGCGTGGTAGAGCACCTCTTTGCCGCCCACCTGCCGAAATTCCAGCTCGTTTTCGCTTATGCCGCATTTTTTAGCAAAACTTAGCGCTGCAGGGCTCCATGCGCCGTCTTTGAGCGCGACGGATTTTGGCGCGCCCGTGCTTACGATCTGCGCATCATCGCCGCGTTTCGGAAAATCCTCGTGAAATAACACAAATCTACGCGGGCTAAATTCGAAGCGAAAGTCGCTATTTATGCGGTTAGCCTCAAGTACCGCGCGCCATTTTGGCGCGATATTCGCACGCTCTTTTAAAAACGGGATCGCAGGCAGCTCCTCGACCCCAATCTCAATGAGTAGTTCCATCTTTATCCTTTTTTCGTTGATTTCGTTTTTCGTTTTTCTCCATCATTTCGCGGTTAAATCCTACGATCATAAATATCATAAAAAGCACGAAAAGTGCGGTTATAACGGCGTGTATCATTCTACTATAAATTCCTTTTGCCCTTTATAAATCGTAAAATAGGCATTTTTAAATTCTAAATTTTTGCCGTTTTGCACAGGAGCGCTTTTGCGAAAAATTCTAAACTCGCCCGCGCTTTTTAGATCAATTATGCCGTCTTCAACGTCGCCTTTGATCGTGCTTATCACATCTCCTGCGCGCAGCTGCCGCACCGATGCGCTAGGCAAAACGTATGGTGCGATAGAGCCTACGTTGCCGCTTCTATATACGATCTCAAAATCGTCGATCTCAAAGCTTTGCTTATAAAATTTCGTCTTTTTTACTAGCAGATCGAGTTTATCGCCTAGCTGTAGCCCGCTGCCGCCATAGACAAAAACTCCACTTCCATCTTGAGAAATCGCAAAGCCATGGCGGTTTGTAAAACTCACGACTACGCCTTTTATCAGCACAGGCTCACTTATAATGCGCCCGTAAAGCTCCTCTATCGTGACGGTCTTTGCGGCACTAGCAGTATTTTTAGCTAAAAATTCTTGCTTTTTCGGCATAGATTTTAAAGCGCCTTCGTTCGTCAGAATGAAGCTAATCGGAAAATGATCAGAAGCGGTAGAGGATTTAACAACCGCGAAGCTGTCCTTTTTATATCCAGGCTCGCTACTAAAAAAATCGTCGCTAAGCAAGATATGATCGAGCACCGCGCCGCTTTCATGAGACTCACAAGAGCTAAAATGCTTTAACTGCGAGCAGGGATGCAGCGCCCACAAATCACTAAATCCATCGCGCTCGATAAGCTCGTTTAGCAAAGAATTTCGCCCGAAATTCGTATTAAAATCTCCCGCTACGATAGCGCGTTGGTGCCCTTGCAAAACCTCGCGCAAAAAGGCGAAATTGCGCTTGCGCTCGCTTAGCGGATTGCGTGCAGAGAGCATATGTACGACATAAAAGCTAAAATCAGCGCCGCCAAGCGCAAAATCAGCGCGCAAAATATCTCTAGTTTTAAGCTCTATCGGGCGGTAGGTTTTTTGAAATTTTATCGGTATGCGCGACATCACCGCCACGCCCGCAGGTGCAGTCTGTGCGCGCGAAAAAGCGTAGAATTTATAGCCCGCTTTCTGAGCAAGTGCTTTTAGCACAGCTTCGTTTTCGATCTCTTGCAGCCCCAAAATATCGGCATTAAGCGCGCTTATCTCATCCGCCACCGCTTGCAGCTTGCGCTCGTATTTTTGCTCGCTCCAACCACCGCGCCCGATCTCAAAGTCCGCATACTCCGTGCCGTCGTTTACGCCGTCGAATAAATTTTGCACGTTAAACGATGCGATTTTCAGCTCCGCCGCACCCGCACCGCAGAAAAACATCGCAAAAAGTAGCGCTAAAACTCGCAAACCGCGCTCCTAAAGTCGAATTTATCGATATTTTGGCGGATCGCTTCGTAGGTTACGATGCCCACGCTGGTAGCTAAATTTAAACTGCGCCCCGCCCCGCTCATCGGGATCGTGATGCAGTTTTCGCGCTTTGTGCGCATGATCTCAAGCGGCAGTCCGTGCCCCTCCGAGCCGAAAATCAAAAAATCGCCCGGCTGAAATTTTGCCTCATAGTAGAGCTTGTTCGTCTTCGTCGTCGCAAAAAAAAAGCGTTGCTTAAATTTATCGTTCGCCGCCATAAACTCGTCCCAATTTTCCCAAATTTTAAGATTCAAGTTCGCCCAATAATCGAGCCCCGCACGGCGCAGATGCTTATCGTCGATTAGGAATCCCAGCGGCTTGATCAGATGCAAGCGGCAGCTCGCATTGACGCACATACGCCCGATGGAGCCCGTGTTTGTGTGGATCTGCGGATAGACTAGTACGATATTAAACATCAAAAATCACCGATTTTGAACGGGCAGAATTTTGCGATTTAAAATTCCGCGAGACAAGGTTTTGAGATTTAGAATTTCGAAAAGCTAAATTACGCGGCTTGGGATTTCGCGCAGTAAAGCCTTGCAAATTTGAATGGGCAAAATTCTGTAATTTGAAATTCTGTGAAATAAAATTTAGGTTCATGATTTTGCGACGCTGCAGGACGTCAGATATCTCTTTGCAGCGATATGGCTCTTGCATTTTTTTGTGGTGCGGCGCGACAGCTACTCCCATAGCACAGGACGCGCAATACGGCTCGCTAAATTTTGCTTTAATGCGTTTAATATGACGCAGGCTGTGAGATTTTGTGCCAAGATGCCCTAATCTGCAAAATTTCATCTCGCTGTAATGAGAGCCGTGAAATTCCGTCTCGCTGCTGCACGGCTCGTATAATTTCTCGCTGCAGCGATGTGATCTGCGAAATTCTCTCGATCCATAAAACTTCGCCTCGTGGGCTTTTTCGGTATGGCGGCACGACGGATGAAATTTTAATAGGTAAAATTCTGTGTCATAAAATTCTACCGAGCTAAGCTTTGCACTATGAAATCTTACGCCGCAAAAATTTAAATTTCGCTCGCCATAAAAGATAAAATTTCGCGCAGCAAAAATCACGGGATTTTGCCTACGATCAAAGCAAAAAGCGCACTTTTGCAAAGACGCAGCATTCTTGCAAAACGCGTAAATTTCGTCGCGACGATAGAATTTTTTCATAAAACTAGCTCCTAAATAAAACGGCGATTTTACAGAAATCTCTCTAAATTTACGCTTTTAAAGCCGCTACGAACGCCCTAATCTCCGCTTCTTGCAGCCTCTCAATCTCCTTGCCGATCGCAGCGCCGCGCAGGTTGCGAGCGACATCCCCAGCGCAAATCAAGCTCTTAAATTTCTTATCCCAAATCCCAAGCCGCTTTGATGCTTGCACCCTACCTTTACAATACAGCCCGAGCCACTGCTTAAGCGGCATTTTTAGAGCGATTTTGCATAGCCGTTCGTCGCTTACCCGCTTAAAAAACGGCTCGCTAAGTAGCCTTTTATAAAGAGAATTTAGCCCTAAATTCTTTAAAATTTTATCTTTATCTAATCCTAAAAAATTCAAAAACGCATATAAAAAAAACATTTCATTTCGCACGAAAGATTCGCCACGCTCTATGAATTGCATCAGTCGCTCGTGCGTGCGCGGATCAATCCGCAATCCAAAAACCCGCTCATAAAGCCCCAGCTCTTGCATTAGCATCATCCCATATCGGTGCGCAGGTGCACGAAAAAATTTAATCAGCTCTGCTTTAACGCGCTCGCAACTAAGATCGCTAACGTCGATGCCGTGCATAAGTTCTAAGGTGTGCGGCTCGGCGCGAAGCTCAAATCTCGCAGCAAACTGCACCGCGCGATATACGCGCAAGCTATCCTCCACGAAAGTGTGCGGATCAACCACTCGCAAAATACGTGCGCGCAGATCCGCAAGCCCGCCGTAAAAATCGAGAACTTTACCGCTTATAGCGTCTATCATCATCGCATTAATCGTAAAATCGCGTCGCCTACTAGCCTCATGTTCGTCCGTAGCCAAAGCGACACTGAAGCCCTTGTGTCCGATGCCTGTCTTGCTCTCGGTGCGCGGCAGCGAAACATCGAAATTTTTATATTTATAGACGAAGTAACTCTTGCCGACGCCCTGTGCGCCGAAGTCTTGCATAATTTGCTCAAAGCGGTGCGGACTCACATCGTAAAGCTCCACATCCACATCAGCGCTAGCCCGCCCCAAAAAATGATCGCGCACGCAACCGCCTACTAGATAGATACGCGAGCTAAATTTTTTAAGATAATCTAAAAGCGCGATGAAATCGTCATTTTGATAGATTTTCAAGTCGGTTTTCGATACTTGCAAGCAAAAATTCCATAAATTTTAAATTTAGCTCCACACGCGCGTTCAAATCGCCCTTCTCAAAAGCGTTCAGCCCCTCAAAAAGCACTAAAATTCGCTCTTTTATCGCGCTCAAAAACTCCGCTTCGCTTGAAATTTTAAAATCTGCATTTGCGAGATATTTTGATTTGTCACCCGCTTGTCTCGCAGCCCCAAGATGTCGCGCTGCTTCAGGCTGGCGCACGGCGGAATTTTGAGCACCATAAGAGGCAAGGCTTCCCACTTGCATATCCTGCTTGGCGGAATTGCGAAGCTGCGGCGTGGCGAGCTCATCGTCTCGCGCCTCATGCATAGTAAAATTCTGTGGCTGCGAAACGAAATTTTGCTGCTGCGCGGCAACATTGCGGATCTCTAGCGCGACGGAATTTTGAGCTTGAAGCGACGCTAAATCCTGCTTTTTAGAATGCGCCGTACCGAAATAATCGTCAGCTTCGTTTTCTTTAAAATCAGAGCCAGGCCCAAAATCGTCATTGCTTAGCTCCTTAAAATGCGCGCCTAAAATACGAGGCGTCAAATCTTGCTTACTTTGGGAGTCGTCATCCGTAGAATTTAGCGCTAATTCAAAATCTTTACTTTCAGCAGAGCTTTGCGCTATGCTTGCGTCCCTGCTTTGCGGCGAAACAAACCCATTCATATCGCTGCCTAGACTATCGTAAATTTCGCCTGCGATGCCCGATAAATCACGCAAGCTTTTGTCAAATTTTGCGGTGGAGCTTTTTAAAATTTCATCGTTTGCAAAGGTCGAATTTGCGGAATTTTTGCCGCTTGCAGAAGCAGAATTTTTAAAATTCTCTCCGTTTGGGTAGGCGGAAGCCTCAGAATTTTGACCGCCTGCAAGATCAGAATTTTTAAAATTCTCCTCGCTGGAAAAAGTAAAATTTTCATCTTTTGCGGCAGATTTTTTTAAAGTAGCGTCCGCTGCAAATTCCGCGCCGCTAGGCGCAGAGTTCTTGCGTGCCAGGGCATTTGAATGATCTGGGACGGAATTTAAAGCATTCGATGAAACAAAGCGCGAAGTGGAATTTTTAGTATCCAAAGAAGTGAAATTTTGCGCGTTTGATGAAGCGATATCCGGTGCAGATGTGGAATTTAAGGCATCAGGTGCAATGGGATCTGGCGCAAAAGAAGCGGGGCTTAAAGCATCCTGCGAAGCCTGCGATCCTGCTTCGGTACTGCTCGCATTCACAGCCCCCTCTTGCTGCACCGCCAAATCTTGCACGCGCTTTTGTGCTTTCATCTCATTTACTGCTTCGATGATATCTTCCAGTTCATTTTCATACATCAATTAGCCACCTCTTAAATTCCGCTTGTTTGCTCGCATCGACGCTTAAAAAGCGCTCCAGCATCGCCATATTAACGCCCGAGCCTACTCGATGATTTAAATTTATCCGCGCAAAAAGCACAGCCGCATCGCCATCTTGCGGATTATCGCGTAAAATACCGCGGCAAATCCGCATTGCGCCGTAGATATCGCCTTTTTTCTCAAGCTCCATAGCGTATGCTAGCGCACCATTCAAGGCTAGCTCCTAAGCCTTAGCCGCGTAATCTGCGATGATCGAGCCGATCTCTGCAGTCGAGCAAATTTCTTTGGCATCGTACTGCGCGATGTCCTTGGTGCGGTATCCGTCGCGAAGCACGGCTCGTACGGCAAGCTCGATCGCTTCTGCCGCTTCATTCTCGCCGAATGCGTATTTCAGCATCATTGCAGCACTTAAGATCGTAGCGATCGGATTTGCGATCCCCTGCCCCGCGATGTCGGGCGCGCTGCCGTGGATCGGCTCGTAAATTCCTACCTTACCGCCGATACTTGCACTCGGAAGCAGCCCGATCGAGCCGCAGATCATACTCGCTTCGTCGCTTAAAATATCGCCGAATAAATTCTCCGTCAAAATCACGTCGAACTGCGCAGGCGCCCGCACGAGCTGCATCGCGGCGTTATCTACGTACATAAACTCCAAATTTATCCCCTCGTAATTTTTGGCTAGCTCGCTTACGACCTCGCGCCACAGCTGGCTTGTTTCAAGCACGTTGGCCTTATCCACGAGCGTTATCTTTTTATTTCGCAAAAGCGCAGCCTCAAAGGCAACTTTTGCGACGCGCTCGATCTCGGTGGCGTTGTAGCACATCGTATTTAGCGCATCCTTTTCGTTTTTTGCGCGCGGCTGCCCGAAATAAATCCCGCCCGTAAGCTCGCGCACCACCATTATATCGACGCCTTTGATGATCTCAGGCTTTAGCGTCGAAGCGTTTATCAACTCATCAAAAATCATCGCAGGACGCAGATTTGCAAAAGCTCCAAGCTCTTTGCGGATTTTAAGCAGTCCGCTTTCAGGGCGCAACTCGCGCGGCAAGCCGTCCCATTTAGCGCCGCCGATCGCACCGAAAAGCACCGCATCGCTTGATTTAGCGGCATTTAGCGTTTCATCCGGAAGCGGAACGCCCATAATGTCGATCGCCGCGCCGCCCATCAAGCGGTAGTCAAAATTTAGCTCGAAATTAAATTTATGGCTTACGGCATCAAGCACTTTTATCGCCTCTTCAATGATCTCGGGGCCGATTCCATCGCCTTTTATCACGCATACGTCGTATTTTTTCATCCAAATTCCTTACAAATTTATCTTTGTTTTTGCATAATTTATCGCTCCGCCCGCGTCGAGTAGCTTTTGCATAAACTCGGGGATTGCGCCGAATTTATACTGAGTTTTTTGAGTTAAATTTTTAATTACGCCGCCCTTTAGATCGATGCTAAGCTCGTCGCCCTGCGCGATCTTGTCCGTCTCGTCGCATTCGAGGATCAAAAAGCCCGTGTTGAAGCTGTTTCGATAAAAAATCCTAGCGAAGTTTTTTGCGATCACGCATGAAATTCCGGCGGCCTTAAGCGCCATCGGAGCGTGCTCGCGCGAGCTGCCGCAGCCGAAATTTTTCCCCGCTACGATGATGTCGCCGCGAGCGATTTTGGACGAAAAATCCTTGTCTGCATCCTCCATGATATGCGTCGCAAGCACCGCCGCATCGGAGGTATTTAGGTAGCGCGCCGCGATAATAATGTCGGTGTCGATATCATCGCCGAATTTCCATACTTTTGCCATATTTCCGCCTTAAATTTTAAAATAGATGCGCGATTTTACCGACAAATTTATTAAAATCCGCTCAATCGCTCCGATACGAGGGCAGAATTCCCCTATTTGAAATTTAGGGCCAAATTTAAACGCAAAGGCGTAGAGATAGGAAGTGCGGAAGCGTTAAATTTTAAAGCAGCAGCGCAAAGGAAGTGGGTTTCGGCGCGTCGGTTTTACGTCTTGCGAACGCGGAATTTTAGTGAGCAATCTTAAATTTAGCTAAAAATATAACCTAAATTTTAAAATTTAGCCTAATTTCTAGAATTTCAAAAATTATTAAATTTAGATGGTTTGCACCGTATATAAGCAAAAATAAAGAGCGTTTCGGTATAATCCGATCTTCCAAAACCAAATACACAACGACACAAGGAGATTTTATGGCGAGCCCAAAAGACGCCTTAACGCCCATCGAGCAGTTCTTCGACGAAAATCAAAAAAGCTACATCACCTACGAAAGACTGATAAAATTTTTCGACAAAGCCCCCACCGCGACGGCCGTTAAGAAGGTCGAAGCGCTTACGAAAAAATTCGACGTTGAGCTGATCTCCGCCGCAGAAATCTCCAAAATCAAAAATTTAGAGGACGCGAAGCTCAAAGAAGCCACGCAAAAAAAGCTGCTGGACGAGGGCTGGGACGAGGAGTTTGACCTATCTAGCGACGTCGAGCTTTTGGAGTGGAGCCGTTCGGACAGCCCGGTGCGGATGTATCTGCGCGAAATGGGACAGATCCCGCTGCTGACCAAAGAAGAAGAGATCGAGATCAGCAAAAAAATCGAGCTCGGCGAGGACATCATCATCGACGCGTTTTGCTCCGTGCCATATCTGATCGATTTTATACTTGATTACAAAGAGCCGCTCATCAACCGCGAGCGCCGCGTCAAGGAGCTTTTCAAGAGCTTTGACGACAGCGACGAGGAAGGTGAAGACGAGGACGAAGAGGAGTTATCGGAGGATGATTACGATGATGAGGAGGAGAGCACGGATGAGGACGAGGCGAAGCAAAAGCGCTCTAGAAAGAACGATAAGCGCGCTCTAAAGGTCATCGAAAGCTTCAAGGCTCTTGAAAAAGCCAAAAAGGACTGGATGAAATTTGCCGAGAAAAACGCCGAGGCGATTAAGCAGAGCAAGGGAATTTTATCGAAGCTAAACTTGGCGTTTAAAAAGAAAATTTTAAAAGAAAAGCTCATGGATCTGGGCCCAACTAGCAAGCTCATCACCGAGATCGTAAAATCGATGGAGACCGCGCTAAAAAGCGACGAGGGCTTCGAAAAGGAGCTCAAGCGCTTAGAGTACAAGCTGCCGATGTTTAGCGCCGAACTGCGTGAGAATCATAAAAAAATCCTAAAAGAGATCACGAAGCTCAGCAAAGACGACATTATCGCGCGCGTGCCGGAAGCTACGATGGTCTCGACCTATGTCGATATAAAAAAGCTCTTTTTGACAAAAGAAGCTAGCAAAAAAAGCTTCAACCTCGAGCCCGAGCGGCTGAAAGAAATTTTAGAGCAGATCAAGCGCGGCAAGCGCATCAGCGATAACGCAAAGGCGCGCATGGCGAAGTCCAACCTGCGCCTGGTCGTCTCCATCGCCAAGCGCTACACGAACCGCGGGCTGCCGTTTTTAGACCTCATCCAGGAGGGTAATATCGGGCTTATGAAGGCTGTGGATAAATTTGAATACAAGCGCGGCTATAAATTTTCGACCTATGCGACGTGGTGGATCCGCCAGGCGATCAGCCGCGCCATCGCCGACCAAGCACGCACGATCCGCATCCCGATCCATATGATCGAGACGATAAATCGAATTAATAAAATCACGCGCAAATATATGCAAGAGGGCGGCAAGGAGCCCGATATCAACGTCATCGCGCAAGAGGTAGGCCTTAGCGTCGATAAAGTAAAGCAGGTCATCAAAATCACAAAGGAGCCGATCAGCCTGGAAGCGCCGATCGGAAACGAGGACGACGGCAAATTCGGCGATTTCGTCGAGGACAAAAGCTCGGTTTCGCCGATTGAGCAAATTTTAAAATCTGACCTAAAAGAGCAGATAGACGACATCCTAGAACAACTTAATGACCGCGAGCGCACGGTAATCCGCATGCGATTCGGACTGCTTGACGACGAGAGCGACCGCACGCTTGAAGAGATCGGCAAGGAGCTCAATATCACTCGCGAGCGCGTCCGCCAGATCGAAAGCTCGGCGATCAAAAAGCTAAAACACCCAAAGATCGGCCGCAAACTAAAAACCTATATCGAGAGCTAGAGCAAAACTCCGGTATAATTTACTCTTTTTACTCTTTAAACGCTCGGCAAATTTAAAATCCATTAGATAGCTGGGCTTTGACGTCGGTATGATTGATCCTGACGTACGACAAAATTTAAATCCGCTAAGATCCGAGCCGGGGCTGTCAATAATATGTTTTTTGGTCTAAATTTTATCAGGCGGAGCACAAATCAAAGCGTAACAAAATGCAGCAGTGCTTTAAGCGCCGATCTTTATGGGCTTAAGGTTTGAAATCCGTAGGTTTCAAACTCCAGCGGAGAGAATTTACACGCCGAGCCTATGAGCCGCGAATTAGCGGAAAAATCAGTTTCAAATTCCAGTGGAGTAAATTTACATCAGCCCTCATAGGCTTTGCCGATCGCGCTTTGCTCGTTTCAAACTCCAGCGGAGAAAATTTACACTTTCCGATTCTTGGCGCAAATTCTTGCGCCAGCAGGTTTCAAACTCCAACGGAGGAAATTTACACAAAACAGCAATATCCTTCCTTACCAAAATACGAATGCCGTTTCAAACTCTAGTGGAGGAAATTTTACACGCTCGACGCTAAAGCCTTTTAGATATAGTTCACGCGCGTTTCAAACTCCAGCGGAGTAAATTTACACACTATACGACGTGTTATTAAAAAAAAGGGGGGGGGCTAATGCCTGTTTCAAACTCCAGTGGAGGAAATTTACACCAATGCTTTTCCTCGATGTCTCGTAGCAGTATCAAGTTTCAAACTCCAGCGGAGAAAATTTACACCCTTGCCGTTGTCGTCGTTCTATTTTAGCTCTTGGCAGTTTCAAACTCCAGCGGAGTAAATTTACACTCACCTATAACATGATCGGCAACACTATCAAAATCAAGTTTCAAACTCCAGTGGAGGAAATTTACACAGCGCTAGAAATTCTATTTTCCAGGCTATGAATATTAAAGTTTATATTCTTACCCCTTAAATTTAGATAAGCGGCAAAGGCGGTTTAAAATAAAACACCGCATTTGCGGTGTTTTGCAAATCTTAGCCAAAGCTTTATCCGCACAATTTTCAAAATTCCGACTACAACCAGGTAGCACGATTTAACGGCGCAAAAGTCGTTGCCGTTTTGCCGCGCTGTCATTTCGCCTCGCACTATCTAGCTAGCTTACTGCGCGCCGATAAACCGACAACTCGGTACCGGCAAACTTTGGCACACATTCAATCGCATCCCGCTTACCGCACTGCCCGCACCCGCAATCGCAACGCCCATAAATTTGCCGCATTGCTGCGCTGGCAACCGCAATACTATATTAAATTTACTGCTCCGCCGTGCCGTCCCGCTCTTAAAATTTACCTTCCGTAGCCAAGGGTGTGCTGGATAACACGACGTCAGTATTTTTGTCTCGCTCTAAATTTACCTTCCGTCGCACCGCTAAATTTAACCGCGTCGCAAACTGCGCTTTCTAAGGCGACTGTAAATCCAAGCTCCGAGCAATAAAACCGCCGCGAGGCAATACATATAAAAGGCCGCGCCGTTTTCATACTCCACGTCCTGCGCGATAAAGACCTGCTGCGACATTTCGGGGTTTCGCGCCGCCTCGTCCGCGATCTGCGCCATCACCTCATCGTCGTGTACCCCAAGCGTGATCTTTCGCAGCTCGATGAAATTTGTCCGCTTATCCAGATGCCTGCCGCTGCGACCCGTGACGTAAACGCTATGCGAGTAGAAATTTAGATAGTAAAATCCCACGTCGTCCTTCAAAAGCTTCTCCGATATCTGCCGCACGGCGCCTTTAAACGGATTATCGCCCGCCCTTTTTAGCGCGCTTAACCGTCTGGCGTCTCCGACGAATTTATAATAAACGTACCAAAACGCGTCTTTAAGCTGCCACTCGGCGCCGCTGCCGCGCGGGCGATTTAAAATTTTATCCTTGCTTAGATAAAATATGCCGTTTTTGCTCGCAAACAGCATGTATTCCTGATGCCCGCTCTGAAAATTTAGCGGCGTATAGGGCTCGTTTGCAGCATCAAATCTCTCGCCGTTCATCAGCACCGCGCCCGCCTTTGGATCATAAAGAAACTCTATGCCGGCGTTTGGCTCCACGAGATACATCTGCTCGCTAGGCGTGAAATTTAGCCTCTCGCCGTCCGCATAAACGCTGCGTCCGTCGCTTAGCCACCGATCGACCGGGCGAAAGTGCACGGGCGAATCGGGACCGTCTTCGTGTATGATTTTTAGCCTTATCTGCTTTAGATTTTTTGCATCCGCACCCGCTAAAATTTTACCTTCGTAAAATACCCGCTCGCCGTCCGTGGCGACGTAAGGGCTCTCGGTCAGCGGCGAGATGGGCGCGCTAGTATCAAGTCTAGCGTAGGGGTAGTTGTACTCCTGCGGCCATTTGGAGAGTCCGAACGCGTGGAAAAATACTTTATAAATATAGCTTATCGCGCCGCCCGTACGCTGCGTGACGTCCGAGCAGAAGTAGCTCACGCGCCCGTCGCTGTAGTAGCGAGAGCCGATTTTTTGCGTGCGCGCAGGATCCAGCCCCGACATCTTGCGAGCGCCGCAAAATACGCTACTAGCGTCCATTCCGACATTTGTGTAGGAGTATCTGCCGGTATCAAGCGCGCGAAAGCTCGCCGCGTCCGCGCCGCCCTCCAGCTCGTAGGGAGCGAGGTTCCAAGAGCGTAGGTAAATTTTGCCGCCGATGTTGAAATAATCGCTGCGGCCGATCTTTTGCGCGTCCGCAGGCAGCTCGCGCGAGCGGTCATACACCGATAGCTCATAGATAAAAACGAGCGAGACGAAGAGCGGCACGAAAAGTACCGCAAAGAGGAGCTTTAGCGCCTTTTTATCAAATTTGCTTAAATTATTCGCCTTTTTCATAAGGCAATTATATATCTTGCTAGTTTAAAACGTTAGAAATTTGCGAGCGTTTGCGAGGAAAATTTTAAAATTTAGGCTGCGGTAAATTTAGCGGCGAAAGCTGCGAGTAAATTTGACGACAAACCTCAGCTCAAATTTACCAGCATTTACGCGAAAACGACGCAAGCTCCGCGCAAATTTAACTCAGTATCCGTCAAAATGCTTGGTCTTTGGCAGCACCAAATTTAGCGTGATGCCGATAATCGCGCCAAGCCCCACGCCGCTAAAGCTCATAGCGCCAAAGTCCAGCACCATGCCGCCGATCGCGCAGACGAAGATGAGCGCGACGATGATCATATTGCGCGGCTCGGCCAGATCCACGCTGTTTTTTATGAGCGTTTCCATGCCCACGCTAGCGATGATACCGAAAAGCAGCAGCATAATGCCGCCGATGACGGGAGCGGGGATCGTGGAGAGCGCGGCGCCGAGCTTACCCACAAAAGCTAGCAGTATCGCTGTAAGCGCGGCAAAGGTCATGATGGCTGGATTGTAGGCCTTCGTGATGCTGACCGCGCCCGTGACTTCGGAGTAGGTGGTGTTTGGCGGTCCGCCAAAGCAGCCTGCTAGCGACGTCGCGAGCCCGTCGCCTAGCAGCGTGCTTTTAAGACCCGGGTTTTTGAGGAAATTTTCCTTTGTTACGTTACTGATCGCAAGCATATCGCCGATGTGCTCGATCGCAGGCGCGATAGCGATAGGCACCATATAGATCACGGCTTCGAGCTTGAAAACCGGCGCGGTGAAATTTGGCAACGCAAACCACGGCGCGGACAAAATCGGCGTAAAATCCACGATGCCGATAAATAGCGACGCGCAGTATCCTACCGCGATGCCGCAAAGTATCGGCACGAGGCGCAGCATGCCGCGGCCAAACATCATAACGACGATAACCGCCGAGAGCGAGATGAGCGCGATCGTAAGCGACTGGCCCTGCGTATAAAGCGCCTCTTTGCCCTTGCCCATGACCATATTTACGGCCGCTGGCGAGAGGATGAGGCCGATCGTCATGATGACGGGGCCCACGACCACGGGCGGTAAAATTTTATGCAAAAACCCCTCGCCTTTGAGCCTAATAAGCAGGCTTAGAACCACGTAAAAAAGCCCCGCCGCGATCACCCCGCTCATCGTCGCGGCGATGCCCCACTCCTTCACGCCGAAGCTTAGCGGCGCGATGAACGCGAAACTAGACGCGAGAAAGATCGGCGGGACGTGTTTACGCGTGATGAGCTGAAACAGCAGCGTGCCGATGCCCGCCGTAAACAGCGCCACGGACGTATCAAGCCCCGTTAAGATCGGCACCAGCACGAGTGCGCCGAACGCGACGAATAGAAACTGTACGCCGACAAGAGCGTCGCGTAGCCTGAGATTGTAGCCTTCGTATTTTTCCATCTTCTCCTCTTTTATCTTTGCGACTTGCCTTTTGAGCACTTTTTGCGGAGTTTGCTAAAATTTTGCTCGGCAGACTACCCGTCTAGCCTACGCAAAATTTTCGCTGCACAACCCCAAAAATCATCTCAAAACAAGCGTAGCGTTTTTGCAAAGCAAAATGTTTTTATAAAATACTTCGCCTTGGCTCCTGTATTAAAATTTATAATACACCGATATTCTGTAAAATTTAACTCACCGCAGTCGCAGACGAATAGTCCGCTCCTTTGCAAGCACTAAAAATTTATCAAAACTACACATCATCTGTCTTGAATATTTTCAAAATTTATGCCTTTCTGCCCCATTTTACCGCAAATTCTATCCAAAGCAGACGATTGCGCTCCTTCATTCGGCTCATTTCCGCCTCGTCTAAAGAAAAAAATACCACGCCTTAATTTTTAAATCTGACATCAAAAATTTTGACCTATCCGGTCGCAGACGAGCAATCTGCTCCACTCTCCACTGCCGACCATCGGCGGCTGCAAGCAGAACGAAGCAGTAGCGCTTCTAAACTACCTGCGATCCATCTTAAATGTTTTAAAATTTAGCCTCTTTTTAAAATTTTACGACCTTGCTTTAAAATTTCGCGCTCAAGCTTAAAGCTAAATTTCAAATCAAAGCCGCTACGCCACATCGTATACAAGCGCCCTTTTGCTGCGATTTTGCGTCGTATCAGACGCGCGAAACAGCAAAGCGAAAATCAAGCCCATAAAATTATCGAGCAAAGCCGCGTAAACAGTTCCAAACAAACAACGACCAAAATCCGCAAACCAGCAACTAAATTCCACAAGCATAGCGGCTAAATCAAAACCTATGCAAGCCGAATCCGCCACTAAAATTTAGCGAGAGAATTTCGTCGTACGGCTCATTTTTTGCGCAGCAGATCCTTTAGGCTTGCCCTTACGTCCTTTCCATGCAAAATTTGCGCGACCTCGGTAGCGATCGGAGCGTAGATCTTGTGCTTTGCCGCGATATTTACGACCGCTTCGGTCGTAGCCACGCCCTCGGCGACCTCGCCTAGTTCGCTTAAAATTTCATCCAGCTTCTTGCCGCGCGCAAGCCCCAAGCCCACGCGGTAGTTTCGCGATAGCGCACTCGAGGCGGTCAAAAACAGATCGCCCACACCGCTTAAGCCCAAAAAAGTCTCGTCTCGGGCACCGAAAAACTTGCCAAAGCGCGCGATCTCTACGATGCCACGAGCGATCAAGCTCGCTCTAGCGTTATTTCCGAGCCCCAGCCCATCGCAAACGCCGCTAGCGATGGCGATGACGTTTTTATACGCGCCGCACACCTCTGCGCCGATGATATCACCACTCGTGTAGGTCTTGATGTAGGCAGGGAAGGCACTTGCGAAAAGTTCGGCTAGATTTTCGTTACACGAGCTTACGACGAGCGCGCAAGGCAACTTCTGCATGACTTCGGTGGCAAACGACGGACCTGATAGATAAGCAAGATTGCCGCGCGCGACGTGAGATTCAAAAATTTCGTTCAAAAACCTACCGCTAGCCGCATCGATGCCCTTGGAAGCGACTAGAATTTTTTGATTTTTGTAAGTGAAATTTTGATCCAGCCACTGCGCGGTTTGCTGTGCCGCGAGCGCAAACACCAGTGCTTCGCATTCCAGCGCTTCGCTCACGCTTACAAAATGCGGAATTTGCCTTGGCGTGCGCGAAGTGATGACGCATTCGTTTTTTGCGCTAAGCGCGTCAAAAAGTGCGCTACCCCATTTGCCCGCGCCGATAACCGCGATTTTCATTATGTTCCTTTTTAAAAATTTATTCGCAAATTTGCGGTTTTTCAAATTTCATTTTATTGAAATTCCCGCTCTTTGAAAATTTAGCCCAAAAGCGCCGACATGAGCCTGTGCAAACGCTAGCCGAAGCTACGCTTTAAAATTCGCTTTTTGAAATTTCATCTCGTCAAAATTTCGTCTCGTTAAAATTTTGCGCTTTTGAAATTTACTCAGCCAAAACTCCGCTTTTTTAAAATTTACCTCACTAAAATTTCATACTTTTAAGGTTTTGCTCTTCCGTCAAAAACACTTTCACAAAAGGCGCGGCAGTGAACGAATGAGGATTTTGAAACTCCATTATACGTTTTAAATTTCACTCACGTATCGCCAAGGCAAATCAAATTTTTAAAAATTTTATTCAGACGCTTAAGTGCAAATTGCGCTTTTAAATCCGCTTAAATTTATCAAGGCGTGCTTTGGACCTAGATGATCTGCGGTCGCTCGCCACGTTATCGTTTGGCGCAAGGTTTGGGGCACGCGCATCCGACGCAGCGATTGATCAAATTTAGCCTACACATCGACTCGCCACTCAAATTCGACCCTGCGTATTCGATCCTATCCGCGCACCCGAGTTGCCGTTTTTGCTACCTCAGGCAGAGTAATTTTACGCATTCCCTGCAAGCTTTGCCGCGCTTTGACGGTAGCCGTGAGTAAAATTTTTTTAACGGGTGCCTTCTTAAACCCCTCCGTCGCAGACCGACACTTGATACAAACGGCCCGCACGAGAAAAAAACGAACTCAAAAGAACAAAACGTGCGCGAGGAGAGCGGGTAGCCGCCGAGATCGCACCGAATGAAATATAACACGCAAAAGCCCTCGTCATTGGCGCCTGAAAGCTTTAGCTCGAAGCAAAACGCTGCGAGCAGATTTAAAATTTTATCCCTAAGAGCTTCATCTATCGCATGCATCGCGCCCCGCCTTTAATTCGCCTTTTGCCGCCGCAAAAGCTGCGAAATCAGCCCAGCTTCTGTTTCAGAAGCTCGTTCACCTTCGCAGGATTAAATGCGCCCTTGCCCTCTTTCATCACTTGACCTACGAAGAAGCCGAACAGCTTGTCTTTGCCGCCGCGGTAGTCTGCAACCTTGTCCTCGTTCGCGCTCATCACGCGCGCTATGATCTCCAAAATCGCGCCGTCGTCGCTTACCTGCCTCAAGCCTAGCTTGTCGATGACTGAGCTTACCGCCTCGTCGTTCTCCATTAGATAATCAAGCACCTCTTTGGCGGCCTTTTGAGACACTGCGCCGCCTTCGATCGCGCTTAAAAGCTCGTTCATCTTCGCGCTGTTTACGGGCGAATCCTCAATCGTAACGCCGTTTTTGAGCCTGCCCGCAAGCTCGACGGTAAGCCAGCTGACGCAGAGTTTGGGCTCGTGCCCCGCCGCGATCAGATCCTCAAAAAATCGCGCGTTTTCGTAGGTCGAGATTATGATCTCGGCGTCTTTTTCTTTAACGCCCAGTTCGCGGACGTAGCGTGCTTTTTTCTGATCCGGCAGCTCGGGGATCTGCTGCGCAGCAGCCAGCATCTCGTCATCCACGATCACGGTTAGCAGGTCGGGATCTGGGAAATAGCGATACTCGGCGCTGTCTTCTTTACTACGCATCGGTTTGGTGATAAACTTAGCGGTGTCGAAAAGGCGGGTTTCTTGCACGACCTCTTGATCATATTTGCCGTCCTGCCACGCTTCGATCTGACGCTCAATCTCGAACTCGATCGCCTTTTGGATAAATTTAAAGGAGTTTAAATTTTTAATCTCCACGCGCGTGTAGAGCTTTTGCTCGCCTTGCGGACGGATGCTGACGTTTACGTCGCAGCGAAACGACCCTTCCTGCATATTCGCGTCGCTGATATTTAAAAAGCGCAAAATGCTGTGGAGTTTTTTTAGATACGCGACCGCCTCGTCCGCAGAGCGCATATCCGGCTCGCTTACGATCTCCAAAAGCGGCGTGCCGGCGCGGTTTAGATCGACGAGGCTACGCGAGCTTTCGTGATTATTTTTGCCCGCGTCCTCCTCCAGGTGCGCGCGCGTGATGCCGATGCGCTTGCTCTGTCCGTCCGCAGCTATAAAAAGCTCGCCGTGCTCGACGATCGGGATCGTCCACTGCGAAATTTGATACGCCTTGGGAAGGTCGGGATAGAAGTAGTTTTTGCGGTCAAATACCGACTTGCGATTGATCGTCGCATTGACGGCGGTACCGAAGCTGATGGCTTTTTTAACCGCCTCCTCGTTTAGCACGGGAAGAGCGCCGGGAAGCGCCAAGCAGGTCGGGCAGACGTGCGAATTCGCCTCATCGCCGAAGCTCGTGGGGCAGGAGCAGAAAATTTTGGTTTTGGTATTTAGCTGGCAGTGTACCTCCAGGCCGATCACGGTTTCAAACATAAACTTAACCTTTTAGAATAAAAATTTCGCGTAATTTTACAATTTTTTGCTTTAATACTCGCTTGCAGCGGCGCGCGGCGCGGCTAAATTTTAAAATTTAATCGGATAGATTTCTATTCGCCGCCGCTAAGGAGCTTTTCTTTAAGGTCGAAAACATCGACCATCAAGCAGGTGATGATGACGCATATCACGCCCGGCGCGGTGCAGATGAAGAGGAATTTTAACCCCAAAAAATAAAATGACGGATAGGCAAAAAAGACGAATGCGCCGACGAAGATCAATCCGAACGACGCACCCACGAGGAAGTATAAGAAATTTCGCTTAAAATTAATGCTCATCGACGATCACGGCGCCCGCTAGATAAACGTAGCTTAAAACCATGAAAATGAAAGTCTGCAAAATCGCCATAAAAGTAAGCAGCGCAAACGGCACCATCGGCACTAGCGCAGGAGCCAGAGTAAGCATAACGAGCAGGAAGGTATCGTCGCCTTTGATGTTTCCGAAAAGTCGGAACGAAAGCGATACGACGCGCGAAAAATGCGAGACGATCTCTATGACGAACATAAACGGCGCTAGGATTTTCACCGGGCCCATAAAGTGCTTTAGGTAGTTGATCACGCCGTGCTCGCGAACGCCCTCAAAATGGTAATACAACCAAACGCAAAGCGTAAGCGAAAGGGTTAAATTTAAACTCGCGCTCGGCGACTCAAAGCCCGGCACCAAGCCGATAACGTTACTAAAAAATATCACAAATCCCAATGTTGCGATTAGCGGAAGATATTTTTTGGCTTGTTCCTCGCTGCCCATAGCGTCCTTACCGATCGTTAGTACGCCGCTTAGGTAGGCTTCGGCGATGTTTTGCATGCCGTGTGGTACAAGCTGAAGCGAGCGAGTGGAGCAAAGCGCGACGGCTACGATGATAGCGACGACCAAAAAGAAGTAAAAAAGGTAGATAAAAGTGTGGTCGTAAGAAATTAAACCGCCGAAAAGAAAGATGTCTTTTAGCATAAAAACCCTTGATCGTTGAAATTTGAGGCGTATTTTACACTTCTATTCGTTAAAGTATATTTAAATTTGCGCCAGCGAGTAAAATTTTGAGCTTTGCGAGTTCTCACACTGCTTTGCTTGCCTAGCACTTTCGTCTAGCTTGCGCACCATTTATGCGGGAATTTTGCGTTTTTTTGGCATTTAGCTCCATATTTACAGCAAATGACAAAATTTTTGCTAGTAAGCACGAAATTTGCGGCTACACTGCCAATTCACTATTTTTGCAAAAATAGAATTTATCTAGCATACAACGAAGCCCTAAACCGGTTGCGTGGTAAAATTTACGTTTACGAATACGAAAAATACAATAAAATTCTACCGCGACGGCGCCGTGGCGAATTCCAAGAATTCCAAGAATTCCAAGAATTCCAAGAATTCCAAGAATTCCAAGAATTACGCTCACCTCAAAAAAATCATAGTTAAAATTTAGCAAACTCAGGACCCGATTGCTAAAATTTTATAAAATTTATATAAAAACCTTGACATATTGCCACTCAATGTTGTATAATACTGGCAATCTTACCGAAAGAGTGCTAAAAGTGAAAACGAATAAACGTGATATGATCCTGGAATCCATCATTTCCGCCTATCTCGATAGCAACACCCCGATCGGATCTTCCGAGCTGGGTGAGCGTATGGGCGTAGCAATGTCCGCGTCTAGCATTCGAATTTATTTTAAGCGCTTAAGCGACGAGGGGGCTTTGACGCAGCTTCATGTAAGCGGTGGTAGAATTCCGACGGTTGCGACGATGCAGGATTACTGGCGCGCTAGACTTAGCTTCGACGATGAGTTAAAAATAGATGATGCTCGCGAGCTAGAAGCGGTGCTTGAGGATTTTGAAATTTACTGTATGATTTTCAACGCCGAAAATGAAGCCCTAAGCGAAGTCATCAATCACGATGATCGTTTCATAATCCTTGCATTTAGAACGGACGAGATTATCTTAAAATACGATTTTAGAGTTTTTAAATTCCTATCAAATTTAATAGGAATTTCACTCGGAGATTTGGAGCTAGCTTCGATGCAGATTGGTCTGCGCGAGCTTAGCACCAAGATCAGGGAGCTAAAAAATTCTAAAATCGAATTTCTTTGTAACGAGGTCGTGGCGTATAAAATTTTCAAAGACGAGCGGTTTAAAATTTTACTCAACCCCTCGATCGCCGTAAATTTTACTAAGAATTTGATCTTCGCGCCCTACTTCGAGCACGGATTTATGGGGATCAAACGCCCCGTAAAATTCGAAGGCGAGGACGCTACGATGATCTGCGCAGGCAGCGTTTACGAGAATTACGAGAAATTTTTTAACTACGCTAAAGGAGTAGCATGAGCCATAAATTTAAAGAGCACGGCGATAAAAATGCAGCGTGCGATAGCGAGGAAAAAGAGGTTTGCGAACAGTGCGCGTCAGAGGTGAGCGAGCCGCAAGAGGCGCAGACATGCGACGATACCGACGCGCAGATACAAAAGCTTCAAAACGAGCTGAGTGAGATCACTGATAAATTTTACCGCGCCAATGCGGATTTTGAAAATCTCAAAAAACGTTTGGAAAAAGAAAAAGATAGCGCTGTTGCTTACGCTAGCGAGAGCTTTGCGAAGGATCTGCTGCCGATAATCGACGCGCTTGAGGAAGCCGCCAAAATTGATGTGGAAGGCAATGAGCTTGCAGATAAAATTGAGGTCGGCGTAAAACAATGTCTAAGCCTTTTTACAAAGACTTTTGAAAAATACGGTATCGTTCCGATAGCGACGGATGCGGGATTCGATCCTAGCGTGCATAACGCCATCTCGATGATTGAAGCCGAAGGCGCTAAAAAAGGCGATATCGTTCAAGTATATCAAAAAGGCTATATGTATAAGCAGCGCGTTTTGCGCGCCGCTATGGTAGTGGTGGCGAAATAATCACCCAAATTTTAAAATTTTAAATTCAATACAAAGGATAACAAATGGCAAAAGTCATAGGCATTGACCTAGGAACAACAAACTCGTGCGTAAGCATATTCGAGCGCGGCGAGAGCAAGATCATACCGAATAAAGAGGGTAAAAACACCACTCCGTCGGTAGTCGCTTTCACCGACAAAGGCGAGGTTTTAGTAGGCGACAGCGCCAAGCGCCAAGCAGTCACTAACCCCGAAAAGACGATCTACTCGATCAAACGCATCATGGGTCTTATGATGAATGAAAAAAATGCGCAGGAGGCCAAAAAGCGCCTACCGTATAAGATTATCGACCGAAATGGCGCGTGCGCGGTAGAGATCGCAGGCAAGGTTTATACGCCGCAAGAAATTTCAGCCAAGGTGCTAATCAAGCTAAAAGAGGATGCTGAGGCGTTTTTGGGCGAGCCGGTTGTCGATGCGGTCATTACTGTGCCTGCGTATTTCAACGACAGCCAAAGAAAAGCTACAAAAGAAGCAGGAACAATCGCGGGCCTAAATGTGCTTCGCATCATTAACGAGCCTACCGCAGCGGCGCTTGCGTATGGGCTGGATAAAAAAGAATCTGAAAAGATCGTCGTTTACGATCTGGGCGGCGGTACATTCGACGTAACCGTGCTAGAAACCGGCGATAGCGTCGTAGAAGTTTTAGCTACCGGCGGTAATGCATTTTTGGGCGGCGATGATTTCGATAACAAGCTGATCGACTTTTTAACCTCGGAATTTCAATCTGAAACAGGTATCGACTTGCGCGGCGATGTCATGGCTATGCAGCGCCTAAAAGAGGCTGCGGAAAACGCCAAAAAAGAGCTAAGCAGCGCGATGGAAACGACGGTAAATTTACCTTTCATCACTGCTGATGCTACAGGTCCAAAGCACCTGATGAAAACTATCACTAGAGCTAAATTTGAAAGTATGATCGATTCTTTGGTAGATGAGACCATAAGCACGCTTAAAAAGGTCGTAAGCGATGCAGGTCTTAGCATGAACGACATAAAAGAAGTCGTCATGGTGGGCGGCTCGACGCGCGTGCCACTCGTGCAAGAGGAGGTCAAAAAGGCTTTCGGCAAGGAGCTAAATAAGAGCGTAAACCCTGATGAAGTCGTAGCAATCGGCGCGGCTATCCAAGGCGCGGTCATCAAAGGCGACGTAAAAGACGTGCTGCTACTCGACGTCACTCCGCTAAGTCTCGGCATCGAAACCTTGGGTGGCGTGATGACCAAGATCATCGAGAAGGGAACTACGATACCTACGAAAAAATCTCAAACCTTCTCGACAGCAGAGGATAATCAAAGCGCAGTTACGATCAACGTCTTGCAGGGCGAGCGCGAGTTTGCGAAAGACAACAAATCGTTAGGAAATTTCAATCTTGAAGGTATCATGCCCGCTCCTCGCGGTGTACCGCAGATCGAGGTGGAATTTAACATCGATGCGAACGGAATTTTAACCGTTTCAGCAAAAGACAAGGCTACCGGCAAGGCAACCGATATCCGCATCACCGGCTCAAGCGGCTTAAGCGATGCCGAGATCGATAAGATGGTAAAGGACGCCGAGCTTCACAAAGAGGAAGACAACAAGCGCAAAGAAACCGTTGAGGCCCGCAACCAAGCCGATAGCATCGCACATCAAACCGAAAAGAGCCTAAGCGAGATGGGCGAGAAGGTACCGGGCGATCTACGCGCTAAGATCGAGAGCGCGCTAAACGATCTAAAAGCCGTGCTAAAGGATGAAAACGCGAGCAAGGAAGCGATAAACTCCAAAGTAGAAGCCCTAAGCAAGGTCGCCGAGGATCTATACAAGGCTGCCAGCGCAAATCAGGGCGCGCAAGGCGGATCGCAAAGCTCCGGCTCAAACGGCGGTAAAAAAGACGATGACGTCATTGACGCCGAAGTCGAATAACACCAACGCAAAGTGAAATTTTATAACCGCGCGCCCGGTAGTTTTGCCTGCGCTTGAAAGGCAATTTTATCAGCGCGTGACAAAGCAGGCTTTGTAACCGGGCATAAAATTTCATAGCTTCATAAGCTTGGGCGTTTTTCATACGCCCAAGCTTAACCGCAACTTCAAATTAAATTCCCAACAAACTAAAATTTTGAGTCGCACATAAATACTACTAAATTTTGCTCTGTATAAATATCGCTAGACATTAGAGCATATATCCAAATGCGATCGAGAAATTTCCCCACACCGATCTCAAATATAGCTGGAATTTTAAACCTATTTCCTACAAACGGCACTGCGATAAATTTAAACGTATGGCGAGAAAGTAAAAAATGTATCGTAAAAAGACGCAGTAAAAAACGCCCGCTAAATTTTAGAGGCAAAAGAGCTAAATTTAAAGGCGCGCAGATTGATTTATGAAAAAGCGAAAGCCCAAAGGCGACGATTCACCTTTGGGCTTCAAATTTAGCCTTATTTAGCTAGAGCTAATTCTTGCGAGTATTCGCATCGGGGGTGAAAAGCGGCTTATTTAGCAGCTTGAAATCGCCTACGAACTTCTGCCCCTTTTCGCTAGTGATCCATTTGATGAAGCGCTGCGCGTTTTCGTAGTCGGCTTTTGGGCAGTGCTTAGGATTGACCGCGATTACGGAGTAAAAATTCTTCAGATCGTTATCGCCTTCGTTGATGATAACCATATCCGGATTTCCCTTTTTATTGTCCTCGTATTTGATGTAGGTGCCGCGATCGGTGAAGGTCACGCCCTTTTGCTCGGCGGCTGCGTTGATCGTAGCGATCATGCCTTGACCGGTTTGGTTATACCACGCCTCGTTTTCAGGCACGGCGCCCTCAACCTTTTTCCAAATACCTTTCTCTTTGTTATCGGTGCCAGATTTATCGCCGCGAGAGAAAAATTTAATCTTCTCTGCCTTGATCAGCTCAAACGAGCCTTTAAGGTCCTTGCCTTTAAATTTAGGCGCGATGGATTTATCGGCGATGAGGATAAAATCATTATACATAACGGGCGTGCGGTCAACGCCGAAGCCTTTTTCTACAAATTCTTTCTCGACTTTCGGCGAATGCACGAAAAGTATGTCCGCATCGCAGTTCTCGCCAAGCTTTAGAGCAGCACCTGTGCCTACCGCCGTCCATTTGATATCGACGCCGGTTTCCGCCTTATACGCAGGATAGATAGCGTCTAGCAAGCCCGTATTATCGGTGCTCGTTGTAGTTGCCATCACCAAATCGTTATCAGCGGCAAAAAGGCTCGCACTAAGAGCGAGCGAAACAAAAAATATTTTTTTCATGTTATCTCCTTTAAAAAATATGCTATTATAGCACATAAATTTGCCAAAATAGAATATTTAGGACGTGATCTTGGACTTTATTTTAGAAGGAATTTTAAGCGCATTCGGGCTGCTTTTTAGCGGCGATGCGGAGACCTTTTCGGCGATTAAAGCGACGCTTTATACTTCGAGCATCTCGATACTTTTTGCGATTTTAATCGGCTTTCCGATAGGATTTATCCTCGGATTTTATGAATTTCGCGCTCGCAGAACGCTTAGACTTTTAAGCGACGTAGCGCTTGCGATGCCCACGGTGGCGATAGGACTGATCCTTTACGCTTTCATCTCCAGAAACGGCCCTTTTGGCGAGCTGGGGTTGCTTTTTACGCTCAAAGCCGTGATGCTCGGACAGTTTGCGCTGGCGCTTCCCATCATCGTCTCGCTAAGCGCCAGCGTCATCGAAAATATGGACAAAAAGCACTATCTAAACATTATGAACTACCGCCTAAGCCCGCTAAATTTAATCCTTTGCGTGCTTTACGAACTGCGCTACGCCCTACTCGTCGTCATCGCCACCGCCTACGGGCGGATCGTCGCAGAGGTGGGCGTAGCGATGATGATCGGCGGCAATATCAAATATTTCACCCGCACTATCACCACGGCGATTTCGCTTGAGACCAACAAGGGCGAGTTTGCGATGGGTATAGCGCTCGCGCTGGTGCTGATTTTAATAGCGTTTGCGGTAAATTTAGCCATCCACGCGCTAAAAAGGCTGGATCGATGAGTGCAGATAAACTAAAGCGTCCGAGCAAAAATTTCACGGACAAAAACCGGGCGGAGCGCGGGCGCGTAAATTTTATGAGCAAAAATTTAACGGACGCAAATTCCGCCCCTGAGAATTCTACGGACATAAATTCTACGCGCGTAAATTTTGCCGCTGAGAATTCTGCGAATAAAAATTTCACTGCGGGAAATTCTAAGAGTGTAAATTCTGCGACCGAGAATTCCATTAGCGCAAATTCCGCGGATAAAAATTCTACAAACAAAATTTCCGCGAGTGAGAATTCTGCGAGAAAGAATTTTGCAAATGAGAATTCCGCTGCCGCGCGATCCGTACCCGATAGCGGGCAAATTTCGGTGCGGGATCTAGTGCTGCGCTACGGACGGAGCGAAATTTTAAACATCCCCAGCCTCGATCTAAATACGAGCGGCATCACGGCGCTTTTGGGCTCCAACGGCAGCGGCAAATCCACGCTGCTGCGGATTTTGGCCTTTTTGCAGCGCCCGAGTAGCGGCAACGTGGAGCTTTGGGGGCAGCAGGCGCCCTCTTTGCAGACGCTGCGGCAGATCTGCTTGCTGCTGCCCGAGCCCGTGCTTTTAAAACGCAGCGTAGAGCAAAATTTTAAATTTGCGCTCAAAAGTCGCGGCGCGCTTGCGGAATTTGACGAGCGAGTGGATGAGGCGCTCGGCCTAACGGGGCTTGACAGAAGTTTTTTATCAAAGAAGCATTTCGAGCTTAGCTCGGGGCAGACGCAGCGCATCGCGTTTGCGCTCGCTCTGGCGCAGCGCGCGAAGCTCTATCTGCTCGACGAGCCGACCAACAGCCTCGATCTTGCCGCCTCCAAGCTCTTTGCGCGCGCGATTTTATTTATGCGAAGTCGCTACGGCTGCGGCTTTATCATCGCCAGCCACGATGAGAAATGGCTCAGCGCGATCGCGCAAAGAAGCGTATTTCTGCATCGCGGCAAGATATGCGAGTTTGAATACAAAAACATCTTTGACGTGCAAAACGGAATTTTAAAATTTTCAGATGAAATTTCGCTGCGCCTTGAAGAGAGACTCGCATGCGCTCGCAAAATCGCGATAAATCCGAGTAAAATTTTATTATCTCAAAGCCCGTTTGAGCGCTGCTTCGCGGGGATTTTGCACTCGGTTTCGCTTCAGTACGGCTCCTCGCTACTCATCAAGATCAAAGCAGGCGACGTGCTGCTAAAATGCGTCACGGCGCAGGATGAGCGGCGCTGGAGCGCGGGCGAGAGGATCTATTTCGGATTTGAAAACGGCGCGTTTTTAGGGCTGGAGTAATTCTGCGCGAAGTGCGGATAATCTTTATTTCGCTTTAGAATTTTTATTTGCGCGGCACCAATATTATTTTCAAATTTTTACTGCGAACCATCTAGCGCGGCGTACCCGGCGAAACAGAGCGCAAAAATTTGCGCCTTGAAATTTTGAAATTTACAGGCAGGGCTTTACCTGGCGGCGCAGTGTGAAATTTTAAAATTCCATTGCTAAGAAATTTTAAAGCTTAGCCGCGAATATAGCTAACGGGATTTTGAAATTCCACAATTTCTAGGCGCGGAATTTCAAATTCTAAATTTTAACCCTGCAGAGCGTGTAGTTTATTTCGCCTGCGGTGCAAAGGCGTAACGATGGTAAGAATTCTGCGGCGCAAAACTCGCGTAAAATTCTAAAGAGACGGCACTGAATTCCGATAAATTTTAAAAACGGCGCAAAACTTTACAAAATTTCACGAGCGCTAAAACAAAGCGGCATAGCTCCAACCTCACGCCGCTTAAATTTTCCCGCCAAACATCTCATACATCGCCTTTTCCTCGCCCCAAAGCTCGCGGTGCTTTTTGATGCAGGATTTTATCGCGCCTACCAGATAACGCATGTCTTGCTCGGTGTGCGTGTAGTGCAGGCTAACGCGCACGAAGCCGGGCTTGGCTTCTGGCATGCGCCCCTCCTTGATACCCAGCAGATCGTGAGCGTACGGCCCCGCGCACATCACGCCCGCGCGCGTCTGGATACCGAAGTCGTTGCTAAGGCTCGCGGCGAAATCATACGCCGAGACGCCGCGCACGTTAAACGAAATTATCGGTAGCCGCGGCGCACCCTTTGGAGCGTAGTTTATGACCTCGTCAATGCCTGCTAGCTCGCTCTCAAAAAGCCGCGCAAGCTCGTCCTCGGCGCTTTTTATTTGCTCGAAGCCGACCTCGTTTCGCAGCGCGTAGGCCAAATTTGCTCGCATAAGCCCGGTGATAGGCGGCGTACCGCCCTCCTCTAGCTGCTCTGGGTTTTTCAAAAATACGTGCCCTTCGCGGTTAGCGTAGGCGACCGTCCCGCCCGCGGCAAATGTCGGCACGTCGCTACTGAGCAGCTCTTTTTTGATCGCCAAAAGCCCGCAGCTAGCAGGTCCGCCGAGCAATTTATGCGGCGAGAGAAAAATCGCGTCAAAGTAGTCGCAATCTAAATTTGCGTGCGAGCTCAGCGCCGCGCAGTCAAAGGCAACAATGCCGCCCGCGGCTCTGATTAGCTCGCTGATCTTTTTATAGTCGCTAATGACGCCCGTGACGTTTGAGGCGGCGCTAAACGAGCCGATGATGCGGCGCCCAGCGTTTAGCTTTAGGATGCGCTCGAGTGCAAGCAGATCGATCTCGCCTGATTCGCTAAGCGGCACGCGCATGTAGTCGCAAAGCCCCTCGCGAAAGCTAAGCTCGTTTGAGTGGTGTTCGTACGGCGAAACGAGCACGAGCGGAAGCTGTGCGGCGCGTAAATTTGCCTCGCCGATCGCGCTTCTAGTCGCAGGCGGCAGATAGATGCCTAGCAGCTCCTGAAATTTCTTGATCGCGGCTGTCGCGCCCTGTCCGCAGGCGATGAGACAAAACCGCTCGTCAAGCCCCAGCAGTTTTTTTAGGCTCTCTCGCGCGCCCTCGTAGCGCCGCTGTGTGATGATCGCGCTCGAACTACTGTCGGAGTGTGTGTTGGCGTAGGTTTTTAAAACGTCCGCTATCTCGCGCTCTACGGGCTCGTAGGCAAGCCCCGAAGCCGCGAAATCAAAATAGTGCACGCCTTGTTTTAGGATGATATTTTTTCGAATTTCGTCTAAGCTTAGCATTTGCGGCCTTTAAAATTTAAGTGATTAATTATAGTGAAATTTGGATTAATTTAAAGCTTTACGCCAGGCAGGAAGGAATTTTAATGAGAATTTAGAAAAGCTTTGCCCACTATATCACTTAATTTCTGATGCTATATAGTTTTACTCCTTCAAATTTATTGATTACTATCTAGTTTTTTAGCCGCTTCTTGTCTTAGAATTTCGGCATAATCTTTTATATCTATCTTCTCGCCGTTATGTAGAATTTTCACTTTCGCTTCCTCTAGCATTTCCTCAAAATTTAAATATTTAAAAAATGTCTCAATATCGAATGCCTCGGTACTATTTTTATCTTTAAGGCTGTTTTTTTGCAAAATCTCTTCATCGCTCAGCCCATTGCCGCAAAGAGCTTTATATCTATCTATTTTCATATTATAGAAATTTAATATTTTGATGTCCGGTTCTAGCTTAGTACATTTTTTATCATTTGGCATATAGCCGAAAAATTTTATAAAATCTTTTTCTTTCCAGTACCCATCCGTTCCTTTTTCTTTTTCTTCGTTATTTTTAACTTCCCATCTCCCCCGAAGAGCCCAATCATATGATTCTAAAATCTTTTCTCCATAGCAGTAATCATTCATATGGTTTATGTAAGACTCCTTCTCTTTTATAGACATGGCTGTATTATTCATACAATTGTTGCGGGCTACAATAAAGTCATCTTTATCAGGCAAGCCATCTATATTATGTTTTATTAATAATTTTAATTTATCTTTATACATCATATCCCGCGGAAGAAAAGTATAAATAGATCTTTTAAATATTTCTTTTCGCTGAAATGGAATGCTGCTATTACTTAAATAATACAAAGGACCTTCATATGCTTTCGGTTTCATACCTCTTTGTAGCATCATATCGGCAATTTCTAACAAATTACTATATATTGCATAGTTTAATGGATAAACAGGATCTTTTGAGTGATCATGATTGATTAGACACTCAGTACGTAATTTTATATCTATATTGTTGCCAACTATGATTTCGGTGTCGTCAGAATATCTAGGGCAAACTATATAGCCCTGCACCATTTTGACTTCTTCAAATTTAACCCCGTTATCCAAAAGTAGTCTTACTGCTTTGGTGGCATTATTTTCTATCGCATAAGCCATAGCGGATAGCTTGTATTCGTCTTTTTTAT
>ERZ773055.237-NODE-237-length-37857-cov-5.281996_pt1 | contig 37857 bp, 52 predicted proteins | sample MGYA00580515_ERZ773055 | MGnify/ENA primary metagenome ERZ773055 (study PRJEB29015, sample SAMEA2737993) | human oral metagenome | biome: human oral; feature: human-associated habitat; material: dental | place: China | collected 2064 ...
GTCCATTTAAATCACTTCCTTTACTTCTTCGACATTTAATATTATGTTATCTTTTTCAAATTTTACTCCAACAACTTTATATTTTTTACCGTCCAATTCCATTTCTGTGCATATCAATTTTTCTATATTCATTCAAATCGCTTCCTTTTCTTTTATTAATTCCATATTTTTTAAATACTTAAACAATTTAGATGGATTGAACTGATAGCCAATCCTGTCTTTTAATGATTTTAGTTTATAAGTCAGAGTAAACTGCAGAGCATAATCAATAGCGTTCAGGCAGAACTCGGAACAGAAATACCTGTCATCATTCTGCACTTTACTGGCATAAAAAAACTGCCCTAAAATTCCGAGGTAATCATACCCTTTACCCTGTGCCGTATTATAAAACTCTACAATATCCTCAGTTCTGACACTGCTGTCCATTTCAAAAATTTCAAAGTTTTTTTGATAGTTAAATTTTTTAGTCCTTACTCCGCCCGGGTTTGAGAGAAATACTTGATTATTATAGATAAATTCGCAATGTGAGTACTTCCCAAGTGTCCACGCAGAAATTAAAAAACCCACTATGCTTTTTGGTCTGTGAAACGATATATACAGCTTATCTTTTTCAAGCATAAATACCTCCTTACATATTTTTATACGCTTTTTCGTATTTGTCTTTAGCATCATACTCTTTAAGTTCTTTATCAGTTAGATTTTCCAAATTATGTGTCAGCAATGTTTCTGCAGCCATTGATTTAGTAGTCTGCTCTTGCATTATGTTTGCCATTTTCATCATATCTTGTATAGTTAAATTTACGTATTTCTCACTGTTTTCTTTTGTATAAAATTTCCAATTTTCAAAAGTTGTTTTTTTCAATGCTTGGCACATTACGACAATTCTTGTTAAATTTGATTGATCTATACTCCTGTTATTTTGCAAATATGTCACACCATCAACTTCAAATTCAAACGGTGCAATATCACGCTCCACTCTTAAATCGTATAATTCTTTTTTTATTTCTTCTATTCGTTTATCTCGATTAAATACAATTTCACCGTTTTTAATAGTTTCATAATTCTGTAATTCTACAACTTTTCCATTCACAAAATATAAATTTGGATTTACTTTTACTTCCTGATATTCTATTTCTTCCACTACATCTCCAACCATTGTTGGTGCTAATACTGAAACATCTTTACTTGTGCTCAATACCAAAAGACTATCTTTGTTATACATTACTTTTAAAGTTTCTGAATTGAATTCTTTTTGTTCTTTATACCAGTCATTATTCTTTTCGTCATATATCCCAATGTATTTGAAATCCTTGTCTTCTATTATTTTTATTTTATCTACTATAAATTTTTTCATTTTTTACCTCATTCCTAATTTTTATTTACGCAAAATAAGCATTTAACCATTGTCCATTTCTATGAAATTGCAATATTCTCATTTGTAAGATATCAATTATTCTGTCTCCTGTGCCTTCAACTACACCAGTTACGACATATCCATTTCTTTCTCTTCCTGCATCCTTTTGATAAATTACCATCTCTACATGCCCAGCCAATCTTACTTCGTAAATTCTATTGACTTGTGCGTCATTCGCTTTATTCCAAGCATCGTGAGCTCTTCCCCACAGATTTCTTCTATCTGCATCCATATCATTCATTCGATTATCCCTGATTGCCATATCGTGATTATCCATTATTTCGCACCAATTACCACCATTCCTGTTAGGCACTTTATAATACGCACGACCACCATTTAAATGATAAGATCCTTGATAAGTCGATTCATTATCATTCAGAAACATATTTAGATATCTAGGTACCCATACGTCGTTGTCATTACATCTTATCCATTTATCTTGTCTACTTATAACATTATCATTCTTATGTATAAATGATCTGTCATACTTAAGATACGGACTAAGATCAGGCTTTGGGGACACTTGTTTAATAGTTTGGAAATCAATTAGTCCAAAACTGTTTTCTGTCGCCGGTTTCAACAATTTACTTAAATATTTTACTAATGATTTTGCTGTTAATATTTCATCGTTATTAAGAGTTTTTATAAAATCTAAAATCTGTGATTGTAAATTCTTTGCAACCATATTTTGCAATTCATTTGACTGGTTTTCAACAGTATCTAGTGAATGTATTCGAGCTATTCCTTTTTTCGTTTCCGTTGCTACATCTGTGCATTTTACCCTATTAATTAACTCATCATCTATTATTTTATTGTCTTCAACAAAATCAATTCTTTTAGGATATTCACTCCCTATCCATTGATTAAGTCCTAAACTTGTTTTTTTCTGTGCTGGCATTTTTTACCTCCTACTCCTTATATTTTTCTCTATCATCCCAATTTAAATTTAAACTATCCCAAGCGTCCCATGTCTTGTTATAACTGTCAAATTCATCCCAAATCATGTAGCTGTAAACTATTTTATATCCTAAATGGGCTGGCTTATTTAACTCTATAAAATTAATAAAATTATTTAAATTGGGTGGTATTCCATAAATGCTTGTAAATCTTATAATAAAATAGTATTCGTTAAATACTTCTGTTACTTCAATTTCCCCATTTGTAAATATTCTAGCCTGTTCTTTTAAGTTATCGGGAGAAAATATTCTTTTAGATAACAGACGGAACAGAATTCTCTCTCTTCTGTCCTGTAAACTCAACCTTGAATCTGTTTCCAGATTCATAAACTTTTCATATTTCAAAATCTGTTCTTCGTTAAAAAAGTTTAAAAAAATAAACTCCTTGTATTTCTCAATATCATTTTTTATTTTTTGAGCCTCTATTATTAAACTTTTTATTAAATCAACTTGTAAACTATTTCTTGCAACTTTGGAGATTACTTTTATTTTACTGTTCATTGATAACAACCCCAGTCACTATTAATATTTCATTGCTTTCTACAGTTATGTTTCTGCTATCATTATTTATCATGACTTTGCAGTCTTCAACTCCATTAATAGATAAAACTATTTTTTCAATTCTGTTAATTGATAAAATTTCCTTACTGTTTAAAGTGTATAGCGCCGAATTATCTTTTATCATCTGCTTTATTTTTGAACTGATCAGATTCGATACGGTATTTAACTTTATTCCTGGACTTAAAATAACGCTTACAGATATAGCAATATTCTTACCGTCGAAACTTGTTACTGTAACATTGGCTCCAATTGGTCTACCGTCAATTTGCTCTATCCTTCTTTTTACCTTCTGTATCAGCTCATTATCAGCTAAGGCATTATTGTAATTCGAGATTCTAACTCTTACTGTTCCGTTTCCATTCCATAGCGGTTCAACTAACACTTTACCGACTCCGTCTATTTCTTTTGCCCATTTTTCATAATCATAAACATTTCCACTATGTGCTGGTTTTAATATTCTTTCCTTCGCTCTAGATATTAAACTGTCATTAGGTTCCTTTTCATAACCGTTTGTAAAAGCTTTTTCATTAGTCACTGTAAAAATGTCAGCGTTAGCTATTTCAAAATTTACTATCTCACCTATAGCACAGTTCCCAACCTCTCCTGTTTGCAAGCACTCCACTTCCACAACTGCTTTTCCGTTAAAAGCTATAGTCGTATCATAAAGCAGTTTGTATTTTGTGCTATCCGTTTTCAATACTATTGATCCTGCAGATATTGTAGTATCAGCTTTCCCAGTTATTAATATTTCTCCTCTTGCTTTGGTTCCCTGCTTTCTCGTCACTCCAAAAAGCATAGCATGATAATCTATAAATTCATCTTCTGTTGCGGTATCAATAAAAGTTTGCTTAACCCAAAATTCTAGCAATTTATATATTGCTTCAGCTTCTATTCCGTAAGCACTCGCAATGTCAAAATTAAATGTTCCTTCTATTTTAGAAAAATTATTTTCCAAATTAGATAAAAACTTATTCCTCGCTTCTATTTTATTCACTGTATAACACCTCACTTTCTCCGTAGACGGTAGAGACATTAAAAGAGACTTTTAAATTATTATCATCGTTGTTGTAGTTTAATTCAAAATTATAGCAGTCCAAAATATACGGATTAACTAATAAACAATCTTTAATTTCCGAAATAATTAAAGCATTTTTTATACTTTCCTGATAAACCGTACCAATATGTACATCTAAATCATTTCCATAACTATCCGAATGTATTTCGTAAAAATTTCTTTTAGTTTTAAGTGCCTTAAATATCCATACCTTGAGTGCTTCATTTCCGTTTAATTCAGCAAGTCTATCGCCGTTTTTCAATGGTTCTAATGTATCTAAATCAATTGCATACTCTGTAAAAAGGGGTAATTCTTCTTTTTCTGTATTTTGACTCAAAAATAATTCTTCAAAATCCATATTTACACTCCTTCTATTGCACCACTTGGCATTTTCACTATTTTACTAACTACCACATAATTTATCCCCAATATCAAAACTAGCACTTCATCTCCAACTTTTAAAGTATCTTCAAACCATATATCCCTACTACTTTTGTAAGTTCCAGAACCTTTAATTGTTGAATGGTCGTGGGTGTGTGAAGCAGGTCCGTTTCCTATTGCCGTTTGAGTTGTAGCATCAATAGTTATTTCATCAATAACACCATCTATTTTATAAGTTCTGTGATAATACGGTAATAAGAAATTAGAGCAGTAAATCTGTTCTGAAGGTATTTCCACATTATCAAATTTTATTTTTAATTCAGGCGGTGGACTAGTGACACTAGCTCTTATAAAATTGTTGGATTGCTGTTGCACTCCATTGTCAATCATATCGTTAAGTATTTCAAACATGCTCATTATTTAGCACCTACCTTTTTCTTATTTTTCTCATTCTTCTTGTTTTTCTCACCTTTCTTGTTTTTCTTACTCTTTTTACTTTTTGATTTTTTCGATTTTGGTTTTTCTTCAAATTCGGATTTATCCATCACATTTTCAAAAGTTAATTCTATATCACAATAATACATATCATTTTCCCAAGTATGTGTATCATTTTTCACTAAAAAACTACCAACAAGGTTCGTGTGTGGCTCGTGTATTCCTATCGAATAACCGCTTTGTATCAAAACATTACCAAGACAAGTGATATTTCCTGTTTTTTCAACGCTTTTCAACATCTCTTTAGCGTTACTGATATTATCCCTATCTTTGTCATACTGCATTACTTTTTGAAATAATCCGTATTTTTCCTTATCCTCTTTATTTTCTACTTTATCTACTATTTGCTGTTTTTCTTTTTCAGTTTTATAAATAACAATTTGATTCACCATTTGTTCAATATCTTCACCATATTTAGAACTTTTTATATCTTGCTCAGAATTTAGCATAACATCTGCCAAACTTCCTTGTTCCACAACTTCTATTTTTCCATCATTACTAACAATAGAATATATTTTTTTATCTTTTCTATGCTGAATCGTATAAGCGTTCAAAATTATTTGATATCCACTCTTATTAACTGCTGGATAAGTGCAATCCACTTTGTCTTCAGGTATATTCCCAACTTCCAATTTCAACTCTCCACAAATTTCTTTTAATATTTGTGATGGCTTTTTCTTATTAAAGTTTTTCACAAAATAATTTTTATTAAGATATATAGAGTTATCAAAACAATTAAAAGTCCTAATTTTACTATCTCCAACAACTTCAACAGAAAAAACTTTACCAATAAATAATTTATCAGCATCAACATAGAATTCCACTTTATCTCCTAAATTAGCAATTTGATTATCATCTAAATATTTTACTTCTAATGTTCGTGATGTTCCATTTATTCCACCTTTCCAAATAATTCGTTCAAATTTTTTTATATGCTCTTTATCATTAATCACAATCTTTAACATTTCCAAACTTCCTTTTTAAACTTTAATCAAACTATCAATTTTTTCTTTTATTTTATTTTTTAATCCACTCTTTAAATTTTCAAATCTCTCTTCCAGTTGATACTCTTTAATTGGCGAAGTCTTCCCAGTATATCGCTCATAAAGTTCATTAACATCATCAATCAATCTTGTCTGTTTCCTAGCTTCTATCAAATCAATTGTAATATCAATATCTCCTGTTCTCTCTATTATTTCATATTCCAACTGTTCAATGTAACATTTAAAATAAATACTATAATTAGCACTTACCAAAGTTAAAACTTCTTTATTATCTTTATATTTCTCCAATTTTTTTATACCACTCATTGGCGAGTGTGGATTTAGTAAAAAATTAAAAAATTTAGATTTTTTAGCAGGTAAAAATGTAGAAAAATTGACTTTTTTTATGTTTTTTTCTCCTATTAATGCTACTTCTCCAACATCTAATATCTTTACAACTTCACTGTTTTGACTACTCGTAATTTTGAAATCCGACGGTGGAATCACAAAAATAAACGGTTCTGTATCGTGCAATAACATAAATATTGATCTCATATTGAAACTCCTTTCTTAATTATTGTGATGCTTGAATTTGAGCTTGTAAATTTGACATCATAGTGTTATATGTATTTTGACTAACATTCTGTGCTATCTGTCTAGCTATACTCTCAATTTTTGCTGTGTCATTTATTGTTATATTTGACAATTGTGCTGCTATTTGTGCATTAGCCTGATGATTTATAACTTGTTCTATTGATACTGGTTGTGGTATTGGCGGTTGCATTGTGCTCAAACTAGTATTCAAAAGACTTGGCAAACTATTTAATGGACTTAATCCGGAATTGATAGCATTAGTTATAGTACTCGGATCAAATGATTGTAGAGGATTAGTATTTTGTTGTTTAGATAAAAGTTGTGAAATTGCACTTGTTAATTGTGCTGTCTTATCTTGCTGAGTAAGTGCTAAATTTTGCTGTGGTGCTACCCTTGTTTTAAGTGCATTTATATCAAGCACAACCTTCTGCAAAGCTTCATATGACCTTCTGTCATATTCTTTTTGTCTTGCAATTCTCGACGCTTCTTCTTTTTGTGCTTCTGCAAATGAAGGTACTTTAACATCACTATACCCCATATAATGAAATTGTCCATCTTTAGAGTTATATCGAGAAGCATATTTTGAAGGGTCAAAAGCGTTGGTTACAGCTTGTTGTTTTGCTTTTTCTTTTTTTGGGTCTTTCGGCTCTATTAAACCTTTTATTATTTCCGGCGTATAATATCCAATAGCTCCACCAATTGCAGCACCTACTGCCGTTCCTACTGGTCCACCAATTGCTGTTCCTAATTGAGCTCCCCAAATTGCACCTTTGGCTCCTATAATTCCTCGCATTCCTATTTCTGCACCTTTTGTTAATTGTTCAGCTTGCCCTTTTAATTTTTCAGGATCTAATGCCCCGCTTTTTTGCCATTCTTCAACTCTTTTCATAAAGTCTTCCATCCACCTGGTCGCTATTGGGGCGAATGCTTCTCCTAACGATATTTTCAAATCATCTATCGCCGATTTAAATTGTGCTATTTTGTTAGCCGTTGTATTGCTCATATCATCAGCAAATTTATCCGTTGCACCACTAGAATTTCTTACAGCATTAGCAACTTTGTTATAGTTTTCTTCTGTTGTCCCCATAATAGAAGCCAGTATTTTCATACCTTCTCCACCAGCAATCGTTGTCAAATATCTATTTCTTTCTTCCTGTGTAAGACCTGCAGTAGCAATTTTTAAATCATCAGATAATGCTTTTAATCCTCTAAAATGTCCTTGCTGGTCATAAAGTTGAATATTTAAGTCTTTTAAAGCATTTCCCACTTGTTTTGATGGATTAGCCAATCTTCTATAAATTCCTGCTAAATTTCGTCCAGCTTGACCAGACTTAATTCCATTATCTGCAAGCACTCCTAATAAGATATTTACATCTTCAAAGCTCTCAAAATTTCTTGAAGTTGCTGCAACATATTTATAAGCCTCTCCTAACATTTGTACATTGGTATTTGCATTATTACTTGTTGCAACCATTACATCCATAAGTCTATCGGAATCTTTTAACGACATACCAAAAGCTGTCAGATTATCCGTAACTATATCAGAAGTTTGAGCAAAATCACTTCCAGCCGCAATTGACATTTTCAAAAGTTTTGGTGTCATTTCTAACACTTCATTTGTTTTCATACCAGCCATTGCCTGATACATTTGTGCTTCCGCTACTTCCTGTGCTGTAAATTTAGTTGATCTACCCAAATCTCTTGTTTGTTGCATAAGTTGTTTTTCTTGTTGTACTGTAGCCCCCATTATAGCCTTATTTCTTCTAACTTGGTCTTCCAAATTCGCATAAGCTTCAACAGAAGATTTTAATACACTAACTGCTGTACCTGCTCCTATACCAACTCCAACAGTTGCCAATGCTCCTTGAACTCCACTGAAAGAATTTTTTATTTTACCAGCTATGCCACCAACTTTATCTTTCAATGTTCCCAATGAACTTCCAGCCTTTTGTGCTACATTAGTAAACTTATCTTTCAATTCAAGTAAAGCACTCAATTTATATTCACTCATTCTCTAATCCACCTCCAATCATAAAAAACATAAACAACAACTCCGAATTACTTAATTCCCTTAGACTTTGCAGACTATGTCCGCAATTTAAATAGTGAGCGACTGTTTTTGCTTTCCAGTCGCCCTTGATTAGTTTTTTATTTCTTCAACCACTTCTTCAACAGTAAATTTTTCATTCCAGCCAGCTTTCTTCATAAGTAATTCCGAAATATTTACTATAGTAGATTGACTCAATACTTTTGGCACAACTTCAATTGGATTCATTTGGCAATCCAATTCAGTAATCAGTTTTTCATCTTTAAATATTTTCCCTGCAGTATAGATTAATTCACTGTCTTTGTCTGTACTATTACTAGATAAAATATCCAGTATTTCCATTCTGTTTAATACTTCTAATTCTAAAACAGCTCCACTTAATTCTTCGACTTTAACCTTTATTGTGTCTTTTTTTTCTATTTTTTTGCTATTTTCCAGCAACATTTCTACTGTTATATTTTTCATTCCATACCTACCTTTTCTTATTTTATTACATTTTCATATTTAACATCACTAGGAGTAAATCCAAAAGGTATCTCTTCTTCCACAATTTCCCCTCTTGTAAATTTTGCCAATTCAATTGAATCAAACCAAACATTGTCAATCGACACTCTCTCTTCTTGCCCTTTCAAGCTATCTGGATCTTTAATAGATGTCACTATTCTACTTCTTACATCTTTTCCTTTTATCCAATTTTCAAGTATTCTTTTTCCACGAGTATAAACTTTAAATACCGTAATTTTTCCTTCACCTTTCAATCCTGTTATTTTACTATCAACAGAAATCCCCAGTTGTACTTCTTTTCTTTCGGCTGTAATTTTAGCCTCTACAGATTTTAACTCCGCCACTTTTTCATTATCAAGCCATAACTCCCCATAAGCTCCTGTTATTGTTCTGTTTCCTCTTATATTTTCCGACATTTTATCAACTCCTTTTCATTACATTGTCATTGTTAAGCTAAGTGAAGCCATAGTGTCTACAAATCTTACATCTCCAGTTAAATAAACCTCATCACCAGTAGGGTACTGTAAAATTTCTAAATCCGTCATACCATCTGTTTCCAAACCATCTATAATGATTGCCCTTTTCTGTGCTTCAATATCAATTTCTACTTTATTGTCATAATCTCCATTCAATACATTTGGTGACATTTCTTTAAAATATACTTTCGTTATATTTGAACAAAAATTCATTTTATTATCATAATCACTGATATAATTTCCAATCCAATATTTTTTGAATGTGTCCCTTATATCATCCACAATAAAGCACATACCCTCAACAACTTTAATTTTTCTTGTATCTTTTTTCCAAGTGCTGTCAAATGTAATTTTAGAGTTAACACCATAATTTACCCTAACTATATCTTCATCCATATATAAACTGAATTTACCAATTTTAGGTTCATAATCTTCAACTTCTTTCAAATCATTCATGACGTGATTATCAGCACTACGGTTTAATGGCATACCTGCAATAAGCCCTGCAATAGCTGCTGTGTATTCCTGTGCTGTAAAATCTCCATAAATAGACTTATATGTTCCACCATTTGCAAGTTCTACAATAGCTACATGATCTGTATTATTTGCATAACTTGATACATATTTTACAGTTTTACCAATCGCACCAGTATTTCCAAACTGCTGTTTTACCCAATTTACAACTGTTTGGTCTTCTGCTTCCAACGCTTGCGGATAAGCCAGCCAGTTAAATTTTCTCATTTCTAAATCTTTCAGTACTTTATCTGTACCTTCATCGTTCTGCACAACTCTGACTAATACTTTAAATGCTCTGTAATGCATAGCTAAATTGATATATTTTATGTTCTCTGCATCCCAGTTTTTAGATTCAACATCTGCTATCGTTTTAAAGGTGTACCACTTCCCAGTGGCTTTTTTATCCTTCAAAATAAGGCATACAGTTCCTCTCTCACTTCTTTGAATAGCTGTCGTTGCTAATGTTTTAAATGCAATGCTAATGCTTGGGCTCGCATTAATTTGTCCGACTATTGCCATTTTATCACTCTCCTATTTCTTTAATTTCATTTTTAAATTTCTCATTATCTTGTAATTAAATGGAACTCCATTTTTATCAAATAATGATAATTTTTTAAACACCTCATCACTAATCAAATCATTATTCTCATCAAATAATGATACTTTATTACCTTTTTCATCAAATAAATCTAATTTTTTTAGCAACTCATATTCCGTTAATTCAGTATCGTCTTTCAATATTTCTTTTATTGTTTCAATACTATTGTCAAAAGTTCTTAAATCAATCCCATATATATCAAATAAATCTAAATCAAAAATGTAATGACCTAATCCATCGACTACTTTTGTACGCTCATTTTTTAAAGTTAGACATCTATCTTTAACTTTTAAAATCTTATTGCCTTTAGTTTCAAACATATTATCCAATTCATCAAGTACCTTATAAACTTCCATTGTATTATTTTCATCATTTTCAGGAATATACATAATATCTACACTAATAAATATCCGCTTTTTATAATTTGCAAAAAACTCATTTTTGTAGTCAATCACTTGAATATAATAGCACGGTCTAGTCAAGGCATTTATATTATCAATTCCAACTTCTTTACCTGTAAAATCGTATATTTTTTTGCTCAGGGCTTTTATAAAATCCATAAATTCCATTATTATTCAAACTCCGCTTTTATTGTTGACCCTATTTCATCTTTAAATATAGGTTCTAATTTTTCTATTGTTTTCTTTAACATAAACACACCAGGTACTACTTCACCTGTATCTTTACCAAAATACACTGCTCTATGCCCATATTCAACATGGTTTACATACTCCACATTGTTATAAACCATCTGTTTGAAACTTCCGCCATTTTCCCTATGCCAACCCATTCTTAATTGACCAGTATCCACAGGTGTTTCTTCTTTCACTTCTTTTATTGTTTCCTCAGCAATTTGTTTAAGCGTTGCTCCAACTTTTTGTGGAGTATCAGTAGCTAAAGTTTCTAATTTTTTTGCCAGTTTTTCCCAGTCGCCGCTAAGTTTCATTTTTTTCCACTTCCTCTACTGATATTTCCTGATGTTCCAAAAAATCAGTGTACTTTATAGGTTTATTAGCTTTAAATTTATATTTTATTCCACCTTTATTTACTATCAAAATATCATTCTGCTTTATTTCTACATCATTACTAACAAATATCTTATATGAATTTTTAGAACTATTTATAACCCCAGTCTCAGTAGCTCTTAAAATTCCAGCACTCAGCTGACACTTAATATTTGTATAAACGACTTCCCAACCCTGAACTGTCAAACCAAATTCAGTCTTTGTTTTTGTATTTCTTCTAACTTCTTCTATCACATCATTATCAAAAAAATCTTCAAACATCACATACCACCTTTATTTTATAACTCCAAGTTTTCTAAAACGATTCAAACTTTTTCTAAATTCCACATCATCATTTAACTCAGTTACAAATTCAACTTGCCTATCTCCACTTTTCATAGATTTTATATTTCTATTTTTATCAAAATTATATTTAAAAATATATTTTGTTATAGGAGTTATCAATTCTCTTGGGAAGTCTTCACGGTTCATATAGTTAATACTATCTTGAACAATGCTCTCAATAGCAAATTTAGTCTTCGCTTCATTTGGTGTTACATCGGAAATAATTTTTATTTTTTCATAAATTTCATTAATTAATTCAACCATTTCTACTACCTCTTAAAAATAAAAAAAAGTATGGCATTTAACCACACTTTCTCCTCTAAGCTTCAATTGCAACTAAACCTTTTGCTTTATTATTTAACACAAAACAGTCATAATAAAATCTACCTAAAAATAAAGTTCCTGAATAATTTTCAGAATCTGTAACCACTCTGTATTCAGCTAATTTAACGGGACCAACCGTTGCCGAATTATGTCCAACTAAACAAGCATATTTTTTAGTAGTTGCTGGCGTTCCAGTTTTAGCTTCCATCCATTTTTTAGTAACTCTTACGATTGGCACTCCGTCAACCATTCCTACCAATCCATTTATTGCTATATTTTGTCCAATATCTGAGGCTTTAATAAAGTTGTCATCTTTTTTTAGTTTTGTTAAAAACTCAGGCGTAACATAAGCAATTCTGTTTTGCGGCACATCCTCATCATTTAATTTTTCCTGTGCTTCCAAGAATTTAGCATAAGCGTTGCTAGCTGTAAGCCCTGTCACTGTCTGTGAATTTGTATCGCAAGATTTAAGAATTGTTTCAAATCTATATTTTTCAATTTCAGGAATTACTCTTTCTCTCAATTGTCTTGCCAACACTTCTCCAGCTTTAATTTTTGTCTCATCTTCGTCCATTTTATCTAAAAGCATTTTAAAAGCTCTATCTTTTGTTAATGTCAATTCTTGAATTGAATTTTGTAAAATGTCCGCATTTCCATAACCTGTATTTCTATTATAGTCCCTATTATCAACTGTATTAATTGAAGTAACTTTTACAGTTTTAGCTCCTACAAAGCTGTAATCATTATTTATTATTTTTTGTGATACTGCTTCACTTGTAAATCTTTCATCAATTTTATCTGCAAATAATTCGGTGTAAATCATTGCCATATTTTATCATCTCCTTTAAATTAAAAAGAACTAAAAGCCTTATCAAATGCTTCAAGTCCTATATCTTTTTTATTTTTTTCTCCTTCACTTCCACCATTTAAAGAGTTTGGTGTTCCTCCGCTTTGTGTTTTAAGATAGCTAGATAAATTCTCAGAAAAAGATTTCACACTATCTTCAATCTCTTCTTGAGTATTTCCAGTAATGCTGCCTAAAAAACTATCAGGGATTTTGTATTTCCCTAATATAGCCTTTTTCATCTCATTAGTTTTCAATGTTGCAAGTTCCGTATTTGAAGTATCAAGTTGTTTTTGAAGTTCAGCAAGGCTCTTATTATACTTCTCTTCTGCAGTAAGATTAGCATTATTGATTCTTGTTTCATACTCTTCAATCGTCTCTCCGTGCTTTCTCTCCAATTCTTTTTTCTCACTTTCAAACTTTTTTCTCTCTCTTGCGATCCTTTCTTTAATCATTTCATCTACTTGTTCCTGTGTAAATGTATTTTCTGACATAATTATCCTCCCATTTAAAGTCTGTCGACTATCTTCTATCCAGATGTTTAATGTCCATCAGTACGACAAATAAAAAGAGCAGTCGTTAAACTACTCTTTTGATTTTTTATCACTCGAATATAACTCTTTCAATCTTCGTAAAAATGTCAAAGGATTCTCATTTTTAAACTCAGACCGTTTTGCTTGCTCAAAAAATTCCCTATCCATTCTCAGATATTCCCCTCGCCAATATATTTTTTCTTCGTTACCCTTAGCATTATCAGCTTTTTCTTTTATCTCTCTTAATTTCTTAAAACTTTTATACACTTCATTATCTTTGGTTATTTTCATTTCTCCTATACCTTAATCCTTTTTCTTTTGCTGTTTCATACTGATTTATTACTATCCATCTTTCATAAGTCATTTTTTTCAGTAACTTGTCTTTTTCTGTTAGTATGTTTTTCATTTCAAACATATCTTTTGATAACTCATGAATGTACTTTTCGTCAATTGCTGCTAAATATTTTAATTTTAAATTAGTAAATGAACTAAAATCATCATCACTAAATCCCCACTCATGATTACTATTTTTAGGATGGTTGTGAGTATATAAAGCATCTTCAAAATTAATTTTAGTCATCTTATGACTTGGTATTGAATTTTCATCTCCTTTCAAAATATAAATATCTCCATTTTTAGCTATTACCAATGCATTTTCTTTGCTCTTCTTAACGATTTTTTGTTCATACTTTCGCAACAATTCCAGCGGTTCATCTTTATACTCCGTTGCATTAATATTCCCTATATTTCTGTATCTACCACCTTCAACAAAAACAGTACCATTATTATTGATTATACCCTCATTTTCATTATTTTCAAAATCTTCTTTTTCAGGTTCATCAGAAAAAACATCGGAATACTCATAAGGAACAGTTGTACTTCTACACCGAGGATGCATTGGCGGATAATTTTCTCCTTCCATTGCATTTTCCGTTTTAAATACTTCACCGTTAAGACTGGCACAAGTATGACTTGTTCGACTATCCAATACCGCTAAAAACTCATACTTAACAACTCCAGAATCTTTGTACCCCATAAGTGTTGCTTGGTTTTGTATATGGGCAGTTTCAGTTCTCACCAGCCTTTCAGCATTTTTATAACTTGTATCAAACTTTTTAGCTATATTTTGCGACATAGTTCTATAGTTAATACCTCTATTCAACCCAACAATCACTTCATTCTTTATCGCTTTCGCTAAATTATCAATGTTACTCCATATTCTGCTTGAATAGTTAGCTCCGCTCCATTCTTGCTCCAGTGCCATTTTTATTGTACTACTACTAATCACACCTTTTTTAAAATTCAAATCCTCAACAAATGATGTATAGGTATTTTCGTAAACATCAGTCAGTGTATCAGTTACCTTACCTTTTATTTTCTCCCCTGCCTGTATAAGTTCATAGTCAACGCCTGCTTTTAAACTGTCCAGTCGACTGATACGGCTTCTATATGCCAAGGTTTCAAGTTCAACTGACATTTTCCTGAACTCAACAGGATTACTTTTTTTCAACTTCTCAATTTCCTCTACATATTTTCCTATATTATATCGCCATTCTTTATACTCAGTACCACGGAGTAATTTATTCGCTTGAATCTTGTCAATACCTAGTTTTGTCACTTCTTGTTGATATTTAGCGTATAATTGGGCTATTTTATTCTCTATTTCTTTTTTACTCTCACTAAGTATTTTTACATATTCTTTGTATGCTTCTGTACCTTTGTTAAATGATAACTCTTCTCGTGCAAGTTGCCTTTTTTCCCAATATTCTTTATTATTGTTTTTCATCTATTTTTTCCTGTTCATTTTTTAATCCCTTATATTCCAACGGTTGCTCAATTTGATTTTCTTTTTCAATCTTTTTCAATTCCGCTTCAGTATCTTCAATAAAAGGCAACAATGATATTAAACTTTCTTGTGATACAACATTTTGTAAATTTGTTATTACAGTTGAAAGTTCAACCAAATTTTCAGGAGTATTTCTTGTAAATATTTTTTGAACATCTAACGGTTTCAATGATAACCCAAAATAATCAAAAATTAACTCTAGCCTTTCATTTAATGCTTTTTTAAAGTACATTTCTTTTTGTGCAGTTAGTTGTTCAAGTGCTAACAATTTATACCCTAATGCCACGCCTGAACTATTTCCGGCAAAATTTTCGTCTTGCATATCAGGAATAAAAGAAAATTTATGAATATCCTGATTCAGTCTATTTTTATTATTTTGAGAATATGTATCGTTTATATTTTTTACTAGCCATTTGGCATCTCCATTTTCTCCCAAAAGCATTACTTTATTCTTTTTCAGACTTTTTATATCTTCTTCATCCGTTCCTTGCATATTGGTAAGCACAAGGATTGCATCTGTAAAATCTTTCATATCGTCTAACGATGTTGATACTGCCTCATTATATCCATCAATTAATGTAATCACTTTTTCAAAATCTCCGAGTTTCCGTTTGTTATTGGCAAACTCAATCAAAGGTACCCTATTAAAACCATGCATTCTAGTTTCTCCCTGTACCTGAGGTGTCAATATTACTCCTTTGTAATCCATAACAGAAGTAAATGTATTGACAGTTACAGTTTTATTGTCATAAATCTCCAATATATAAACATATTCATTGCTTTCATTTTTTTCTCTGCTCCAACGAACTGCATATTTAATATTTTTGTCTATTGTATTATCCCTAATGACAAATACATCACGAGGATCTAAGGCTTTAAAGTTTATCGTATTATCTATATTTTTATACCATAACTCATACGACCGCCCAAAAATCGAACAGTTTTCAGCATGCTCATAATTACACTGCTGTTCTTCCTCCGTTGCTAAATATTTTCCAACCATCTCGTACTCATTAGCCAAATTATCTTCCAACAACTTATAATTGATATTTTTCCCAATAAAATAAGCTGTTGCTATCGTAGTTATATAGCCTGGAAAATTGTGGATAAGTTTACTATCTGGTTTCTCCTTCAACCTATTAGGTTTTTCCAATATTTTATGCCTACCAACATAATAGTCTTCCAGTTTTTGTAGCCGCGCTAAATCATTTACTAAAAAATCCCACAATGCTTTCTCCAATGTTTTTAATTCCATCATCTCACCCCCAATATATTTTTATTAATTGTCTTCATCCGATTATTTCTCATATAATCCTCAAGTGCATATCTCATGGCATCCATTAAATGATTAAAGTCATCTATCGGTTTATTTACTGCTTTTCCAAATTTATCTTTATCCCAAGCATAATTAGATATCTCTGTTAAAAAATTTACACACCTTGGATGAATAAAAATTTTAAAATCCTGAATAAATTGTATTCCAGCATTTATACTATCTTTCCCTTTTTTAGATGCTTTTATCCTTGTCAAACCCAAACTTCTTAAATGTTCTATACTCTTTGGTTCCTCGCTATCGGCAGTTATTATTTCTTTCCTGAACCCGAGTTTTTCTATGCTTCTGTAAATAACTGTATTTTGCATCCGTTTTTGATATATTTCATCAAAAACATAAATTTCTTTTTGTTCCTGGTCCATTATCCCACAAAAAAAAGCAGCAGGGTCATTCGTATATCCAAAATCTAACCCAAATACTGCTTTTGCTTTTTGCCTTTTATTTAAAATTTCTCTCCAATCAAATTCCAACTCTCTCCAATTTTCATAGACAAGTCCATCAGTTACTCCCCATTCGCCTAAGCCGGCAACTTGATAACGCCTAGGATTATTCTTTTTCATATCTTCAAATAGCTTTTTATCAGATTTGTCAAGCCACTCATTACACAGGTAATTAGTTGTAAGAGCTAAAATATTTTTATCTTTTCTATCAAAAAATCTAGCTTTAAGCCAATGCCTCTCATTCCAAGGATTGAAGCTAATGATTATTTGTTTAAATAATGGTTCTTCAACTATACCTCTTATACTCTCATCTAGCATATTAAACGCTACTTCATCTGTCAACTCGTATGCTTCCTCTACCCAACAAAAACATAATTGTCCAACTGAAACTGAAATAGATGTAATTTTCAACGGATCATCAAAACCTCTAAATAAAATCTTTTGTCCAGTAGGTTTATATGTTATTTCAAGTGGACTTTCTTTTAACTCCCAATAGTCTTGAACCTGTAATCTATGTATTGCCCATTTTAAATCTGAATAGCAACTGTCTTTCAAAGTCCTGTACACCTTACGTACAACAAGAGTATTTGCATTCCTATATTTCATCATATTGTAGACTATCCATAATGCCGTTGTCTTACTTTTCTTACTTGCTCTTGATCCTTTTACCACCTTGTACCTTCCCTTGAAGTTCCAAAAATCTCTGTATCCTTTTCCAACCAGTTCCGGCAGATTCACTTTTCTACTCTTCAAGTTCACTCTCACCTACAATCATAACAGGCACAACTCCTTCAACTTCAACTTTATCAGTAAACAATCTATATCGCTTACCAAGCAGCTCTGCTGACTTAATCCTGTCACGTAGGCCTATCTGCTTTTTAATCATTCTAGCTTCACTTGTTCCGTCCCCAGTTCCTTCGACAACGACAACTTCCTCTTTGATTTCCCCTCTCATCGACTTAGTCAAAAACTCAAGCACTTCCTTGGCGGATGCCGTCCTTTCATCCTGCATAGCTTCCAGTTTTTCGTCGATGTAGCCTTTTATAGCAGGTTTAAGCAAGTTTTCCTGCCCAATAACTCTCGCTGTCTTCTTACTGTATCCTGCCTTTACTGCCGCTTCTGTTATATTTCCAGTTTCAATATAATAATCTGCGAATCTTTTCTGTTTCTCCGTCAATTTCATGTCAAGTTCTCCACCTCCTCAAAAATAAAAGCGCCTTGCAATTCTAAGCGGCTGCCGAATCACAAGGTGATATATTAAAAAATATTTATAAAAAAGACAGCTTTTAAACTGTCTTACACTTACAAAAATTTAAGGTTTAATGACAAGTACTTAACTCATACTCTTACATCCTAACATATTATAACATATTAAAAATTATATACAATGCCAAAAAAGTGCCAATTTTTAATTTAGTATACTTTTTAACACATCATCTGAAAAAATAATTAACTGCAGTTGCCTAATCATAAAGTTTTTATGCCTTTTTGCTGTTCTTACACTAATGTTTAATTTTTCGGCTATATCTTCAAAGGTCAAATCTTCAAAATATTTCATCTCGATTATATTATAATATTTATCGTTCCTAATCGTATCCAAGGCTCTTTCAACCATACTAATCACATTTTCTATTCTTGCAATTTCTTCCTGTAATTTTTCAATCCTATTTTCTACTTTTTCTAATTCTGATAAATATACTTTGCTAGACTGCACATTAACTCCAGTTTCTCTTTTCTGAATTGATATTCCCTCTTTCTTCAAATCCTCTATAAGCATATTTTTAGAATCAATAGCACCTTTCAACAGTTCCAGTTCCGATAATAATTTCTCTGTTTTTTGAAAAGGTGTCAATTGTTTATCTTTTCTTATATCCTTATCATTCTTAATTTTCTCTAGAATTTTATCCGCAATTTTTTCTATATCTTTTTCATTCATATATTTTTTTATTCTTCCTTTCCACTGAATTTCTAGTACATTTTAATAAACATTCTATCAAACATCTCTTTTTTTGATTTCTCAAACAGCATTAACAAAGTTTCATCTGAAAAATTTTTATAATTAAAATTAAATCCATACACTTCTATTCTTTTATGCACATTTAATCTTTGTCTCATATCAACTTCCCATTTTAGCCATTTTTCTAATTCTTTTTTACTCTTCTTTCTAACTATTACACCATTTCTATTTTCACTGTAAATAATTACTTGTTTCAATCTTATCTTCTCCTTCAATAATTTCTTTCAACTTCGGTTCTTTAAACAGTTCACTTTTTGCAATCTTACCTTTTTTAGTCCCTTTTGTGTAATAAACAGGTTGTCCATTCTTATCTAATTTCGTCATATTAGAACGATGAACTTCTTTAAATGCCGCAAGAAATATCCCGTTAAAATTATTTTTTTCAATTTTATCGAAAATCCCAATTAATTCAGGGTCCATCGTATCAAAGTATAAGACCCTTGCAACAAGGTCGACATTTCCTTTATATTGCTCTAATAATGTTCCTATATACACATAAGCCATATCCACAACTGCATCTAGTTTTCCTACTACATCGTTTTCAATTTCTGCTTTCATGTACTCCGTTTTCTCTTCCATAAGCAGTAAATCTCTTAAATGCTCTCTATCTTCTGTCATATCCTTATTTAAAAATTCTTCCTGCTTGAAAGCCAAATAAAATTCCTTGACCATTTTAGCCATCATTTCCCATTGTTCCATCTATTTCTCCTCTTCTCTTTTATATTTTTCAATTCTAGCTTTTAGACTAGACAGTAATTCATCTTGAACATCGCCTTTGCTTTGCAATGCTTTCATTACATCCTCATCTCTTGTTTTTTGAGTAACAAGGTGATGAATTATAACTTTTTCCTTTTGTCCCTGCCTATGAAGTCTTTTATTCGCCTGCTGGTAAAGCTCCAAGCTCCAGTTAAGACCAAACCATATTATATGGTTCCCGCCTGCCTGTAAATTAAGTCCATATGCTGCACTCGCGGGATGTGCCAAAAGTATATCAATCTTCCCCGCATTCCAATCTTTTTCGTCATCAGGATTTTTTAGTTCCCTAACCCCCAGCTTTAGTTTTGACATTGCTTTTTTCAGCCTGATCAAATCATGTTTAAAATTATAAAAGACCAATGCAGATTTTCCATTTAGTTCTTCCACAAGCTCTAAAAATCTTTCAATTTTGCAATTATGAATCTCATAAATATTTCTCTCGTCGTCATAGACTGCTCCGTTTGACAGTTGCAACAATTTATTTGTAAGTGCTGCTGCATTTGCCACATCTATGGCTTCTGTATCGTTTAGAGACAAAAGCCATTCCTTCTCCAGGGTTTCATATTTCTTCAAAGATCTGTTGTCCAATGTTACTGGAATCACATTATAGGTTATATCGGGAAGTTCCAGATAATCTTCAGCCTTCATGCTTATACAAATATCTCCAATTTTATTTCTTATACTTGAATCTGCTCCTTCCTTTAAGGAATATTCCCCAAAACTTCCATAGCTTCTGTAATCAAAGAATTTATCCCGAAAGGCAGTTATGTTTTTCCCCAGACGCTCCCCTCTATCCAGTAAATAAATTTGAGACCAAATATCTTTAAGCCCGTTAGGTGCCGGAGTCCCAGTCAGCCCAACAACTCTGTTTATTTTCCCAAGCACAAGCTTTAAAGCCTTAAATCTTTTACTCGCGTGATTCTTAAAACTTGAAAACTCGTCAACTACAACCATATCAAACGGCCACTCGTTTTTATAATATTCAACAAGCCAAGATACATTCTCACGATTGATTATGTAAATATCGGAAATTGTGTTCAGTGCTTTTATCCTTTTAGTTAAACTTCCTAAAACTTTTGATATTTTCAAATATTTAAGATGATCCCATTTTTCAATTTCACCAGACCAGGTGCTTTCTGCAACTTTTTTCGGCGCTATAATAAGAACTTTATTAACTTCAAACATATTGAACTTCAGTTCGTTAATCGCTGTCAAGGTTATTATCGTTTTTCCAAGTCCCATATCAAGCATTAATCCTACGCTCTTGCCATTCACAATTCTGTCGATACAGTATTTTTGGTAATTGTGCGGCACAAATTTCATAATCCATTCTCCCCTTTCTAGTTTTGTAGTTCTTGTTTGATTATAAAGTCGATTTGAGTTTTTGAATCTATGACATAAACCGTTTGTCCGCATTGCCTTATCCTCAAAATCTGCTTACTCTGCGAAGGTCTTGGCTTTTTACCGGGTGCCTTAAGTTCCGCAAAGAATACTCTTCCGTTATTAAGTATACAAAGCCTGTCAGGTACTCCGGCATTGCCGGGACTCACAAATTTATAGCACAACCCGCCTACTTTTTTTATTTCTTTTGCCAAATAATTTTCAATTTCTTTTTCTAGCATTTCTACCTCCAAATAAATTTAAATTTCATTAATTCGAGTTCCTAAAAAAATGTCTACAATCTCCGCGCGCGCGTATAGAGATGTTAAATTAAAGGGGAATATACGTGTATTATTAAATATATATTAATATTTCTCCTTTATTTTAATATTCTATATAGGGTTTTTTATATATTTTGTAGTAAATTATATAGTAACTACTGTAAATAAAGGGTTCTATCGGCTACAAAGTATGGCTACAATCTTTTTTTTAATTTTTTGATATTTCAGGTTCTAACTCTTGTTTTATAAGGGTTTGTGGCGGCAACAATCTTTTAAAAAATGGCAACAAAACTACCAAAAAGGGCTACAATCTTATTCTTTAAAACTTAGAAAATCTTAGAATTAGCCCTGAAAACTTTGTAGCCAGTTTTTTTTTTATTTCAATCTTTATTTTCAGAAATAAGATTCAACCCCTTTATTCATGCTACTTTGATTTATCTTGGAAAAAGGCTACAATCTTATTTTTTATGATTTTTCCAATCCAAAAATTCACTTGGTGAAACTCTTTTAAACCCCCTTTGTTTGCCGTAATTTCCAAACTTTCTTGGGGTTCTCATTCGCTCCCATCCTGGTATACTTTCCATAATGCTGTTTATCTCCGAACTTTCAAAATTTCTTATATTTTTGGTCTGCATTCCGAAGCATTCAACTAAAATCTCAACAGCACAAATTCTATCCCTATAGATAAAGTCCCCTTCATAAGTGTAGTTGCCGCTCAAGTAATCTCTCCGTTTATCAGGAGACAGTTTGTTCCAGTTATCTGGGACTTTTCTGTCCAGAAACTCTTGAATTATACCTTCTTTAGGATTCGATACTCTATGCTCTGCCTGATATTGTCTTGAAAGCTCTTCAGCTTCTCCAGTAAGCATTAAGACTTCCCCAGTTTTATAGTTTTCGTAGGCTTCCGCCCAAATTTGGTCAACTTCGTTATCCAGGTCATCCCAGATTGATTTTCTAGGTTCATTGATTCCCACGACCACCGGCCAAAAACGACGGTTCCCCGTTCGGTCTCTTAAGAACTCCCAGTCATTTGAAGTACCAAAGAAAACACATCTTCTAGGATATTTATTTGTTCTTCTTCCATATGCTTCCCTGTAAATATCCTCATTTTTACTCAAGAACTGCTTTATCAAATTAGTTTCAGTCTTATTGAATCCTGTAAGTTCTCCTACTTCATTAATCCATGTTCCCTGAATCATTTCAGCGGCTTCTTTTCCTTCAAAATTCTGTAAACTGTCCGAGTACCATTCCATTCCTAGCTTATTTAAAAATGTGCTCTTACCTAAGCCCTGCCTACCTGTAAAGATAGGCATGTAATCGTACTTAATGCCGCCTTCTACCGCTCTTGCAACTGCCGCTGTCAAGGATACTCTAATTACTGCTCTCGTATAAACATTGTCTTCAGCACCTAGATAATCAATCAGCAAGGTTTCCAGTCTTTTTTGGCCATCCCATTTTAGATTTTCTAAATATCTTTTTACCTTGTTGAACTTATTTCTGTGCGAGTTCAATAAGAGTGCGTCATTTATTTTCTTTTCTCCGCTTAACCCAAATTTAGTTTCCAGATAATTTCTCAGTCCGCTGTCATCGACTTCCTCATATTGCCTTACAATATTTGATTTGTTCCATGGAAGGCTTCCTAAGACTACTGCTCTGTTTGAAAACTCATCAAGTCCCAGTTTTCCCTTTAAGTGGGGGTCATTTTCTAATACAATTTGAACATTTCTTATCGTTTTTTTAATAACTCCGTTAGAAGTTATCTCAAATTTTGACATCCAGGACAGATCCTTTTCGTCATTTTCTTCTTCATCGAGAATTTCAAAGTCATCTTTTGCATTATATATTTCTGCGTTCACGATATTTGCTACTTCCGAAATCCCTCTTGCAAGTTTGGACATTTCGATAAATGAAGGTAATTTCGCATTTGGAGTATTTTCTTTCGCATCAGCATCCAAATCAGAAAACTTATGTATTCTCACTAAGTCAAAAGCGTTACACAATATTCCGCTCGCAGGGTCTGTCGCATGGTGTGAGTAGCTGAACAAATCGTCATATACAACTACTCCGCCATAAGTACTTCCGCCTGTATAGGTCATCCTTTTTCCATCGTCTGACACCTCATAAACATCTGGAATAAATTTATTGACGGCTTCTATAATTCCATAAGTTTTACAGAAAGCTCCAATTATCCCAGTTTTTTCTAGCGGATTTTCCTGCTTTTTCTTTAGCCGCTCCAACATCTTTTCAGAACCGGGAACTTGTGGCCATTCCCTCATATCGCGCCAGTCATCATACATTTTTAAAACCGCTTTTACACCAAACATAGGAGATTCTATATCATATTCATAGATATAATTGCTATCTTTTGAACAGCTAGGCCAGTACATTAATCTTGCCGGTTCAAAAGTTGTGGGGTCACACATTGAAATTCCTAACATAGAACCAATTTTTCGTGCTACGGGCTCATATTCATCACAAGCCATACTTTCATTTGCCAAAAAGATGACCCGGAGCCTAGGAGCTGATTCTGTGTGCTTACGAGTACTGTAAACCACATAGCTTACTCCTAGATCTTTTATCTTTTTTAAAACTTCTAAAGTCTTTCCTGGTTTTATGTTATCCAAATCCAGTGTTATCAAATTCCTGCTTAGCAGATTTGAGTTTTTTCTTCTGCCGTCTTTCAGCTCTCCACCAACGAAACCACCTACATCTTTTAAGTCGTCCTGCTTTGCCTTGGGCATTTTCATATACTCTTCCAATGTTTCGGTGCTTCTAAATGGCGTTTTAAGTCTTTCTATGAACTCTGACCAAAACAGCTTCTCCTGTTTCCACACCATATCTTTTCTGCTGTTGGCGGTACTTATTGATATTTCTCTATTTGTCATTTTTCCTCCTTTCAAATATTTTTAACTGTTCCAAAACTCTTCTATTATTTTTATTGCTTTACGTAGCTTTTCAAATTCAGACTTGTCAATTTCATATATAAATTCTGTATTTATCACAAAACCTTCCTCATTAAAAGTTATCTCAATGAAATCATTATAAGCATTTGAGTAATCCAGCCTTACCATCATACTGACATTTTCAAAATTAACAACAGATAATCTGAATAAACTTTCCAATTTTTTCTTTAAATCTATGGCTAAAAAGTTGAAAATTCCGTTACATTCATCCAGATCACTTAACACTATCCAAACTTTATCTCGATTAGCCACCAGTTTCAAAAAATCCTTTAAATACATAATAACCATCAATCCTTTTTATAATACATAGTTTCAAATCCATCAGCCCTTAATAGTAGCCCTTTAGCCCATTCTATTTCCTGCCCCATTATCCCGCATACTTCATCTACCGTTATTTCCATAGGAGCTTCAATAACTACTTCATCGTGAATGTGCATTACAATTTTGAACCCTTTTTCAGTTAATCTTTTTATCGACACCGCCAGGCAATCTCTAGCAATAGCCTGCACAATATTTTCCACTAATTTTCCGCCATAGGTTTCTGCCGTTTCCCATTTTCCAGTAGTTTGATTTTGCGCCATATAGGTTATAACTTTTGAATCCCAGCTGTTTAATTTTGTTCCAGGATTAACATAGTATAGTTTTCGCCCGCTTGGAAGCAGTACTGTTAAAAAATCCAGACCATTCGATAGATCCCCTTCCTTTTCAAAAATAATGCCGTTCACGGCTTTTCTTCCACCACCTGCGACAACTTCTATAGCTGTGCTTCCTATTGCCCACCAGAGCCCTGTAATATTCTTATTTGATTCTCTCCACATCCTCACTATGCCTGGCAGTTCTTCTTCAGTCAATCCCATGTTTAAAGCTCCCATTGCCTTTAATGCGCCAGGTCCTCCCTGATAGCCAAGAGCAAGTTCCGCGACTTTTCCCTTTTGTCTCAAAGTGTACTCAGGATTCCCTTTTTTTATCTTCTCAATTGGAATTCCAAACATTTGGCTGGCACTGGCTTCATAAATTTTTCCATGAGTTTTAAATACTTCACTTCTCCAATGTTCTCCGGCAAGCCAGGCAATTACTCTTGCTTCTATAGCTGAAAAATCTGCTATTACAAACTTTTTCCCTTCTTCCGGAACAAAAGCTGTACGGATCAGCTGCGACAAGGTGTCAGGAATGTTTCCGTAAAGAATTTCTAGTGTTGCCACATCCCTTCTTTTTACGACCTCACGAGTTCCACTTAAATCCTGTATGTAATTTCTTGGCAGATTTTGAACCTGTACAAGCCTTCCTGCCCATCTGCCAGTTCTATTTGCTCCGTAAAACTGCAGCAATCCTCTTACACGATTTTGTTCACCTAGCGCGGCTTTCATTGCAACATATTTTTTTGTGCTTGTCTTTGACAACTCTTTTCTTATTTCCAGAATTCTTTTTACTTTTCCAGTAACTTCTTTTATCACTTTCTCTACCGTTACTTTTTGCAAATTTTCAACTTTTACATCTTGGCTTTTTAGCCATTCCAGCAACTGGCTTGTACTATTTGGATTATCAAGTCCTGTAATATCTCTAGCCTCATCCATTAATTTTTCATTCCAGTATTCACTTATCCACAATGAACTATTAACTAAATTAGTATCTATTGCAATACCTCTTTCATTCATCCTAATATCCATCCGCCATTGTTCCCACTCACCTTCAGGAACTTTTACGCTTTTTAATTTGTTCATTATTGCCATTTCTGCCACTACATCCTGCCTGTTATATTCCACAAATAAATTCCACTTATCCAAGTCGTGATGTGGTAAATTTCTTGTTCTTCCGCCGTTAGCCCTAGTTGCCTTGCAGGGAACAGAAAAATATCTTATAAGCGCTTTCCCCGACATATCCTTTTTCTTATCTTCTTCAAATCCTAATGCTTTACCCACTTTACCTAATCCGCCAGGAAATCCAGCATAATAGGCGTGTATCATTGTGCATTTCCATTGCTCTAAATTAGTTTTGAACCCAGCACGGTTCAAACAGTACCATTCAAAATTTGCATTATAGGCCCTTAATTCAGTTTCATTGTCGCTAAGCCTTTTTATAATCTCATCAGGAACTGTTTCTCCTTGTGCTAAATCAATAACTTTTACTTCCGAGCCGTTCAGTGAGTAAGCAAAAAGAAGGATTTCAAAATCATTGCTTTGAGCATATTTGTATAAACCTGATTTTCCAATGTCTATACTGCTGTAAGTTTCAATGTCTATATTTAATACATCCATATTTTTTTTATCCTTCTTTCTGTTTTTATCTATTTTAATCTTTTATGCGTAACACTTTTTTACCAAGGCATATCGTCATCTTCGACAACCTGGAAATCCTGCTGAGCATTTCTTCCTCCGGCTAAACTTTCACCATCTTTTATCTTTTGTACATTTCCTAATCCAACTCCAATTCCTCTTTTATTCATGTACGCATAAGGGTAAAAGTTAATTGAAACATTGGCATAAATTCCGCTATAAATTTCGCTTTGGTCCATAATAGGTTCCACTTTAGCGTTTACTACTTGTGGCGGGTAATCCACTTTTGCTGATGCATTAATAACCCAGCACCCTTTGCATTCATCTCCATAAGGTGTTCCGTCTTCTTTTGTTCCATCACCATCTTTTAACGGGGAATTTATTTTAACGGGTCTGACTCCTCCCCATCTGTCTGAAATTCCATATTCTTCCGCCGCTTTTATCGCCGCATCTATTTTCAGTTTTGTTTTTGTATCTCTCTTATCAATTAAAATCGTTGTGCTATATTTTTCCTCTTGTCCTTGAACTGCCGCATGTGGTTTAAATAAATGAACATAACTTAATCTTCCTCTTACTACTATTCTTGTATCTGCCATAAAATATCATCCTCTCTATTCTTCTATTTTTTTAAATTCATCTGATGCATCAATTACATCTTTTTCATATTTTTTTCTTTTATCCGATTCAACTACCAAGGTTGGCTTTCCCTTTGGCTTGATAATCAAATCTCCTGCGATCTCCCCAAATCTTTTTTTACCCACAATCCCCTCAAGCTGTGTCAGTGGCAGCAATCTTTTTTCAAACAGTAAAGCCTCTTCAACATCATTTTCCTTAAGTGCTTCCACTAATTTATCCGAGTCTTTAATTTGCCTGATTGACCTTCCTTCCACAACTTTCCATCCAGGAATCTCTTCGCCATTTAATAACTTTGTCAAACTTTGATTTTCTATATCTTTAACCCATTTAACTAAGTCTTGGGCCTTTTTTAAAATTTCCCCCAGTTCTTCATTTGTCAAAACATTTCCTTTTAACTTCATTTCGGTTTCAAGTTCCAGATTTTTCTCAGCTCTTGCCTTGCACAAAGCCTTAGCCCTGCAAAAAGTGCATTCTCCCGGAGTAAATTCCCCATCGCCTTCATAAGCCTTTTGCGCTGCTGGTCTTACTTCATTTTCTGCCCAGTCCATCAATTCTTTAGAACTAATTTGAAAAGTGCTGACACTATCCAATCTTGGCTGCACGATCCCCATATCTATGAGGTCTATGTCAAAATAAAGTGAATATTCTAAGTAAGCCCCAAGCGCATAAAGCATTAACTGTGGGTTGTTCTCAGCGAATACCGGAACACCTTTTCCATATTTTAAATCCCTGATATATAAAACTTTTTTCTCTGTATCAATGGATATGAAATCTGCAGTTCCGAATCCATCTGGCACATATTCGCTAAAGTTCACTTTCTTTTCTATTACTGTTGTGTTTATCGGATTTTCATTGAACTTCATCAATAATTCTTTTATGTGATCAACATAAAATTCTGTGAATCCGTCCATTTCATTTTTATACAAATCATCTGATTTTATCTTTTTCAGTTCGATATTATATTTTTTAAGCCCTAACGGGCTTAGATATTTTCTAAGCTTAAGCTCTGACAGTTCATGTGCCAATGTTCCCTCTCTTGCATAATCAGATGTTACATCTTCAAACATATCTTCCATTCTCGCACTTGGCGGACACTTCATCCATCTTTTAGCCCCACTTGCGCTAAGCAAAGCGTGTCCTCTTTCAGAATGATTTATAGCCATTATATTCTTACCCCCAGTTCTCTTAAATCATTAGCAAAATCTAAATATCTCTCATCAGATAATGCATCAAGTTTTTTAACTTCATATTTTTCATTAAGCAGCTTTTTAATCTCCATACCTTTTCCAAGCCCAGAACCTTCGACACATCCAGCTCTTAACTGCTCAAGCGTCAATTTCGGCGCAACAGCTTTTGGAAGTTCAATCTTTTCTTCTTTTGTTTCCTTTAATTTTTCATCCTTAACAGAATCCGCTTTTATGTCTGCTCCTGAACTTTTTCTTCCTTGAATCTCGCTTGTTATTTTTTCAATAAAAGCTTCACCTTTCATAATATTATTATTTCCTAGCGACATTATCGCCTTTGAAAAATTTTCAATCACAGGTCTGCTGCCTTCTTCAATTTCGATTATTAACTTTATTTCCATAATTAATCTATCCTTTCTGAAATTTTATATAAATTATATATTTTCTTAATCTCTTAACGCCAAAGGCATTGTAAAATAAACATCATCTTCATTGTATCCTTTAACTTTTACTGAGCTTCTCATATTTAAGAGATGTAGTTCAGTTATTTTATCTTTTGCAATATTCATATAATCGAGTAAAAACTTAACATTTAAAGCGATTCGCAAATCTTCTCCAGTTTGAACAGTTTTTATTTCTTCATTGACCGTTACTGCTTCGCTTTGTCCGAGTATTGTAAGTTTGTTGTTATGAAAGTCAAATGTTGCACCGTTTTTACTCTCTTTATTACTTTTACAAACATTTAACACTCTTTTTAGAACATCTTTAAATTCTTTTGTGTTCAGTAATATCTTTACATCGTAATTAGAGTTAGATATTATAGAATTATAATCCGGATATTGTAAATTGTGGGGACAAAATTTGACTTTTAAGTTTCCAAACCATACACAAAACTGGTTTTCGTTGTGCACTATTTCAACAGTAAAATCTTCTTTTGTATTCATCTTAATTATTCCGTTTACAACCTCGATTGGAATAAGAACACCAATTGTTCCATTTGTTTCTGTATCAAATTCTTTCTTTACATAGGATAATCTGTAGGTATCTGTCCCAACCACTTCTAAAATATTGTCCTTTGCAATCAGTTTAACCCCGCATGTTGCTAAATTCTCCTGGTTTGTGTCGGCAGAAATAACGCACTTTTTTAACAAATCTATGAAATCGGACTTATCTATTTTGAAGGTTTCTCCATCTGTAATTTCGGTTTTGATACTTTTTTCTTGAATACAGTTGATTATTGCAGATGAATTTCCCGTTCTAATAAAAAGTGAGCCTTCACCGCCGTTACTGCTAATCGTGATATTGTCGTCGTTAAATCCGCTAAGTATATCCTTCGTTGCCTGTGTTTCTACTAATGCACTCCCTTCGTCAATCATACTAGCATTATTCAATCTATAACTTGCCCAGATTCTATCCTTATCAGTTTTGCTAATATAAACTTTTCCATCTTTTGACTTTATTTCCAGAAAGTCGTTTCTTCCTGTCGCAGCAATTCGTTTCAGACCATTTATTGCTTTTAACAGTTCTTTTCTGTCTACAGTTAATTCCATTTTTTCTTTCCTCTTTCTATTTTATATTTTATATTTTATATTTTACATCTTCTAAAAATGCTATAATTTCATTTAATTTTTCCAACTTTTCATCCTTTCTATATTTTATAGGCTGACATTAGTAAAAAAATGACAATTGCATTATTAATAAATATTTAGGAAGTATAATACCAGCCAAGTTTTTTATGGAGTTTCTTCTCTCCAAAGTATTGATTTAATTGTCTAAATTTGCTATAATTAAGATGAGTTAAGACAAGCACTCATCCTGTTTTAGCCAGTGTTAGACAGTCGCTGGCTATTTTTTATTTTTATAGCCTCTTTTCTTTTATATCCAACCCATTTAATCTTAATCCCAGCCTCCTCAAATTTCAGAAGCTCCAGCATATCCTTTTTAAAGTCAGGTTCTCCGCCTTCTATAATGACATCTTTTATTTCTTCAAACTTCCTGTCTGTCTTCGTGATAAAAGTTTTCATGTACATTCTATTTTTCTTGTCAAAATCTTTCAGTTTCCGCTGTACAAACGTTTTAAAAACGTTGTAGTATGCAAATATCACAAGTATCTGTCTTGTCGCAGTTTCAGTATCTCTATACCTAGTTTTTAAATATTTGCCAAATTTAGTTTTTAAAATTTTTAATTCTTCCTGGTACATTTTAGAAAACTCTACAACCACAAATTCATTCTTAAAATCCTGTATCTTACGCTGATTAGGGTTCTGCAGCTCTTCATAGTCATATTCCTTTACAAGCCTTGTCACAATCCTGAAACTTCTCTGTATGATGTCCTCAAGTCCAAAGGTGCACCATAATGTGTTTTCTTCGTTCAATTTTGGTATTTTGGTATCACCTCTTAGGAGATTGCCATCTGTAATTCCAGGAATGTTAAAATAATTTCTGTAGTGCTTGCATAAATTTGAAAGGCCCATCATTGAAAAGACCTTCGCTCTTTCATTTTCGTCCGTCGAGAATTTTGTATAATCTTTTACCTTTGATATAAGTATCTGCTTTTCTTCTTTCTTTTTTAATTTTCTCTTTATCTTCATAACTCGCTCCGCTATTTCAATTTTTTAAAATAAGATGACCACCAAAGCAATATCGCCAGTAATATTGGAAATACCAAGTTTCCACCAGCAACCCAATGTCCTTTTTCTCTAATCACTTCCAGCTGTATAAGAACCGTCGCAGTTATTAGGAACAGTATCTTTATGAGATTTTTCAATGTTAGCATTTTCTCCCTCCAGTTTTTTAATTTCTTCCTTTTCTATTTCTATTTCAAGCTTTTCCCTGACTGTCATTTTGATAGCCCGACCTTTCTTACGAGTTTCTTGATTCTGTTCTTAATTTTTCTTTCTTCCATTTTTTTTCTTACTTCCCTGTTTTGATTGTTTACCATTACTAAAGCGTCATATTTCATTTTAAATTCCTCCAAATTTCATTTTTAAAAACTCTTCGTATGTTATCCCGACGTATTTTTCAACCTGAATACGCTGAATGTCATAATCCCAATTGTGTTTCCCAGCCCTTCTTCTTGCTTCTCTTTCATTTTCATCTTTGAATTTTGGTATTGCTGTTCCAAATTTAAGTCTTCCTGTCTGTAAGCCGACTCTTACATACTGCTGCCCTTTGCCGACAAATTCAGCGGCTTCCTTTATTGATAGTTGTAATTTTGTAGCCTGTTTCCTTATCCAGGATTCCGAAACTTCCATAGCTTTTTTCCTTTCCGGGATTGCCGTCCCTTAAATTTTTTTGGTGTTTGTTTTCTCATTACTTAGTCCCTTGACGACATTTTTCTTTTCCTAATTAACTCCCAATTCCTCAGAATTTCCCCTTTTTAATCACTTTTTCTTTTCGATTACATTCCACAATAAATTAGTTATATAACCATTCAACGATAGTCCTTTTTCTTTTGCTTCTTTTTGAAGTTGAATTTTCAAATTTTCAGGTATTTTCAATAGTATTTGTTTTTTCATTTCCCCTCCTATTGTTTTTATATATCCTTTTTGATATAATAAAGATATATTATATAAAAAGGACGGTGTTTATTTATGCCAAATAATAATTTGATTAGCAATATCATAGGCATTCTTACTGTTTTGGTAAATATAGCTTCTGTTTTAGCCATTTATAAGCAATCTAAAAATTTTCTTGTTCATCAAGAGAAAATGTTTAACAGAAAAGAAAAAATTAGATTGCAGGAAAGTAAAATAACTAATCTTTATGTCCCTTTTTTACAAGAATATTTGGAATACAAATCTTACAAAATACCTACAAATAGGGTTAATTGTGGGGAGTTGTTCCCTTATTTGGAAATTTACAAAACAACATTAGAAACGCTTAAAAATAATGTCCATTTAGTTCCTAGCAATGTTCAAGTTTTAATTCCTCAATTTAATGCTTATCTCACAATATCCAGTGCTTCATATGAACTAGAAAATTCTAATGATTTATCTGAGATAAGCCATGATTCTTATTTGTCTCAACACTTAGATTCTATTATGAACTTATACGATAAAATCTCTTTGCTAATGCTAAAAGAATATAAATCAATATGTGAAGATTTAAAAATTGATTGCAACATTTCCGATTAAGTTTGAAAGAATTATAAACATTAAATTTACTGCACCCAACATTGAATTTGAAATTACGAACACTTCAGCAAAAGTTGAAGTGTCTATTCCTTTTCTTATCATTATTGTGTTTGCTACCAATCCGCCTATAGAATAAACAAGCGTTATTAAATTTATGATAAGCGTTATTTCTCTGATCGTCATTTCTCACACCTCTTTTCTTTTTCTATTTTCCATTTCACTTTCTTATAATAAATTTCCTCGTTCCATCCAACATTTTTTTCAGATGTTTGTCATACTCATCTTTTTAGTTTTCGTATTTTACGAATTAAATAGGTAAAAAAAATACATCGTATACTTCCTCTTTTTTTAAATTAAGTAGTTTAACAATACTCAAAATCTCACTTCTCGTAAATTCGCTTTTATTGTTTAATTTACCGCTTAAAGTAGATAAAGCCATACCCAAAGCCTCTCCAAAAGCATATTCAGAACCGAAATTTTCTCTTATTTTTCCTCTTAATTTTGAGTTATTAAACTTCATTCAATCACCTCCTATTTCGTTTTTTACGAATTAATTATATAACACAAATTTTATTTTGTCAACACTTTTTTTCGTAAATTACTAATTTTTTTAATTTTTTTCATAAAAATAATTGTATTTTACGAAAAAATAAGGTATAATTGGAGTATAAAATTGAAGGAGCAGAACGATGAAAAAGAAAGAAAGTATTGCAACTTTTGGGGATAGACTAAAAGAAGCCTTGAAAGTTAATAACATGACACAATCAAAACTTTCTGAAATTTCAGGAATAAATACTTCGACTATTAGCGAATACATAAAAGGAAAATATGATCCTAGTAGAAGTAGAATTTTTGAATTTTCTGAAATTTTAAAGGTAAATCCTGTATGGTTAATGGGTTTTGATGTACCAATGAAAGATGAAAAATTAGAAAAAGAAATTGAAACACCACCAGTTGTTGACACAAGCGTATTGACAGCTGAAGAACTTGCAGAATTTGAAAAAGTGACTCAGACAAATAAACTTTTATTTTTCAATGGTATTGAAGATGACGACCACGACATGGCGGTTTTCAAGAATTTGGTTATAGATATTTTACTAAAACAGCGAAAAAACAAAGAAAAGGAGTAGCATAGTGGTCAGATTGAGAAGCAAGGACAGGTTTAAAAGAATTGCAATAGGATTGATAGCAAAATATGGAACTAATGATCCGTTCGAGCTGTGCAATTTGTTAAATATAAAAATCATTTACGAAGACAACTTCAAATCATTTTTTGGTATGTACTGTAAGATAAAGGATGAAAAATGTATCATAATCAACTCAAGCCACGATGAGCTGACTAAGCGGATAATCTGTTCCCACGAACTCGGACATTCATTTCAAGATTATGAAAGTGTATTATTTATGAAGGAAAACTACCTATTCGGAACGGAACAAGTGGAAAATGAAGCAAACTACTTCGCAGCTGGATTAATTTTCAGTAATCTAATCCCAGATAACCTTGTGAATGATGAGAATAGAAAATTGTTGAATGATTTGATTAGATATTTGTAAAAATATGGTATACTTATTATATCAAAATAATATGGTGGTAGAAATATGAATAACAAAGAAAAATTATTACTAGTAAGTAATATACTAAAAAATATTTTAGATAGAGAGAATATAAGCTCTTATAAACTGGCAAAAACAATAGGTTTATCAGAAAAGACAGTTAAAAAAATACTAGAAAATAAAGGTAGTAGAATTAATAAAACTACTATTGAAAAACTACTAGTGTCAAAAATGATAAACAAACTTGAAAAAAAGCAGTTAGAAACTTGCATTTATAATAGTAGAAAAATAACATCCAAAAATAAAAGTATACCAGATTATAACTCTTTGCTGAAAACCCTACATAAACTTATAAAAGAAAATGAAAAATTAAAAACTCAATTAGATCTTGCGAAAGAATTTAAAAGTGCAGCTAATGGATATTTAGAAAAAAGAAAAGAAGGCGTATTTAACACAAATATGGAAACACGAACTTTCCTGATAACCAAGATGTGGGACTTTAATGATACTGTATATAAGAAATGGGCAGAAATGAAACTGTTACTAGATATAAATGGGGTTGAAGAAAACAAAAAAATAAAGAAAGGTTTACAGAGTGTTATGGATACTTTGAAAAATGTTATCGAGTACATAGAAAAACTAACTTTTGATAAAAATTATGAAGAAGTAGAAATATTAACGGAGGATAAATAAGATGAACTTTAATGAATTACAATTAAAAACAAATATACAAAACTCTTTAAATATGTTATCTAATTTTTATGGAGAACCTGAAAGCGAAATATTAAAGACAGGAATTATAACAAATATAGCTTTTGAAACAATGCCAAATTATAAGAACTATAGCCAAATTCTTTCAGGTATATCGCAAGCTAGAATGATGAAAGGCGTAAAAGGAAGAAATTATGTAGAAAGTCAAGTTACTAAATTATTTAATACCTATGATTTAGAAGATATAAATAACGAAATTCTAGAAAAGTCAATGGAGCTTATAATGCTAACTTTTGATTCGATACATTTCAACAGCAAGGAAAAGACAAAAGTAGCATTCTTCAACGCGTTAGATGATCCTGAATTTCTGTATATTAATTTAAGATTAGCGGTAAAAATAGTAGCTGAAACTTTAAGACGAAATAAAATCGAATTAAACAATCTGACACTGCAATATATAACAGATCAAATAAAAAAAGAAAAAAGCGATATAGCTAAAGAGTATATAGAAGCATATTTATCAGGTAACGAAAGGGAATTAATGTTGGCCAAAACAAACTACAGAGAAAAAATGGAATCTATGCTTAATGATGTTATTTCTAAAACTGTAGTTCCTTATGAAAAAGTAAATCAAATAGCCAAAGAAAATGAGATAGTTAAGAGGATTGGTAAAGAAAATTTAGATTTCATCACTATTTTACTACTAGTTGATTTAAAAGAAAAAATATTAGAAAATAAAAGCGTACAATTGCGTTTATTTTAAGGGAATTATTATTATAAAAAATGGGAATAAAATTAGGGTTAATAATATAAAAATTTCAGGAGGAATAGAAAATGAAAAAATCAATTATTTTATTATTAGCTGTATTCACTGTAACATCAAGCCTAACTTTTGCTCACAGAGGAAGAACAGACAGCAAGGGTTGCCATACAAACAGAAAAACTGGAGAATATCATTGCCACAGAAAAAAGAAATAGAAAATTTTGCAATGCATGTGCTAGGAGAGTGATTTAATAATGAAAATAGGAGTTAGAAAACCAAGTTTGAAAAAGAGTTTTAAAGCAAAGACAACAGGGGCCTTGAAAAGAAAAATCAAAAAAGCTCTAATTCCAGGTTATGGTAAAAAAGGAAGGGGATGGATTACAAATCCTAAAAAGGCTTTATACAACAAAGTCTATAATAAAACTACAGTGAGTACTAAAGATGTTGTCAAATCATCCTTAAAAGATTCTAGAGATTCAAAAAAAGCTGCTACACTAAATACTCAACAATCTTTGCTGCTAAATATCGTTATTTGGTTCTTTGTCATCTCCATAATAATGTTATTTTTACCATTTTTCATAGGATATTGGATGATAAAAAGTAAAAAATAAACAAAAAAAATAGCCCCTACGGCAATAGGGACTAAGCAATGTGATATACTCACAAACACCAGTAAAAGTATATCACACAAACCTTAAAAATTCAATACAAGGAGTGTGATTTTTTTATGAAAAATCCAAACGGATACGGTTCAGTTGTCAATCTGGGCAAAAGAAGAAGAAAACCTTTTGGTGCCAGAATTACAACTGGCTATGACGATAAAGGAAAACAAATTTTTAAATATATAGGATATTTTGAAAACAGGAAAGCGGCTATGCAGGCCCTTGCTGAATACAATATCAACCCATACGATGTCCATTTAGCCGACATAACATTGAAAGAGGTGATGGATATGTGCATGAAAAAAAAAGAAAACCGAATAGAAGCAGGAACTATGAAGACATACGGGACATACTACAACTATTTAGAACCTTTACACAATAAGAAGATAAGCAGTATTAAAGCGGTGGAGCTTCAAAACTTTATCGACAGCCTTTCCAATTTAGCAACTGGAACTCTTAAACGTGTAAAATCCTATATAAACATGATTTTTGAGCAAGCTATGGAAATGGATATAATAAGCAAGGATTACAGTAAATTTATTAAGCTCCCTAAGCATAAGGCTAAAATAGTTAGAAAGATATTTACTGAAGAAGAAATATCACTGCTCTGGGATAACATTAAGGAGCTAAGATATGCGGATGTCATACTTATATTAATTTACACCGGCATGAGGGTAAATGAACTTCTGAAGCTTCCAAAGTCAAATGTAAACCTGACAAAAAATATAATTACTGGAGGAAGCAAGACCGAAGCAGGAAAAAACCGTATAATTCCGATACACCCAAAAATACTTCCACTTGTAATTAAACGGATGGATAACAAAACAGAATATCTCATTCCTAACAAAACAGAAAAAAATTATTATGTATACAACAATTTCCGGAAAAATGAATTTGAAATGATAATGTCCAAATTAGGAATGGAGCACACTATACACGATACCAGACACACCTTTGCTACAATGATAACCGATGTGTCAAATAATGAGAGTGCCATAACTGGAATGATTGGGCACACCAACATAAGCATGACTAAGAGATATACACATACTAATATTGAAAAGATGAGAAAAGAATTGGAAAAAATAAATTAAATTGCTGGGAATTATCCCGGCTTTTTTTTTAACTTTTCTTGTATATTACCTGTATACTACTGTTAAAAAATTATACATTTTTGTACATATTTTTATAAAATGACAAATATACATATCTATGGAATTCCCATATTTTAAAGAGTTTCTAGGTCTCGGAAAAAATTTTAATAAAATACACATCTCTTATAATCATTACAAT
>ERZ773055.241-NODE-241-length-37205-cov-3.670794_pt1 | contig 37205 bp, 24 predicted proteins | sample MGYA00580515_ERZ773055 | MGnify/ENA primary metagenome ERZ773055 (study PRJEB29015, sample SAMEA2737993) | human oral metagenome | biome: human oral; feature: human-associated habitat; material: dental | place: China | collected 2064 ...
TCGTTTATAACTCTTTGTGCAAATGCCCCAGCCTTAGTGAAATAGTCTTTTCTTAAGGCTTCATTTGGTGTGGTATGATCGCGGAAACATTCGCCAGCTCTAAACATATAGACGCGTGCCAAGATGCCCCATGCAGCTGATTTTGTTATGCCTCCGGGCAAGAAACTGACTTCCGAAGCGTGCTTAAGTCCGTCAACACTCTCTTCCATTTCCTTGCAAATGAAGTCATAAATCTCTTCTTTTGGCGTACGAGCAGTTTGTAGTCCATACACCGATTGTGTGGAATGAGTTCTGAAAGGCACATCTCCCCAGCATTGAACTAAGTTGAAATAGTAGAAGGCACGGAGGAAACGAGCTTCTGAAGACATGGTCTTTATCATAGATTCTGATAGTCCAGGCACTCCATTCACCTCCTCCAAGAAGATGTTTGCACGGTTAATTCCGGCGTAAAGTGTATACCAGTATGCTGCGACTGCAGGGTCACTGCTGTTCGCATTGTTGCAAATCAACCCCCTCGTTGATGGCGAACGACCAGGTCCTCCATAGGCTTCGAGGTCGTCACCTCCTACGAGATAGAAGTAATCATTGCCGTAAAAGGCTGTCTCAGTAATAGGAGCATAGATGCCTTTTAGGAATAGTTCAGCTTCTGATTCGTTCTTAAAGTAACTCCCTGACGTTGTACTTGTTGGTTCCTTGTCAAGGAAGTTACAACTCGATAGCAATGAAACTATAATTCCAAGCGCTATGATATATATATTACTTACTTTCATAATATGTTGCAGTTAATAGTTAGAAACCAAGATTAATACCGAAGCTGAAGCTACGGGCACGTGGATATGCTGAGAAATCTAAGCCCGGAGTCAGCGCACTTTCTCTAATAGACACCTCTGGGTCATAGCCACTATAGTTGCTAATCGTGAAGAGATTCTGTGCTGCAAAGTATATTCTGAGTTGATCGATTCCTACGCGTGAGATTGCTTTTCGAGGAACGGTGTAACCCAAAGTCAAGGTCTTCAGACGCAAGAAAGAACCATCTTCAATGATGCGTGAAGAGAAGACACGATTTGAACTCGATGAGGTTGCACGAGGAATATTGCTTGTTGGGTTGTCAATCGTCCAGCGATCAGCATAGCTTGCGAATTGATTCAGCTCGCGTGTACGGTTCCATGAGCTTTCAAACATCAGTCGATTGGCATTCAAGATGTCGTTTCCATACGACCATTGGAAGAAGAAACTGAAATCGAAATCACGATAGTTGAAGTTGTTTGTAAAGCCACCTGTGTGTGTGGGAAGGCCGTTACCGATGAATGTACAGTCGTTCGTGTTGATGACACCATCGCCATTTAGGTCGCGATATTTAGGCATTCCTGGTTGTGTGTTGGCTTCAGAGGTGTAGTAAGGAACATTCGATTTCAGCGTATAGCTATTTCCTGACTTGTTGAAGTCATCCAATTTATACGTTCCTTCATAAATATATCCATACATAGCTCCCATAGAATGGCCCACCTTTGCAATGTAACTGCTTTGTGAATTGAAGTTCTGATCAAACTGAGCAGAGGTGAGTAAGGCAGTCTGGTTTTCTGAAAGCGCCAATACTTTGTTGCGGTTGAAGGCAATGTTAAAGTTGCTTGTCCACGTAAAATGCTTGGTCTTGATGTTTGTTGTGTTCAAGGTGATTTCAAGACCTTGGTTTCTTACCTTTCCAACATTCTTCATTGCACTGATGAAACCCGATGATAAAGGCAGACTCGATACCAGCAGAAGGTCGCGTGTTACCTTGTGATATAAATCAACTGTCAAGCCAATTCTATCGTTAAGGAAGCCCAAATCAACACCTAAGTTCCATTGCTCCGTAGTCTCCCATTTCAAGTCTTTGTTTGGTATGGAGACTGGAACCATGCCGACATTTGTGTTGTCATTGTTATAAGGATAAACGCCACTGGGCACACTTCCCAATGAGATGAGGTCGCCTGTGCGGTCTTTTAAGAGTTGATAAATGCCATAGGTGTCATACTCACCCACGCGATTGTTTCCCGTGAGTCCCCAGCTTAGACGAAGCTTTCCGCTATTGAGCACCTTGCGAACTGGCTTCATAAACTGCTCTTCGGTAAAGTTCCAAGCCAATGAACCCGATGGAAAATATCCGAAACGATTATTGCCACGGAACTTAGAACTGCCGTCGGCACGCATCGTCATCGTAGCATAATATTTCGACTTATAGTTGTAATTGAAGCGTCCGAAATAAGACATCATCGCCCAAGATGACTTCTCTGAGCGTGTGATGGTTGGTGTTCCGTCGCTCATTCCAGCCATTCCTAAGCTCTCGTTTGGTATTTTTATCGTCTTGAAACGATAATATTCGAAGTCAGAATTCTGTAGTGAGAAGCCCAATAAAGAATTGAAATAATGGCGCTTTTGAATGTTTGTTTGCCAAGTTAAAGTATTCTCATTGAGCCATGTTTGACGTTGAGCACGCGCCACTTGTGCATTTACTTTCTCTATAGATGTTGGTCCTCCATAACGTGTTTTCGAGTTATTGAAGTTATCCGTATTCATGCGGTTATCAGTATATCCGCCCGAAACCTTCAGACGAAGTCCTTTCATGAGTTCATATTCTACGAAGCCATTAAACTGCATGTAGGTCGTGGTGCGTTTGTTATACTCATTGTTCAACGACATGATTGGATTGAAACGATAGTCGTTTGTGTTGTTCACATCCTCATCCGTTGCACGTTCAACAAGCGTATGAAGTGGAACTCCTGGCTGTGTCACTGGACGATAACCCCACACACTATAGAATAGGTTGTTCATGCCAGAATAAGAAGTCTGCGAAGGAGACTGCCCCGTTTGGTTCGACTGTGCATAGTTTACATTGAGGTTAACTTTCCACTTCTTATATTTTAAATTGGTTGCCAAGCGCCCCTGAATGCGGTTATAATTAGAATTCTGCACAATACCATCTTGATCAAAATAAGATAGCGAGGCGGTATATCTAACGTCTTCACTTCCTCCCGTCAGACTCACATTGTGATTCTGAATAGGTGCTGTTCTGAAGATCATATCCTGCCAATCATATTGAGGAATATGCTTATAATCGTCCATTGTCCATTGCTTTCCATCATAAAGCGATAGATATGAGTTCTTAACAATCTCTGGATACATTTCATTTTGCAATGCAACAAACTCATAGGCATTCATCATGGGGATAGTCTTTGATACGCTCTGCCAACCTACGCTGCCGTCATAATTCACCTTTGGACGGCCTGTTTTACCGCTCTTTGTAACGATAATCACCACACCATTTGCGCCTCGCGCACCATAAATGGCAGCGGCAGAAGCATCTTTCAAAACATCAATCGAAGCAATATCCGAGGGATTAATTGAACTCGCGATACTTGGATCTTCAACCGGGAAACCATCAATAACATACAAAGGCGAGTTCTCTTGCGTCAAAGAGTTGTTGCCTCGAATCACAATTTTCATGCTTCCGCCAGGCATACCCTCATTAGAAGACACGTTGACTCCGGCCAAGCGACCTCCTAAAGTCTGGTCGAATGACGAAACAGGAGTACTCGTCAGCGCACTCACATCGGCTTTAGACACCGAGCCAGTGAGGTCGCGTTTCCTCACTTCTTGATAGCCGACAACGACTACCTCGTCAAGCACTTGGTGGTCTTCCTGCATCGTGACAGTCATCAGTTTCCCTGTTTGCAACTTCTGTTCTTGCGTGGTATAACCTAAGAACGAAAACGAAAGAACTGCATTCTTGCGGTCGGTTTGTAGACTAAAAAGACCATTAACATCGGTGACAACACCGACATTCGTCCCTTTTATCATCACACTTACTCCCGGCATGGGTTCACCTGCATCGTCTTTTACGACGCCCGAAACTTTGATTTGAGCACTCATCACGATTGATACAAACATCAATACGAATGATAAGACGCTTCTCCGGGTAATGATTTTTTTAAATTTACTCATGATTAACAAGAAGGTTATATATAATTGTTAGTTTGTTGCCGCAAAATTACAGACTTCGTTTTAACTGGTATAGAATTATAATACAAATTCATTCCAAATTCGTACAATCCCCCTTGAATCCCCCTCTCACAAGGCTATCTTAGCCTTTCATGGTAAGGAATACACACGGCAGCAATTTACAAGTTTATTTTGGTCTTTCCGCGCCACGCGGAAGCACGAAAATTCTCTTTTTGGTCTTTCTGCGCCACGCGGAAGTATGAAAATCTTCTTTTTGGCCTTTCCGCACCACGCGGAAGTATGAAAAATCTCTTTTTGGTCTTTCCGCGTCGCGCGGAAGCATGAAAATCTTCTTTTTGGCCTTTCCGCGCCACGCGGAAGTATGAAAATCCTTTTTTTAATGCTTGATACGTTGTATCTAACCCCAAAATTCCTTTTTTTGTGCTTGATACGTTGTATCTAACCCCAAATTCCTCTTTTTAGCGCTTGATACGTTGTATCTAACTCCCAAATTCTCTTTTTTATGCTTGATACGTCGTATCTAACCCCAAAATCCTCTTTTTTGTGCTTGATACGTTGTATCTAACTCCAAAATTCTCTTTTTAGCGCTTGATACGTTGTATCTAACATGAAAATCTTCATTTTGGTGTTTCATACGTTGTATGTAGCATGGAAATTCCCTTTTTCATGTTTATGTCGTTGTCAGAAGCACTTTTTTTCTCCATTTGGTGTTTATGTCGTTGACAGAAGCACTTTTTTTCTCCATTTGGTGTTTATGTCGTTGACAGAAGCGCTTATTTTCTCCATTTGGTGTTTATGTCGTTGACAGAAGCGCTTTTTTTCTCCATTTGGTGTTTATGTCATTGTCAGAAGCACTTTTTCTCTATTTCATGCTTATTGCATTTTGTTCTTTCAAATCATGGTTATGCGGCAACCATAATCTTTTTTCTTAGGCGTTGCAATAGCCAGAAATAAGCGGGGATAAGGAAGATGTCGGCCATTATCCAGGCAATAGGGTCGGCATAACAAACGCCGAGCCATGCCACGGCAGGCACTAACCAGAGGCTCACTCCACAGCGTGCGAACATTTCCATCACGCCACTCATCATGCTGAGATTGCTGTAACCGAGGCCTTGAATGCTATAACGAAGGATGACGAGAATGCCTAAAGCCGGATAAAACCAGTTGCAAATGCGCATCAGTTGGGCAGCGTTGGCTATCACTGCATGCTCACTGCTGTCGACAAAAAGCATCATCATCTGGTCGGCAAAAGGATAGATGACAAGCACAGTCAGTACAAAATAGCCCATCACTAACCACATTGCGTCGCGCACTCCGGCTTTCACCCGATCGAGTTTCTTGGCCCCTATGTTCTGACCGCAATAGGTTGCCATGGCCACACCAATGTTTTCCATCACGCAAGTAAATAGATATTTAATGCGTACGGCAGCCGTAAACGAAGCTACATACACGGTTCCCAAAGCATTGTTTGCACTTTGAAGCATGATGATGCCTATCGAAGTGATAGAAAATTGAAGTCCCATGGGCACGCCATTATTCAGGAGAATACTGATTTTTTTGTTGTCAAAGTCGCGCTCATCTCCCATGGGAACAAGTATTCGCATGTTGCGTTTAATGAAGCGCCAACATAGCCATGAGGCAAAGGCCTGACTCAAAAAGGTGGCTATACCCGCACCTTCGACGCCGAATTTCAGGATTAAAATCAGTATCACATCCAAGAAAACGTTGAGCACTGAGGATATAATCAAGAAATAGAATGGTTGTTTTGAGTTACCCAAAGCACGAATCTGACCCGCCAATAGGTTATAAGTTATGGTGAAAGGTATCGTGCAAAACTGTAGAAACAAAAATACATAGGCATCGTGGAACACTTCATTCGGTGTGTTCACCATGTGCAAAATCTTATCGCATAGCACACAAGAGAGCAGCGTAATCACCACTGCCAACACCGCCGCTATACGGATAGCATTGCTCACATAGCAACGCATCTTGTGATAATCTTCGGCGCCGAAGGCTTGTGCTACAGAGATTGCGAAGCCTGCACAGGCTCCATTGCAGAAGCCCATAATAAGAAACATGATGCTGCTTGAAGCCCCAACGGCAGCCAAAGCGCCTACGCCAATCCAGCGACCCACAATGACTGCATCGATGATGAGATAGAGTTGTTGAAGGATATAGCCTAAAACGAGTGGGGTAGCAAACGATAAAATAGCCCGAAAAGGCGCGCCACTCGTCATGCTTGTTTCGTGTTTTAATGTGTGTTGTTCAGTCATTCCTGAATCTTTTTACCTTTATATATTATTATAATAAAAACCATTTTGTCTTCTTCTTCAATAGCGTTGAGGCCACAAACAGCGAGTTTATGCGTGCTCATTCGTGCTTTCTATTGCTTCATTCAGCTTGCGATAAAATGGATGTCGGCAAAGCGTTGCCTTGTCACCTAAGATAATCAACTTCATGCGGGCACGCGTTATGGCAACATTCATGCGTCGAAGGTCGTTGAGAAAACCTATTTGTCCATGATCATTGCTACGCACAAGAGAGATCAAAATGATGTCACGCTCTTGCCCTTGAAAGCCATCTACGGTGTTCACGCTAATGGAATGACGATATGGTTTGAAGCTTTCGCGTTTGCGAATCAGCCGTCTTAGATATTGCACTTGGGCGCGATAAGGCGAAATAACGCCTACATCAATATGCTCATCGAGTATGCGTTGCTTGCCAATCTTCTTGAAATAATCTTCTAAAGTGTCGAGCGTTAATTGGGCTTCGGCTTTGTTGATACGACCAAACGACTCACCCACAAACGACTCTCCGCTATCACCTTCTTCGTCGTCTACCTTTGAATCACGCCATTCTATCGGTTCATCGAGGTCTAAAATACCACGATTTCGTGTCTGCGGAGCACTCTCAACTTCACCATGATAGAACCAATCGCTTGAGAACTTCATTATCTTTTCGTTCATGCGATATTGTATTTTAAGTAGGGTAACAACGTCGGGTTTGTGCTCAACGATACGCTCCATGAGAGACTTTCCCAATCCCGCTTTGAGCGCAACTATGCTCTTTACCATCGGCGGAAGCTGGCAATGGTCGCCTGCAAAGACTACTCTTGTGACACGACGCATGGGAATCCAGCACGCCGCTTCTAAGGCTTGGGCAGCTTCATCAATAAAGAGTGTGCCGAATTTCATGCCTTCTAATACTCTGTTTGCAGACCCAACGAGCGTTGAAGCCACGACACGTGCCTCGTCAAACAAGGCGCTGTTAATGCGTATTTCGAGTTCGGTGGCGCGCGCTTTCAAATGCTCAAACTTCTGATGGAAACGCTCATCGCCTCGTTTGCGATGGCTTCTCAGCTCACGGATTGCCTTTCGAATGGCCCAAAGTTGAGGGTAATCAGGATGACTTTCGAAGCGTCTTTCATACGTAAAGCCTAACATCTTGTCGTTCACTCGTGTAGGATTGCCAATGCGAAGCACGTTAATCCCGCGGTCAACCAACTGCTCTGATATCCAATCTAAAGCCATATTGCTTTGTGCACACACAAGCACTTGGCTCTCTTTCATCAAGGTTTCGTTGATTGCTTCGACCAAGGTTGTGGTCTTTCCTGTGCCCGGTGGTCCATGCACCACAGCCACATCTTTGGCCCACAACACTTCGTTTATGGCACGTTCTTGTGTGGGATTGAGCCACGGAAAGCGTTGACTCTCGAAGGTGAAGCGCTGGGCTTGCTGGCCCGAATAAAACAAATCGCGCAGGTAGGCCAATCGATTTCCCTTGGCGTTGATTACGCGATCGAGCGCATCGAACATGCATTTATAGCTTGTTTCATCAAAAAACAGCTGTACACCCACCTGTCCTTGCGCGTGCTGAAGGTCGATAACACGTCCTGCATCGGGGAGAATCACAACCATGTTATCGCCATCTACATACGACACCACACACGAAAAGTTGAAATAGTGCAATCGTTCTTTGGCCTCACCATTCACCTTTTGTAGCGTGAAGAATATCGCCGGACGTCCAAATTCAAAGTTATGTTCGATGTCTTGGTCGGCAGTTCGCCTGACCTCTAAGGCCATTTGATTCATCGAATTGTAGTAACTTCGCCCCACAGACAATGGAAACCAGGCATCGCCACGCTTCACTTTTCGCAAGAGTCCCATTGCTTCGGTCTGCTTGCGAAAGGCTTCTTTCTCGGTGTAATACTCCATTTGAAGAAGCATCTTCTGGCGTTGTAATTCCTGAATTGCTGTAGTTTGCATCCTCATTTCGCGTGCAAAATTAAGAAAACTATCATGAATTCTCATTATCTTTGCAGCATGGAATCAATCGTTTTGAATCATTTAACTATTGGGTATAAGCATAAGGTTGTGGCAACTGACTTGCAGGCGGTGTTGCATGCAGGCGAATTTACGTGTTTGTTAGGCCCAAATGGTGTTGGCAAATCAACGTTGTTGCGCACCCTTTCGGGCTTTATTCCACCCTTAAAAGGCTGTGTTGAGCTTAATGGAAAGGACATCTCAAAACTCAAACCTTATGAATGTGCGCAGCAAATAGGCGTGGTGTTGACAACAAAGTTAGACACTGCAAACATCACTGTGGCCGAACTTGTTGGCATGGGACGCTATCCTTACACGGGCTTCTTTGGCCGTTTGAAGGCCAACGACCAACAGATTGTCGATGAAGCGATGGCGATGACGGGCGTCAAACCACTGCAATCGCGACTCATCCACACGCTAAGTGATGGCGAAAGGCAAAAGACTATGATTGCAAAAGCACTCGCTCAACAAACGCCTGTGATATTCCTTGATGAACCAACTGCCTTTCTCGATTATCCCAGTAAGGTGGCAACAATGCAGCTCTTGCATCAACTGGCCCACAAACTCAACAAAACTATTCTGCTCTCTACCCACGATATAGAACAGGCTTTGCAGGTTGCCGACCGCCTATGGCTGTTAGATGACGGCAAACTTCATGTCGGAACGCCTCGCGACTTGGCTGACAATGGTTCGTTGGGGCACTTTATTGAGCAAGGAAACATCACGTTTGATGCCGCTCATTTGCGTATAAACATAGGGGAGAGCAAGGCATAATGTCATGAGGTTTCATTCATCCCGCGTCATGAAAAATACGGAATGACAACATGCTTTAACGCCACACTTCTCCTGAGCCCTTACTTCATGGAACTCATTTGCCAGCATTTCTCTTCTTTGAGGGATTGAGATTGCCTTTAAATTCCAATTCCAACTGTATCCATTCAGCCTTATTTTCATTGTCATCTATTCCCGGATTAGACACCGAAAGGCCCATTAATCGAATGGCATGTGCGTTATCATAGCTAATCAATTGTAGCAAACGTTTGGCCAAAGGCAATATTTCGTCCTTTGTTTTCAATAGCTTATGGCTCGTGATGCTACGCGTTATCTGTTTGAAATCGGCATATTTGATTTTCAAAGTCAAGGTCTTTCCTTCAAAGTTTCCTTTCTTTATGCGCGCTGAAAGTTCAACAACAAGGTGATAAAGTTCTATCAACAGGGCCGAAGGGAGACTGATATCTTCAAGAAAAGTGTGCTCACAGCCAACAGACTTCCGCGTGCGTTCGATGATGACGGGACGCTCGTCAATGCCTCGTGCATAGTTATAGAACGAAGGACCCGCCTTTCCAAACACCATCGTTAGATGCTCCAAAGAGCATGCCCGCAGTTGAAGGGCGTTGAAAATTCCCATGCGATGCATGCGCAAAGCCGTCTTTGGACCCACTCCCCAGAGGTCTTCTACGGGCAGCTTTGCCACAAAGTCTAACGCTTTGTCAGGGTGAATGGTGCATATTCCGTCGGGTTTTCGATAGTCAGAAGCTATCTTTGCCAAGAGTTTATTATACGAAATACCAGCCGAAGCCGTAAGATTCAGTTCGTCTTTTATGCGTTGTTTGATTTCCTTTGCTATGTCTACAGCGAGTGGAATGCCTTTCTTGTTTGTGGTAACATCAAGGAAAGCCTCGTCAAGGGATATGGGTTCGATGAGTTCTGTGTAGTCATGAAAGATGTGATGTATTTGTGCTGACACCTCTTTATAATGCTGATAACTTCCTTCTACGATAATAAGGTCTTTGCATAATCGCTTGGCCATCTGCACCGACATGGCCGAATGAACGCCAAACTTGCGTGCTTCGTAACTGGCAGTAGACACAACTCCGCGCGCACCATCATAGCCCACGGCAATTGGTTTGCCGCGAAGCTCGGGATGATCTCTTTGCTCTACGCTCGCAAAGAAAGCGTCCATGTCGATATGAATGATTTTGCGCATCAGCTAAAACCTATTATTCCTTGATTTCAAAGGAAAGAAAACATAAACTCAAAACAGCTATTTCAAATGGGCATTGATCTTGAAAGTCAACATCCTCCTATGGCTTTTATGCTCTCATGAATAACCTCTTTATTATTAACGATTTACAAATCTTTTTCCCATTTGCCTCATATCACGCGGCAATCTCAGTCGTTTCATGCAGCGAAATGAATCAAAAGGCAGTGCAACGAGGCCGATTTCACAACACACATCGAAAAATAACGAAATATATGAACATACGAACGGTTTTATTAATGACAGGTATTGTGGCCTTATCTTCATGTTATGAGGACCAAGGTAACTATAGTTATCGTTTCGATAGCATGAATTCCATCGACACGTTAATCTTCACTCCAGGGACTGTCGAGGCGCTATCGGGCAAGTTAATTGAGTTTACTCAGCCACTGACTGCTGCCGAAACCCATAAGAAAATACAGGTAGAGGTGAAGCAATCGAAGCAAACTGGACTTGAAAACTTAGACTTTACATGGATTGAAGGCCATAAGAAGAATGGCAAAACGGTCTATGATACGCTGACCACGCGAGGCTACTTGGATGTTGATTTGCCATTAGGGCGCGACACAAGTTTTACAGTTTTGCTGCGTGTTCATGACCAATCGACTAAGCTTTCGCGTTATGCTAACTTCCAGGTTGCCACTCGTCCCATCTTCAAAAACAGCCTTTTCTTCCTCCACGGCAGTCAAGGTAATGTGCGTTTAGGTAATGTTGAGGTGGTGGGCGCATCGACAAAGGTCAGAAGCGACGCCTATAAGTTGGTGCATCCCGATGCAGTTAATCCCTTCACCAAGGCCTATAAGCTGATGTTCCAATATGGTTTGGTTTCTGAAAGGCGTGATTTCGTGAAACGTTATAACCTTATTGCCTTCGAAACCGATGGCAAAGTGAAGACCTACGATCCCTTTGGCTTGAAGCCATGCTTTACGAATTATCGCGACTTTGTAGTCCCACAAAGTGATCAAGGCACTTTCTTGCCGTCGAAAATCGGTATGGTTGGCGACCCTTCTAACCAGTCAGACTTCTATTATATGCTTGGTCGCGATGGCCGATTTATCACAGCTCGTACAATTCCTTCATTCAAATTCCCTGCTACTGCCTCTTCGGTGACGAATTATAATGTGACCGCTGCAGCGATAACGGCAGCCGATTTTGTGTTCTGGGATAGTAGAAGTAATCGCTTCTTGCATGTGAATAAGGAGGATAGTTATGGCATTTGGGCCGAGCGACAGGCTTATGAGGCGCAATTGAACAATCCTGTTTTAGATGCGCATGTAGACTTTTCGTCACTTGCAGCAGGGCTTTCTCCTGTTGGAAAGAAGGGCATTTACGGCTTCATTCAGTTCCGTGAGAACTATAACAAGGCTCAACCTTATTTCATTTTCAGTGATGCTGCCGGAACAAAGTATTATCTTTATCAGCTCACTTCCACAGCAACAGATGAGAACGGAGGCGGTAATGCCAATAGCAACGAGCCTGCTTATACGATTAAAGGCAAGCAGTTGACAGGCTTCACCCCGTCATCTACAGCCACAATCTGTTACAACACGTGGTTCACAACGAACTATGTGTTCTATGCAGATGGGTCAGATGTAGTGAGGTTTGATTTGAATAATGGCGACAAAACCGTGCTTTATAGTGCGCCAACAGGCTATACTATCTCTTGCATGAAGTTCTGTTCAGACGACAATTTCTTGTATTCTGGCGACTTAGGACGCTATATGGTCATCGGCATGAACCGCGGAACAGAGGGTGGAGTAGCGCAAATCAAGTTGAATACCGCCTCAGATATCGACGAAACTTATGCCCCACGATTCTATGACCAGGATGAAAATGGTCAGCGATTGGGCAATATCCTCGATGTACAATTCGTGCGTGAATACTCTTATCAAATACCTATTCGAAAATAAACAATGAATAAAATTATTGCAATTGCAGGCTTTCTCATGGTTTCAGCCACGCTATCGGCGCAGTCAAATGCGTCGTTGGCGGGTACCATTGAAGGCATCTCCTCAGGCAAACTCTGCCTCACGGCACGAACTTCTGAAACCCATTGGGACACCCTTTCGGTCGTTCCGTTCTCTACCTCAGGCTTTTCTATGCAGAAAGTGAGTGTGAACGAGCCTGTGCCGGCACGCCTTTCAGTGGTTGGATACGATGGAGGCTTCTCGTTTATCCTTGAACCTGGTGGCACATATCGCGTGCATTTGAAGAATGGAGACGATTGGTCGATTGCGGGAAGTGTGTTGCAAGACCGCATGAGCAGCTACGAACAATACAATCGACAAACGTTATTGCGCATTGCAAAGATGCAGCAAACGTGTGATAGTTTGCGTCGAAACTCGCGCTATGGCAGTGCAAGTAAGCTCAACGATAGCATTCAACAGCTGAAAGAAGGCATGGAAACGGCACGCAAATCCTTTCTTGCTGACAACGATAATCTACTTGCTGCACAGCTGATGTTAATGCATGTAGAGCAAAACGACATGGCTTTGACCGAAGCAAAAGCGATATATGACGCGCTGGGAGAAGGCGCAAAGCAAAGCCGTAGTGGGCAGATTCTTAAAGAACGCGTGGCAAGACTCATGCGAACGAGTGCCGGAAAACTGGCTCCCGACTTTACTCTTCCGATGCCAGATGGCAAACTTTTCACGCTCAGTAAGATGAAAGGGAAGATTAAAATCGTTGATTTCTGGGCGTCTTGGTGTGGTCCTTGTCGTCTGAATAACCCCATTTTAAGGCAACTTTACACTCAGTTTCATGCGCAAGGCTTAGAGATTGTCAACGTCTCTTTAGACGAAAAGCGTGACCGTTGGTTGGCAGCTGTCGAGAAAGATGGCCTCACTTGGACGCAGGTTTCATCGCTAAAGGGATGGAAAGACGAGGTAGCGAGACTCTATAGTGTGTCGGCTATCCCCGCAATCTTTATCTTGGATAGCGACAACCACATCCTGGCTTCGGGCCTACATGGCGAGGCTTTGCGTGCATTTATAGTCAAACAGTTTGAAAAATAACGTGAAGATGTTGGCTGAAATAGCATTAATCACGATGCTTTTCGCCTAAAAAGATACCCTTTGAAAGGTGTTGTAACAGGCAGAAATACGGCCAACGGCGTCAAGGATAGAATCAAAAGGAAAGATATTTTCAAGCACTAAATCAAATAAAACGATGAAAATAAAATTAATATTGTTATTATTATGTTCAACCAGTGGGGTGTTTGCGCAGTCCAATCAGTCCTATCTCATTCAGGGAACAATGCAGATTGATTCGCTTCGCAACTCACCCCGCACCGTGAAAAAAGTCTATTTAAGCCATGAAGTGAATGGCGAAGAGGTGGTGGTTGACTCTGCTGTTGTCACAAACAAGGCGTTTTCGTTCCGTGGAAAGGCACCGAAGTACATGTCACCTTATCACATTACTGGCTTTGATAACGGCACTATACAGGTGTTTTTGGAGCCCGGAACAATAACAATTCAGCCTTTTGATGCGCGTTATCCTGTTGGAGCACACGTAAAAGGCACGCCTTCGAATGATGTTTTTGATGAATATAAGGAGTTTGGTGAGGCTGGAATACAACGTGCACGCGTGCGAATGGACAAGGCTTTTGCGGCACTTCCGGCTGACAAACGTAACGATGAGAAGGCCTTTTACCCTTATCAGCGCTCTACTTATTACGTGAATAGCCTCATGCATCGTGCCGAAGCAATGAAGTTTGCATCACAACATCTCAACTCACCCGTTGTACTTTATATTATCAAATACGACCTTTTCCGTTTCTTTCCCCCAAAAGTGTTGGAAGAAACCTTTATGAAAGCCATGCCAACGGCTATGCGACAACACCCTATGTACGCTGAGTTGGAGAATCAATTGCGGGCTGCAAACTTGGCAGAAGGAAGGCTTGCACCCGATATTGAGGGGCAGACTCCCGAAGGAAAGACGTTGCGTTTGTCGGATTTCCGAGGCAAATATGTGCTTATTGACTTTTGGGCTTCGTGGTGTGGACCATGCCGTCGCGAGTTCCCTGTAGTCAAACAAGCCCTTCAAGAGGCTGAAGGCGCAGTACCTTTTGAGGTGTTGAGTTATTCAATTGACAGCAAAAAGCCTGAATGGACGGCTTGTATTGCAAAGAACGGACTATCACAACCTCACTGGACGCATATCTCTGTACTGAAAGGTTGGGGTTCTCCTGCAGCGAAACTCTACCATGTTGAGGCTGTGCCTCGTACGGTGTTGATCAGTCCAGAGGGTTATATCATGGGCTTTGACCTACGTGGTGAGCAGCTCATTAACACCATTCGGAAGCTCAAGAGTGGTGAGTTGAAGCCCAAAATGGCTGGCGCAGCAGAGGAAAATGGTGCTATGTTTGCCGTGAAAGATAACGGAATGCTTGCTCATGATGCGCAAAGTGCGTCCTACCGAGAGCTTTCTGTGACCCACGATAAGCAGATTTCAGACGGAATTGCAGCGCTAAAACGCGAAAAAGGTGCACAATATGTGACGTCAGCTGAAGGGAAAGCGGCTGTAGAACGCCTTCGCGCGGTGGCTGATATCGATTTGATGACAGCGCAGTTGCAATGGTTGTTAGAGCATAATGATGCGGTGGCATATCCTGTTTTGGTGCAGCGCGACATGCTACCACGCTTTAACAAGGAGTATGGTCGCTTGTTTGTGAATGCTATGGCGCCTGAAATTCAGTCGTCAAAAGAGGCACGCGACTTAGATAATTGTGTGAAAGCCATGAGTTTGATGCAGGGAAATGATGTGCCCAATGCAACGTTATATCTTGCTGATGGCACGCAAAAGCAACTCAATCAGTATGCAGGACAATATGTGTTATTGACCTTCTGGGATGCACAAAGTATGGGTTGCCGAGAAGAAATGGAACGTTTGCAAACCCTGTATGATGCAGCTCAGCAAGGCAAAGAAAAGCTCACACTCATCAGTGTGTCTGTAGATAAAGACGAAACGGCATGGAAGAACACGCTGAAAGCATGGCATTTAGAACGTCCTAACTGGGTGCAAGCGCGCAATAATGAGGCAGATGCTCACTCAGCGGCAAAGCTTTTCGGCGTAAATCATGTGCCCACGAACTTCCTAATCACCCCTGATGGCAAACTCATCTCTATGACCTTGCAGGGCGAAGAGTTGGTAGCGCGCGTGAAACAAATCCTCTCTGGCGACCTATATTACCAGGATGAGACGCCAAAGAAGTAATGGCTCAGCGATTGCAATCGTTGGTGTTTGGTCGTGTTGCGACTTGACCGAATGAACAAATGGTTTGAAATAAAAACTCCATGATAATTTGATTAATACCCCATCTCCGTCTGACGACCTAAGTTTGTCGGGCGGGTGGGGTAGAATCAAGGCGCAGGCTCTCCATCAAAATATGCCTCACGCTGAAGTAAAGGCAGGTGAATGACTCGCCAAGGCGACGCAAATTGCAGCGTAAAACGTGCTGATTTGTACGATGAAATGACATGGATTGTTTACAGCATCAAGCTGCCGTATCGGGTGGATTCAGCCTGCCCACGTGGTTTATTCAACAGATTTGTTCATCGAAAGAAATAGAAATACAATCTGAAAACATATACAACCATAGGAAAAAAAAATTAATTTAGATTGTAATTGTTGCTCCTTTTTGTGCTCTTATGAACACATTAAGGAGCATTTCTTTTTTATTTCCTCCCCCTGTTTCTTGTTATATGACGTGCCACCTATGGGGAAATCCACATTAAAATCCCATGCTCTTTCGCATGTTTCCTGTTATACGCCCCACTTGCTGAAGCCCTATGTCGTCGCCCCTCCTTATTTTCCACCTTCGTATGTCCATGCAATGACGCCGAAACAGCATAAGCCAGGCATGCTGCAACGTGTTCACCGCGTTGATTCCCACCTGCAAACGAGAATCCCAGCGCTGGCTTGTTGTTAGCCAACGCTGGGAACTCCGCAAACGAACTTAAACTCGTTCGGCAATATAAATCACATAAAACAAAGGCTGAAACTAAAGGAAGCTTGATAGGAATACAAAATAAAAGATCACAGCAGGCTATGACCTGCCGTGACCAATTCATGTTAAGGTAATTGTAACTAAAAGCTATATAAAGTACTTCTGCTTGTGATTTATCTTATTTATGGTCATCAATCAGAACGACGATAGCCTTTAGGTTTACCATCCTGGATTTTGTTTTAGCGACGGACACACGTTTAATTCTGTATTCTGAATTGGGAAATAATAGTGTTTTGGGGCTTCAAACACTCTTTCTTCTTTACAAAACCGTTCCATGCGATACTTCTTTCCATCAATTTCAATCTTGCCATTTGGGTCTTCAACAGGGTGCATTCCATTGATCATGCGTTGGCATTTAGGATATGCTCCATGATGTTGTTTCCAGTAATTCACAGAGCGTTCTGTATTATCATGACCTGAAGCTTTGAATATTTTCTCCTTATCTAATTCCACTTTTGACGAAGGTTCAAGATACAATCGGCAGTCCCAAGGACGTTTATTCTCATAGAACAGCTCCACTCTGCGTTCACGTCGGATATATTCTCGCATTAGTTGCTTATTCGTTAAAGTCGAAGGAGGCATCGGATTCATGAAAGAGCGTGCTCGAACCTTATTAATCATATCATAGATTTCTTGATTTGGTCCTGCGGTTTCATTCACAGCTTCTGCATAGATATAAATAAATTCGGGCAAACGCCATATTGCTGGTGAATGAATGTCAAAGCCTCCACTCTTGTTGTAGCCGTCTTTCATGAACTTTCTAAGATAATAACCCGTTGTAGTTGCATTGTTGGCATTAATCTTATCGGGGCCTTCTGCGGTGTTCATCTGCCGTGGATGATTGTTGTTATCACGGTAAGGAGCACCATGATAGATAATATCTCTGTAGAAACGAGGGTCGCGATTGACATAAGGATTACTATCATCATAACCTGCATCGCGTGCTTCCTTGCTGTAAACTGGATAGCCATAGCCGTCGGGAGCCATATATTCATACTCATCTACTTGCTCTTGAACCGGTTGTTGGCGTGATCCTCCGCCACGACTTGGTGCATATTGGTCTCCCTGCCACCAGTTATCTTTGTCATGAGTCACGAAAAAGACGCTCTCATTCTGTATACTTTCGAAGTCATAGAACATATCCCATAAGCGTTTATAAAGCAAAGAACCATTTAAATTGCGGTTACCATCGTCTTGAAAGTTATGATTATCGTATTTATCGAATAGCTTATAACGCGGTGACCCATTGACAGTCATGTCGAGAACTCGCTTAGCTGCATCCCTTGCTGCAATCCATCTTTCAGCTTTATAGCCATAGTCTTTCTCAAAGATTCGTTTACCTTGATAGCCAAATTGTGCGGCGCCATTATATAAAGGAGTAGCCGCCACCCATCTAACTTTTGCAATCAATCCTAAACAAGCACCTTTATCAACTCGTCCAAAGTGTTCATCGCTGCGGTTATACATCTCAGCTACCTTCTTATAAGCGGTCTCTGCATCAGCCACAATCTTATCAACGACGGCGTGAACGCTTTCGCGTTCGAACTTCATTGCATCATTTGTTGCGATACTATGGTCTATATAAGGAATCTCACCATATAACATCATGAGACGATAGTGCATATATCCTCTTAAGAAATAAAGCTCACCTATGCGCCTTTCCAAATCACCTGGGCTCAAAGGGTTATCAGGTGTTTTATATTTTTCAATGCCTTCAAGTGTTAAATTGATGTGACGAATGGCAGAATACATGCTATTCCAGAACTGTCTATTATTGCCAGGGAAGTCTGAATTGGGGCTCCAGTCACCTTGATTATACCTGTTTCCGATGTTGCCTTCTACGTTTGAAGACTCACATTCGTCGGTAATGGCCGAGGAAGAGAAGTGCTCCAACCACACCAAAGGCCTCATAGCATAACGTGCATTCCAGTATGCTGTTGCGACGTTTTTATTCACTTCTTCATATCGACTGTACACTTCTTCTTCCGACTTCTTATCATCTTTCTCCTTGTCTAAGAAGCTTTCACTGCATGCAGTGAGGCAGAAAAGTATTCCAAATAAAAGGAATAGTTTATATATCTTTTTCATATTCTATCGTGTTTATTAGGTTTAGAATGTAATATTTACGCCAAAATTAAATACCTTTTGAATGGGATACCATGTGCCATTGCTATTGGTTTCGGGGTCAACATCAACGTCTCCGAGTTTATCCCAAGTCAATAAGTTTTGCCCTTGGATATAGAAGCGAACCTGTTGTAGGTTTGCAACCTTAATCAACTGATAGGGGAGGGAGTATCCTATCTCTATATTCTTCAAACGAACATAGCTTGCATCATACAAGAAAAGACTGCTATGGGCGTTCTTGTTGTTGTTATGTGTTCCCAAATGGAGGGCTGGATATTTTGCATTTTCAGCTGTTTCGGGCGTCCATCTCTTTAGGTGCATTGGCTTAACCTTGCCCATTTTGTCGTTATGGAAATTGGGAAAATCATACACTGCAGCACCATTTAAGAGGATAGAAGAGTTTGTTGCGCCTTGGAAAAGTATGCTAAAGTCAAACCCTTTGTATGAGAAGCCCATCGGAATGCCAAACATTATTTCCGGACAACGAGGATATCCTTGAGCCGCACGGTCCTTATCATCAATAACTTTGTCGCCGTTCATGTCTTTATAAACCACATCTCCAGGGATTAACTTACCGAATGAACCTTGTATTCCTGAGGCGTTTAGGGCATCAGCTTCGGCTTGGTTTGCGACAAAGTGGTCGAAAACATACGTGAAATTGCTGTTCATGGGTTTGCCTGTTGCCTGCCTCCATGTATTCTTTCCCCAGTCAATCTCGTTTGTATACTCTATTTTGTTGCGAGCAAAGGTGAAGTTTGGTTTAATAAAATATCTGAAGTCACGACCTATTTTGTCTTGCCACGTCACTTCAAAGTCAACACCATAGTTCTTGATTTTACTTGAATTAATCCATGGAGCAGATGCACCAACCACGCCAGGGAAGTTCATTCGCTGAATGTCTGCACCTGCACTGGTATTCAGGTTCGTCAAGATATCAAATCGTTTCTCTGTAAACACATCGCAACTAATGCTTAATCGTTGTCTAAACAGCGTCATATCGATGCCTAAATTGACCTTCTTTGCTTTCTCCCAAGTCAGTGCTGTGCTTGCCAAACGAGCTTCGCCGTTGCCGTCTATCCATGAGTTGAGGTTGGGACCAAAATAATAACCATTGTTGCCTCCATAGTAAGCTAAGTATGCAAAACGGTCACTGGGCAGCATATCACTACCGACCAAACCATAAGAAGCCCTTATCTTTAAGTAGTCTAACCATGATTGTGTGGCGTGCATGAACTTCTCATTACTAATCACCCAGCCTAAAGAACCAGAAGGAAAGAAGCCATAACGTTTGCCACGGGCAAAGTTTTCAGAGCCATTATAGCCGAAGTTGAATTCTGCCAGATACTTCCTTTGGTAATAATATGAAGCGTGGCCAGTCATTCCTTGATAGCGATAATAAGGGTCATTGTTGTAATTGCGCTCACTACGGTTGATGAGGAACAGTGCACCGACCTCGTGATCGTGGCCGAAAGTGCGGTTATATTCTAACTTCATCTGCGCATAATAGCGAGAGTCTTGTGGGTTGTTTCTGGCTTCATTGTTACGATTTTGGTCGATATTATACCTGTTTCCGCCCCCGTATGCACCTTTATAAGGCACTGTTGGGTCATTGTATACATCGACTCCAGCTACAGGTTCGAACGTAGCATAACCTGGAAAACGCTTATATCCCTCGTTATAATAGGGGATATCACGAATAATCCATCGATTGCCTTGAAAGTCATAAGATATCATTCCTTCAATCTTTAGCCCTTTAGTAATAAAGTCTAAGTTGTGGCCTAACGTCAAAGCGCCTTCAAAATAAGTGTTCTTTTCATTCTGATATCCCGTGCGACTCAGTTCTCCGAGAATGTTATAACGATAAAGTTGCGTACCAAAGAGCACGCCATTAGGGTTTTGTGCAAATATCTTCCGATTTGCTCCGTTCCCATTATCCTCTAATGTTATTGGCAAATAAGGGGGCTGTGTATTGGCAATAGTTACGATTGTAGCCGCCGATGTGCCCGGACTTGTACGATCAGTGATTCGTCCTCCCAAATCAAACTTAGCCCAGAAGTTCTTTGTAATGTTAATATCAATGTTCGAACGGATGTTATATCGTCTGAATCTACTTTCAGATCCATTCGTCTTTTCAGAGTTATGTCTGAGATTTGTGCCTTGATTGAAATAGTTGGCCATAACAAAATACTTCACACGTTCATTGCCGCCTCGTATAGATAAGGTATAATCTTGTTGTGGAGCAGTCTTGAAAGCATAGTCAAAATAATCCCAATTATATCCTATTCCCGCTCGATGTGCGTCAATAGCCTTTTGAGTAAAGAGATTCAATCGGGATATTTCATCATCAGATAAGCCATTCATTCGGGCATCATTAATCATTGCTTCGTTATGCAACACCATGTAATCAGCCGATCCTAAATAGCTCGGGAACTTCACAGCCTTATTGAATCCATAAGAAGCCTTAAAGTTAACACTTGCCTTATCGCTGTTCTGTCCACGCTTAGTAGTAATGACAACAACGCCATTTGCACCGCGAATACCATATTGAGCCGTAGCCGATGCATCTTTAAGAATGGTGAATGTCTCAATCTCATCAGCCGAAAGATAAGTCATATCGCGTTCAATGCCATCAATAATCACAATGGGATTCTGTGCATTAAAAGTTGCTTTACCTCGTATAAACACTTCAGCTCTGTCTACTCCAGGCTCACCTCCTGCGTATTGGTTGGCAATTAAGCCCGGCAAACGACCTGCTAAAGCATTGTTTAGATTAGCCGTTGGACTTTGGGCCAAGTCTTTTGTCGTTATTGTTGCAACAGCTCCAGTCATCGTTTCTTTGCGTTGTTTGATGTGACCAACGGCAACCACTTCTTCCAAAGCCTTTGCATCTTCAGTTAATTCAATTGTAAGTGTAGAGCGTCCGCCTAATTTTACTTCTACAGGTTGATAGCCAATAAACGAAACAACAAGCGTAGCATCGGCATAAGGGACAGAAATTGTAAAGTCGCCATTGGCATCTGTCACTGCGCCTGTTGAGAGTCCTTTTACTGCAATGGATGCCCCAATCAGCTCTTCTTTGTTCTGTTGATCTACAACTTTTCCTTTTACAATAAGCTGTTCTTTAGATTTTGTTTGACTCAACTTGGTTAGTTGGCTTGCTTGAACCCCCAAAGTAGGTGATAAAGCAAGTACCGAAACGACTGCAACCCCAATGCTTAAGCGGTGCAATCTGAATGGAGATTTGTTTTTCATAAATGTTAATGGATTTGAAATTACACAAGATTTAATCTCTTTTTCTTTTCATTATATAAGATAAGGTGTTAGTTATGTTGTCTCCTTTTCTATGGATTGCAGAGGAAAGGAAAGCGCTATTCATAATAATTCTTTAAGATTAACGATTTGAAATACAAGGTTATGTTGCCTGCTTAATTCTTTTGTATTGCAAGGTGCATACCTTTTCGCATGGCTTGTTGTTTTCATTTGTATGGATTATCTTTTTAAATCATTGTGTTTTTTGTTTCATCTTTATTTCCATCGGCCTTCATCTACATTCGATAAGCCTCAAGATGCTTCTCTCAATACGCTACGAGCTATGCCAAGCTCTGAGGCCAGTTGGATTTCATTGGGAATCGAATCTCCAATTTTGTAGCCATGTTCGATGAAATAAGATATAATTTCTATTTCAACTTTATCTACAAGATTCAATGAATTTGAGATTGAAAATCCTTCGTATTTTCTATTTGTCATATTTGTCCGATTAATAAGATTAATATCGCAAATATAACATTTTATTACATTGATTCAAAATACTTGTATATTGATTCTGTTAAAATTAACGATTATTTGTTTATATTTTATTTTTTATGCAGTTTGATAAGGTAGTTCTTTTAGAATCATTTGATATTGAGTATTCTATTTGAATGGAAATTAAATGTTAATTTTATCCGTTGTGTTTTGATATAGATTGCAGCGTGAAATGGTTTAAATTGCAGTGTGAAATGGTTTAGATTGCAGGAAAACCACCTGCAAACGAGAATCCCAGCGCTGGCTCGTTGTTGGCCAACGCTGGGATACTGAAGGGGAGTGGAGGATTATTTTGCGATGCGAAAATGGGATGTTTTCGCCATTTTTTGTCACCCCCTGGCGCATTAAGGGAGCGCAATGGGTGAAGAAAAGCTATTTGCCGATTCGCTCGAAATAAGGTAAGCGAGAGAGGGGAACTTGCTGTTTGATGACACGATTGCCACGCCAGACGCGGCCTTGATCGTCACGCCAGCGGCCGGGAGGCAGGATAATTGTGCGTGAGGTGCCCGACGTTGTCATCGGAGCCACCATGAGTTGGTGGCCAAGCATGAATTGGTCTTTCACGTTGGCATAGCCGTGGTGAGGAAATTCATATTCCAAGTTGCGCACAATTGGCTCACCTGTGCGCGCAGATTCATGTGCACAAAGTGTGATATACGGAGATTTCATGACATGAAGACGGGCCATGTTGCGCACAATCTCTAAGTTTTCTGCACTTAGAATGCGCCATGGAGCCACTGAAAATTGCATCATGGGCATGAGGGTATGCACCTGGGTAGAGCGCACAATGAGTTCCTGGTCGAACTTATCGGCATCAATGTTGAGGAAGGAGGCAAACGAACCACCGCCTATCATGTCGGGACACGCAAAGCCATAGCCCAGCAAACCTGCCGAAATCATATCGGGAATGAGTTGCTGAACGGCTTTCCACGAATATTCTTTATCGCCTAAGCGATTTCACCATCCTGAGTGTCATGCAGTGTGCTTGTTGGCACAAGGTCTTTATCTTCAAAGGCTTTGAGGTCGAATTGACCGCAGAGAATGTTACTTGTGATAAGGCGAACACCATTATACTTGAAGTTAAAGCCTGTCTTGTTTGTAACCTTCAAGCGCACGATTGAACCAAATTGCTTGAAGATAACAGGTTTATCAGCCTTGAAAGTATTGTTGCTCTTTACAATCAACTTACGCCAACTGAACACATAGGGGATATTTGCGCCCCAGGTTACTTTGTTGCCTGATTGGTCGATAGCATTGTGACCTTCCATGTAACCATTGAATTTCACCTGATTGTTGCCTACAAGCATTTCGCCACCAAGGATGCCACAAACATACCAAGTGCCTTTGTTGAGGTTGGTGTTGGCTGCCATCTCAAAGGTTTCTGAAGGCATAAGGGCCAACTTTCCGCCTTTGGTATAAGTCCATTGGGTTTTTACCTTTGTGATAGGCTGGCTATCGTCAGAGCTTCTGAAAATTAATAGCACGTCGACTTTATCCCCATCATTGAGTTCTTTTCCATCGTTAAGACCGTTGTCAAAAACGCCAATAGGAGTAGGAAAACCATCGGATGGTCTTGTTTCATAACCGATAGCACGCGTAGACTTAGCTCCTGCTGGCGCTACATTGTCGCCTTGCATGTCTCCTTCAAGTGTCATCGACATCTTTACACCAGGCAATTCCTTGCTGCCTTCAGTGTTGTCTACAATGTCTTTGTCTGCACAACCTGCAAAAAGTAGGGCGCAGAAAGTAATACAGATATAGAATGTATGTTTCATTTTTGAATAAAATTAATGTTTAGAGGATTCTTAAACTCACCATGTTTTTAAGGCATTATCCCACTAACTTCACTTGTGTTATCCTCTGGATCTCCTTCATCATCACCGGCGCCGATAGTTCCATGTAACGGACTTGCTATGTGGAATGAGTCCATTAACTCTTCAGCATAAACATCTAAAACTTCGGTAAAGAGCTTGATATACTCCTTTTTCATCATAAACTCTCTTTTATCTAATTTCTAAATTATTTAACTAACGTCAAAAAATCAACCCTACTTGTGTTGAGAAACAACGTAAAAATAAATACAATCTCTTTTTATTTCCGCTGCAAAATTAAATATAAACGTATAAATATGTGGTATGTGTGTCAATGTTTCAATTATTTTTTACACATTCACAAACATTAAATGTTAGCCTTGTTAGGCTTCTCTTTACATTCTTTTCAACAGCCGGCGGAAGATTGATTGATTCATACGCTGCCCACATTGCGGCTCACTTGTCGTGTGGGCGCATGGCCGCAGCCTTGTTCCACCTGATGGTTTTGCTCGTAAAAGTGGTTTTGATAGGCCATGAAGCGGGCGCGTGTGTTGCTGCCGGGACGCATGAGGTTGGCCAAATAGTCTTTGGCATCGGCGGCATTGCGCATGGCTTTCCCATGCATCTGACAATAATGCCAGAACCAGTAGAGGAGGTTGCGGCGCAAGGTGGGATTCTTGTGCACGGCGAGATTGGCCATGTGTTCGAGGCTGGCCATGTAGTCCTCGTCGTGATAGAGTAGGGCGAGCAACTCACGATTGATGCTTAGTGGAGCCGAAGAGGCTGTAGCTGAAGGCTCGGCAGTGGGCAGCTGAACCTTGGTGGCAGGCGGAGTGGTCGCTTGAGAGGCTGTTGTGAGGTCGGGAGCCGCTATGCTTTTCGCTGCCTTGCCATTTGAGTGCAGTGCTGTTTTAGTGTTGTCAGCCAAGGGATTTGTTGCGTTTTTTACACGCTTCACTGCTGCTTGTTCCCGTTTGGCAGCGGCTACCGAAGCCTGTCGAATCTTTTTGCGCAAGCTGTTCACGAAGGCATTTGACGATAGCGTAGCCGCTGTTGTGGCATGGGCTGTTGTCGATTGGGCAACAGGAATGGTTGGCGAAGCCTTTGAATCAGCGTCGGCGCCGGCATGGTTTCTTGCATTTCTCGCGGCAGAACCACTTGGTTTAGGCTGCAATTCGGCCTGTTTTGCTTGGTCATCTGTGGCTTTTCCTGTCTTTGTTGCGACTGTTTTAGTTGCTTTGACAGCCGACTTTTTCTCGCCACAACAGCACTTTTGTGCTGCCTTTGCCGTTGAGGGTTGAGCAATGGCGGAACAAGTCTTCTTGGCATCAGCTTCCAACGATTTATTCTTTTCAAAAACATCGGCGGCGACGTCGAACTTTTCTACTTCTTTTTCTTCGTCTTTTATTTGTTCTTGTTCTTTGTTCTTGTTCTTAGAAGGGTTAAGTTTCTGATTATCAGGTAGTTCATTTGTTAATTTATCTAAATTTGTTTTTGTTTTCTCTTTTTTTGTAGAATTTTCGCGGAAAAATTGAGTTAAATACGGACTTGAAAACACTTGGTTTCCGGGTTCGATAGTGAAGAGCGAAGGAAAGTCTCCAATGAGCTGCAAGATGAAACTCTTGTGGCGGTGGCAGGCGCGTGCAATGTCGCTCACAGCATATATCGGTGCGCGGCAATCGGTACGGCGTTCGACAAGAAATTTCATGATATAAATCACGATACCCCAGCCTTCAAGACCATATTTTTCTTTGACAACAGTCATGTCAAAGTTATTAAGCATTTCAAGATCTAAGCGCACAAATACGTTTGTTCGCTTGCAGTTGCGGAGTATTGGGGATTCCGCTGCCCCTTGTTGGTTTGTATGCTTTACCATGATGAACGGGTTAAAGATTGATTATCCTGAATAATTTGTTTGCAATCGCTATGTTGCCACGGAGCGTGCTGAATGATTTCAGGCGGTCTCGCGTGGGGTGATAGTTTCTGCAAAGATACAAAATCTCGCCCTGCGTTTGCAAGTTTTTGAGGAGGAAAAATGGAGGTTAGGCGGTGTGTATCATACGATTGTATCACATAGGCCATGATTTTAAGACAATTTTTGCAAGAGCGAGAGGCATGAGAAATGATTTTTTAGGTTGGAAATTTGGATGTTTTTAAAGAAAGTCTTACCTTAGTGCCGCTTTTTAATATTTGATAAAAGTTATTCACTCAACGCATGACAAAGAAGATAAAACCTATAAAGTGCCCGCAGTGTGGCAGTGAAAAATATGATGAAATAGGCGAAGAGAAGTTTCGTTGCAGGAATTGTGGCACGGAATTCTTCCTTGACAACGATGATATCAACATCAATGTGAATCATCATTACAACTTCGACTCGGGGCAAGCAGATAATTATAACCCATTTGGTGCAGAGAGAAAAAAGTTTATGGCGATAGCTTTTGTCCTTTCTTTTCTGTTCTTGTTTGTGATTGTTAAACAGCTTCTCTTCTCTTCTTCAAATAGTTATGACTACCTTGGAAGCAAGGCTGACTCAATCACTGTGGATGAAAACTATGAAGAATATGCGTTGCTGAATCATAAGAATAAAGCCTATATCGTTTATTTTTCGCATCGGAATTATCTCTCCTATAAGTATGAGGACGATCCAAAATATGTTAATGGCTATTACATTGGCTTGCGCGATGTGAAGACAGGTGAAATCGTTAACGAGAAGTTTCTGGTTTCAAATGAGAATGCTGACAAGCAAGGTTACAGGGAATATAAAACAGATTTGCAATATTTCTATCAGGCAAAGAAGTTTTATCTCATTGTGGGTGGCCACTATGTATATAGCATCGACCCCGCAAACTTAGAGATAAAGAATATCACAAAGTCTATGTTTGAGGGCAAAAAGGTAATGGAATCGGGGTTCTCTAAAATTGATTTCATCGATAAAGACAATGGAGAGGGCTTCTTGGTGAACGACACTAAGGCCGTACCTTATTATTATTTTCCTGCCACCAACAGGCTTTATGACGATGCAGCCTTTTCTTATGCGTGCATGCTTCCACCGAGTGAGTTGAATGGAGAGATGCGAGATTCGACAACATATTTCTTGAAGTTGTATAAGTCTAACGCCAATTCAAACGAAGATGGGTTGCTACAGCTGTGGCATCTAAGCTTTGTTTTCCACAATGGTGACCCGCAAGAATTAGACGATTACCTTTATAGGAGTCGGATATTCCCTGAAAGAATGGGATATCGTTCACTCAGTTATGGTCCTTCTACGGATAAGATTGAGGGCTTCAATGGTGCACTTCCTTTTGCTGACAACCAGTATATCTTGCTTTCTTTCAATCCAAATGTCACGGCAAATTCCAATACTATCTTTCAGTTGCGTAGCACTCGTGGCGGTGTTTTGTGGACAAAGGCAGTGCCAGCAAATGTGATACGCAACGAATGTGCAGTGCGCAGTGGAAACAAAATATGGGTGATGTGCAGGACTGATGCTTCAAATGGTTATCATAAAACACTCTATGGGTTTGATATCAAGACTGGACAGGTGGAGCGAGGTAAGGATGTTATAGACCGATATTCATTCAAACCAGAATAAAAAATGTTGCCCTCAACGCGGTTACAACAATAAAAATATAAAGCAACAATGAAGAAAATATTGTCAGTATTAGTGCTTTTGCTTGGGTTTACCACCCTTCAAGCGCAAGAGAAATACATGGAACACGATGCCGATGGCAAGCTACGCGTGTCGGGGTTTATTGATAAAAAGACCAAAAAACAGGTGGGACATTGGGTCACCTACGGGCGAAATGGCTTGAAAACCAGCGAGGCCGATTATGTGAATGGCGAGAAAGATGGCCGTGCTTACGAGTATGATAGCTTCGGACATGTTACTCTTGTCGAGACCTATCGCAACGGAATATTGGATGGTTTGTTTCTACAATATTATGATTCTGAAAGTAAGAACGCGCAACCTAAATTGTATGTGCGCTCCTTCTATCGCGATGGGCAGAAAGAAGGCTCGGAGATTGTCTATGAAGTCAATGGGGCTATCCTCCACAAACGCCGCTATAAAGCCGATTTAATGGTGACCGACACGAGCTATGTGGGCAATAAAGTCTATTACACCTCACTGAGAAAGGTGTCTGATCCCGATAGTCCTGATGGCTATCGCTATAAAGAGGTGGTGGAATCTGCCCCTTATGGTGTTGCCTCTTCGGCTCCCACGCATTATGGAAACGTGGCTCCAAGGTGCACACCACGCACAAACAAGCCGGTAAAGGCAGCCTCCAAGCGGTCTGCTGCGCCTAAAAAGGCTACTCCGGCAAAGGCAGAACCGACGCCGAAACCAACGAAAAAAGATAAGTTGCAGGTAGGCGCTGATGGCTCAATCAAGTTGGGTTAAGGGCAAGGGGCAGGCAACACAGCCTGTGTTGCCGCCTGTTGTGGAGAGAGGATAGAGGCACAATCGTTGGCCATTTGCCTGCAATGGTGTGGGAAGTTGTGTCTATTATTTATTTTAGACAATAATAGATATTATTAAATACTTTTAGATTTATTTGGTTGTTTGGGAGACTTTATGTAATTTTGCAGCCGTGAAAGAGTTAATTTATATATATACAAACAGTAAAATATTACAAAGGGTAGATGTATTCTTTGTTTTTTTTAATACTTTTTATTTGCTGGTTTCAAATATTTTGTTAACACACACACACACACACACACACACACATTTAACTAAACATAATAGTTTGCCTGTATGCATTAGATGTACAGGTATATTGTCAAACAATAGGTCTTCAGTATTTCCTTTTATTCAGCTTGTCATGTCCTATAGTCATGATAAGAAGATACGGAATATTAAATGCCTGTTAATATCTTGTAATACTCTTATTTTTTGTACGTATATAGTTAAGTTTTTCTATTTACGGCAATCCCTTTTATTAGTCACCTAATTTTTATAATACAGAGGTTTGTTCCTGTGTGTGTAAAATAGATGTTGCTTAAATTGTAATCAGAATAATATAAATATAAAGAAACAAATGATGAAAGCGAAATGTAAAAAGAGCTATTTAGTACCTAAGTGTATTATAGTTCGAGTAGATGAGACGACTAATTTATTGACTGGTTCCTTTCCAGGGCAGCATAACCCAGGACATCATGCAACAGGTCCTGCAAGTGCAAAGAAAGCTTTTGCATGGGAAACTACTGGTGATGACGATGATCAATTCTCATCGTCTGAGGACAATTAATTATTGATAATCTTATAAATTAAAATAATCGAAATGAAGAGAAAGTATATATATGGAAATAGTTATGCATTAATAGTATGTCTAGGTGTGCTATTTATTTTTGCATCTTGTGTTAGTGAAGAAATAACAAAGAAGTCTGATGCAAGCGAAACGAATCTGACAGCTTTCGTTGCGGGTAATCCTGAATCTCGAACATCGTTGGATTATAATTCTGGTGATTTCTTTTGGGAAGCTGGCGATAAGATTTATGTGCAAGATGATGATGGATTTTGGCAAGAGAGTAATAATTCACCATCAGGTAGAACAGCTTCTTTCAGGTTTAATGTTCCAGGTAACTTTACAAATAGTAATACTTATAAGGTGTATTATCCTGGTCGTAATGGAAGTAATGATCAAGTTACAATCCCAGATGTTCAAACTCAAACAACTCCTAATAATACAGCTCATATAGGAATTTCGGGTGATTGTGGTATGGCTGATGCAACAAAGTCAGCGGGAAGTACTTATTTTAACTTCCGTCTTGACCATGATGCTGCTATACTTGTATTTCAACCTTATACAGCAAGCACTGCACTTCAGAAAAATAGTTATTTAACAAAGATAGAAGTTACTTCTGATAATAATATTACAGGAACATTTACTCTTAATCCAACAACGCAAGAAATGGCTGGTGCTGGAACAGATAAGCATATTACGCTCAATATGATTCCTACTGGCTCAACTGCAAAAGGATTTTCACTAAACACTGCAAGTGCTAATGTAACTACAAATGGGGCGTATATGGTTATTAAACCGGGAACTCATCAACTTACAGTTCACTATTGGATAAAAGATTATGGTAGTAATGTTGAGGCGATGTTTACTAAGACATTACCTTCCTTTAATTATCTAAAAAATAATTATTATGATATGACCGCAGAATTAGAAGTAATAGATTATGATGGCGATCATTATTATGCGTGGGATGGTGATGGACAATATTGGAAAGGACATGAATGGACACATGGGAACCCTGGTTGGCAACCTACACTTGTAGGGCAAGTATCAACTGTTGAACCGAATAGAGATGCTGGACATGGTTGGGGGGGAGTGCCATTTAATGGTCCTGAATATCCTGAATTGAATGTTATGTCTTGGTATATAATAAAAGGAGAGCCACATTGGGATGCTGATAAGCTTTGGACTTGCATGGAGCACCTTTATAAAAGTGGAATGTGGTTTAAGAAGAAAGCTAAAATCGCCGAGGCTAATCATATTACTACTCAAGAGATGAGTACAAAGGGGGCAGATGGAATTGATTGGAGAACTGAATATAGCGGATTTGATAATACTAATAACTCAATAGTTACAGGTGCTCCTTCAGAGAGTGATATAAATGATTATTTTTTTGTTCCATCCTTAGGACGTTATGATAGTAAAGTGTTATCTCAAATTGGTCAGGTTGGTTATTTTTGGCTGCGTAGATCATATCCAGCGAACGAATTTATGTATCAATACATTTATTTTAATAAGTTAGGAGTCTTTTCAGATATAGAAACGTGTGGTGAAGCTTTTGGGGGGCTGCTTACAATACCATATTCTTCTGGAATGATAGTCCAGCCCTCATTCTGGAAATAATATCTTTAATTCAGAAAGATAGATTGTGAATCTATATTCAATTGTATAATAATAAGCGGGGAAATGGTCATCGCCATTTCCCCGCTTATTTATTGAATTTCCTAATTTTTATACCAGATATTGTGATGAGATGCTCTCGTTATCTACTACATGGCGAATGGTTTCGGCAAACATGTCGGTACTGGGTAACAGCGTGTCAGGCCTCTGTCTGAACTATTCTATACTTGAGTTCTGGATAAGTTTAGCATGAAAAAAGTTCCAAATGCCCTGTTTTTTCCACATACACCGGCAGTGCCTCTGGCTTGTTCTTAAAGAAGCAGTATGCTGTAAGGGCAGAACACAAGTTCATGATAAAGTTGTGTATCGAGCGGTGTCTTGAGTGAACAAGATTGGCCTTGTTCTTGAGCAGTTCGTTAATACACTCGATGATGTATCTTTTCCTCAGCATGCTCTTGTCCCACATAGGCATCAGTTTGTTCTTCATCTTAGCCTTGAGCCCATGAACGAGTTGGATACCTTAACCGAACAGGCTCTCAAAGAGTTCCTGCTTAATGTATCCTCTATCAGCGAAGACCTTCCCAAACAAGACCTTTGCAAACACCGTCCACACCCTGCTATCCCTGTCATCCACATTTGCTCCTGTAAGACAGAACGTTATCACTTCACCGGAATCATTGCAGAGCAGGTGCAGCTTGAATCCATGGCACCAGCCCATGGTACCCTTTCCGTCCTTGGCGAGACCGGCAAAGACCTTGTTGTAATATCGTCGTACATTGTGACATACGGGTATCATTGTGCTGTCAACGAATGTTATACCCGTACACTTGCCGAAGGCATAGAGCTTCATGAACAGCATCATCTTAAAGAACACTCTTGGCATGAGTTCAACGAAGCGGTTATAGGAAACCGCGTCGGGAAAATCCTGATGCATCACCCCTTTGACCCAATTCAAATAATACTCCTTGAAATTGCGATATGTGCCGAAATGATAGCATACCAAAATGGTCATAATCTCACTTTCCGAGAGTCTGCCCTTGTGGTTTCGGTAGCGTTTGCCGTCACCATTATGGGACGGTAGACGCAGGTTTTTCGCAAATTCGGCACTCAAATCAAGTACGAAGTAATTCAATCTTGAATAAAACAAGGCTGTCATAGCTAGGCCGACCGGTGGACTTATAGCCTTTCGTATAAGCCACTTCTATTATGGCACGAATAGGTGCCCAATCAATGACTGTGTTTATTTGTGAAAAGAATGTCTGCTTGACCTTTCTTTGACCAAGGAACAGGTCAGCAAAACTTGGAGAGGATAACTTCTGTTTCATACGATAAAGGTACAAAAATATTTAAGAAAGACAAATTATAGGAGGAGTTTTGCAGAGGTCTCAATTTGTTAGCAGCCCATCTTTTTGATTTTTCGGGCTTGCTAACGCGTTAGCAGCGGTGTATGAACATGAAACGGGCGCTCATTCGAAAAACAAATGAACGCCCTATCTTGATTGAACTGTATTTATGGTGTCAGTTACTCGAAGGCTTGCACTGCAAAGCCATTAATACGATTATTTGCGCCAACATATATTTTTGTTGGTTCGCAATACAATGCAAATGCATTCAAGCTATTTGGTGATGCATCTTGTCCCCAAAAGTAGCCTATTGCTCCCATGTAATAGTTTTTATCCCAAAGGTAGCTTCCCAAGGAAGGAAGGAAGAAGTATTCGTTGGGATTGGACAGCGGGGTTGTTTTCGGCGTGACACTGAGTGTCGGTGAAGGCGAAATGTAAGGATTGACCAATGGATTTTCATTCAACTTGATACTTGTCTCTGTCCTCCAATCTCTGTCAACACCGTTCGCATCAGGATAACGGTTGGTGAATCGCCAAGTACTGATGCTGGGATTATCTTGCAAGATAGTAGCTTTCTTTTTTAACCACGTACCACCTTTGTATAAATGGTTTTTAAACGACCATGGCTTGTTGCTGTCATAATGTGGTTCTCCTTTCATGACATACCAACACAGTTCGTTTACCGTTGGACAAACAGCACACGATCTTGAAGCTGCTAAGGCAGATGGGGTGGAAGGAGAGGGGTTTTCGTGATACCAACGTGGATCAGTTTTTAATTTCGGGTAATTAGGGCCAGTTGTTGCTCCTGGCTTTTCATTAGAAAGTATGGGTTGTTCGTTCTCATACCCAAACCAATATTCACGTTGTGCATCCCAAGTGAAGAATTTTGGATTGATGAATAAAATGTCTTTGTCAAGCCATGCCGTATAGTCATAAATTTCTCCTTCACCAAAAGTTTCTGTAATTGATTTTGTGATGTCAACAGAAACTTGTGTCAAAGGGTCTTTAATGGTGTAAACCACGTTGAGTGTAAGTGTTGAAGAGTTTGGACACAATACAACACAAAAGCTCTTAGCATCGCTCGTTGTCGTTGAAAGCACAGCTGAGTTTGTATTGAGTGTAATACTCTTGCTTGGTGTTGTAGGGGTCTTATCTTTAATCTTTCCGTCTGAAAAATTGTAAGTACCGGCAATAGGGACTGTCGTTGATAAGACTGTAATCTTTTCAAGTCGAATATTTGGACAAAGTCCTGCATTTGCTATCCGCGGATAAAGACAGAGATAAGCCGCCTTATGTTGGAGCGTGAATTTAAAGTCTCCTCCACCACCTATGGCCGTTGCTGTGCCACAATCGCCTGATGCGCCAAGATGATTGAACTTTCCAGCCTCCGATTGGCTTTGATTTTTCTGAATGATAACTGTATGTTCACTACTTGTATTGGTATAGCGCACTTCGGGATTAAATTGGTGATAATGACCTGTAAATAGTTTAAAATTGGCTTGTGCCTTATTGCCCATAATCGGGAAGGTGGCTGCATCACTCTGTCGATAAACACCGTCGTCTGCTTTTACCCAAATGCGGTCAGTGTTTTCCCAAAACACTGTGACTGGAGTCCCTTTTACATGTGTAGCTGTTGTACGCGTTGCTGTACGTGTCTGTGGCTGATAGCCTGCCAAAGTTGCCACTGCGACCTTGGTGGTGTCAAGTGATACCTTTTCTTGTTGAGCAGGCGTGACATCATTTACACATGACATTAAAAGGACTGAGCATGCCCATATAATGTTTTGAATATAATGTTTTCTCATCTCTTGTTGTTGTTTTATACTTTATTTAAAAGCTATCAATGTTTGTTGAGAGCGCTTCTTATTCCTCTTCATCCCAGTCGTCCCATTGACCACTGTACTTTTTAGCGTCACCGCCGCCACCGCCATAATGCAACGAACCTGCATTGCCGCTGGCAGCATCCAAAAGATATTCTTCGGCTAAGAGATAAACTTTGCTTTCGGGTTTCAGATAAACCCTTTTCCTTTTCTCTTTCATTGTACGTTCTGACATTTTAGTATTTTCTTTTTATCGGGTGCAAAGTTAGCTTTTTTTCAACAAATAAAAAAACTTTGTTAAAGGAAAAACAACAAATGGCATTTCTTGTGCTATTTCAAGTGATGCGCATTGTAGGCAATTGCCCGTTTCATTATTGGGCGGCGTGTGCATAGCAAAATAGCACATTCACTTGGGAATTCCAAATGGATGTGCTATTTATTAATTTTTGTGTTCAGCGCAAAATGCGCTTAGGCCACTAAATATTGCGACGAGATGCTCTCGTTGTCGACAACGCGGCGAATGGTTTCGGCAAACATGTCGGCAACAGAGAGTTGCTTTACTTTTGCACTGCGGTGAGAGTAGGGGATAGAGTCGGTGAAGATAATCTCTTCGAGGGCTGAATTCTGCACGCATTCTGAGGCCGGACCACTCATGACGCAGTGGGAAGCACATGCGCGAACGGTCTTTGCACCGGCTTCTTTCATGATGTCGGCAGCCTTAGTAATGGTGCCTGCTGTGTCAACCATATCGTCGACGATGACAACATTCTTGTCTTTCACGTCACCGATAATTTGCATTGTTGCCACGACATTGGCGCGAGCGCGGGTCTTGTTGCATAGAACGAGTGGGCAACCTAAGTATTTTGCATAGGTGTTGGCACGCTTTGAGCCACCGACATCAGGTGAAGCGATGACGAGATCTTTTAGATGCAGGCTTTGCAGATAGGGCAGAAGAACGCCTGATGCATAGAGGTGATCGACGGGAACATCAAAGAATCCCTGAATCTGGTCAGCGTGTAAATCCATCGTGATGACGCGGTCGATGCCGGCAACACTCAGTAGGTCGGCCACAAGTTTTGCACCGATGCTGACACGTGGCTTGTCTTTTCTGTCTTGACGTGCCCAACCAAAGTAGGGGATTACAGCGATGATGTGACGGGCAGAAGCGCGTTTGGCAGCATCAATCATCAGCAACAGTTCCATGAGGTTGTCTGAATTGGGGAAAGTACTCTGCACTAAGAATACGTCACGGCCACGGATTGACTCCTCGTAAGACACTGCAAACTCACCATCAGAGAATCTTGTTACAACCAAGTTTCCAAGTGGACAACCTAAGCTGGCACAAATCTTTTCTGCAAGGTAGCGTGTGTTTGTACCCGAGAAAACCAAAAAAGAGTTGTTTTCACTCATTTCTATTAGTGTTTATATTAATAAGTTTATTTGCTGTTTCGTTAAGAAGCGGTGTGTGGGAGAATCGTTTTCAGGGTTGGATATAGCCCATTTCAAATGATTATCCCCTTGTGTTGTAGGGTTCATATAAGTTGTTTGGAAGAAGCAAAGAGCCTTTACGCCCTTGTAGAGCATCGGCAAGCGTCGCGCTCTTTTTATGTTTGTTGTGGGGCTTTCCAACCAAGTGGGCTTCATTGCGTTTCTTCTTTGATGATGCAAATGTATGAAAATTCTATCAAACAAGCAATTATATCCGCGTAAAAAGTTACCTTTGCATCACGAACTTTTATTTTTATGAATGATGAAATTAAACCTCGATACATTTTCAGGGATTAGTAAACCGATATATATTCTTGAGGAAGCGCGGTTGCGTCGCAATCTAAACCTTATTAAAGATGTGGCGCGTGAGGCTGATGTAGAAGTGATTCTGGCGTTCAAGGCCTATGCGCTTTGGAAGACCTTTCCCATTTTTCGGGAGTATATTCGTGCCACAACAGCGAGTTCTTTGTCAGAAGCTCGGTTGGCTTTTGAGGAGTTTGGCAGTAAGGCGCACACCTTTTCTCCGGCATATACCGACTATGAGATTGATGAAATTGCCCGTTTGTCGAGTCATCTTCAGTTCAATTCGCTGACTCAGTATGCGCGTTATCATGAGCGGGTGCGCAGAGAAAATGCCACCATTAGTCTTGGATTGCGCATCAATCCGGAGTATTCTGAGGTGGGAACCGACCTTTATAACCCTTGCGCTCCAGGCACTCGGTTTGGTATTACGGCCGAAAAGTTGCCCGAAACGCTGCCTGCTGACATTGAAGGTTTCCATTGTCATTGCCATTGTGAGAGTGGGGCGGAGACCTTTGAACGTACACTTCAGCATATAGAAGCAAAGTTTTCGCGGTGGTTTTCACAATTGAAGTGGATTAATTTTGGTGGTGGTCATCTCATGACACGCAATGATTATGACACGATGTTGCTGGTAGATGTGCTGCAAAAATTCCGCCAACGTTATCCTTGGTTGAAGGTAATCTTGGAACCAGGAAGTGCATTTGCCTGGCAGACGGGCCCCTTGGTGAGTCAGGTTGTGGATGTGGTTGAAGACCGAGGGATAAAGACTATTATCCTGAATGTTAGCTTTACATGCCACATGCCCGATTGTTTGGAGATGCCTTATTTCCCAGTTGTGCGTGGCGCAAAACACATAGCGCAAGACGATCACCATTCACCTTATATATATAGGCTTGGTGGAAACTCATGTCTTAGTGGCGATTTTATGGGTTATTGGGAGTTTGATCATGCACCGCAAGTGGGAGAAAATGTGATTTTTGAAGACATGCTTCATTATACAACGGTGAAAACCAACATGTTTAATGGCATCTCTCATCCCGCCATTGGTATCGCTCGTCTTGATGGAACGCTTGAAATCTTGCGCGAATATGGTTATGAAGATTATCGTGAGCGAATGGATTGATGTCGATTTGTGATATTTTCTTCAAAAAAACGCAGTAAAAGTTTGTTGATTTAAAAAAAAGTCTTACCTTTGCACCGCATTTAGAGAAATGCTCCAGCAAAGGATAATTGCGGAAATAGCTCAGTTGGTAGAGCACGACCTTGCCAAGGTCGGGGTCGCG
>ERZ773055.242-NODE-242-length-37192-cov-6.337238_pt1 | contig 37192 bp, 28 predicted proteins | sample MGYA00580515_ERZ773055 | MGnify/ENA primary metagenome ERZ773055 (study PRJEB29015, sample SAMEA2737993) | human oral metagenome | biome: human oral; feature: human-associated habitat; material: dental | place: China | collected 2064 ...
AAAAAAGTTCTGAAAATTCTACACGTTTATGTTTAATAAGAGTTGTCATCTTAAGTCCTTTCTATTTTAGAAGTATAATTTATTATAACAGAAATGGCAATGAAATACAAGGAGATTCTTAAATAACTTAATGTGGCGCGAATTGTCAACACCTTGACTTCTTTTGTCATTTACTTGTAGTGTAACCATTCCCTTTTTTATTTCATTTGTAGCATAATTTATTGGTATTATTAGATTTTTAAATGAATGTTGGGTACTTATAATCAATCTTAAAAATGTTGTAACTTCTTTTGGTAAATATAAAAAATTGTTCTGATTTGTCTTGTTATTAAAAATAAATTTACTTTACTTATAAATAAAAAAGCTCAATATTCTCAACTTTCCTTTCTTTAATTAAACTCATTTTTATAATTCCTCCTTATTTTTTTCTATTTTAGCACATTTAAATTAAAAATAAAATATAACTGACGAACTAGCTGATAAATTTGATTATAATATTTTACTACTACTTCCTAATTTTTACCTTCTCTTTTCCATATGATAATATTGCCTTTTCATGCTATTTATGTTATTATATTTACAGTAACATAAAAAAATATTTGAGGTGCTGAAATGGCTAAAAAATTTAAATTTAATATTATAAAAACTATAAAAACTTTTCTTGTGTTAGTTTGTTTATTTATACTTTCAACAGTAGGAAAAAATGTTTTTATAAGGCATTTCTTCAATGAAAGGCTTACTGTTATTCCTAACGTTGTAAATCTTAACGAAAAGGATGCCGTAAAATATTTGAAGGAAGCAGGACTTAATGTTAAAGTAATTAATTCGAAAACTGAAAAAGTTCCACTTGATACAGTTTACATACAGTTTCCTTTACCTGGAAAAACTGTAAAGGTTAACCGTGCCATACAGATTTGGGTAAATAACGGTAAAGGTCAGGAAGTACCTAATATTGTTGGATTGGAACTCCTTGAAGCACGTTCATTGCTACAGGGACAGAATATACAGATTGAAAGGATAGATTATCAGCCTTCCAATCAGAAGTACAACACTATATTGGGAGTTTATCCAAAACCTGGAACTACCCTTGAAATAAATCAGAAGATATCAATACTGGTTTCATCACAGAAAGTTGTCGATCCTTCTGTCATGCCTAACTTAATAGGACTGGATTTAAATGATGCAAAAGTATTACTGGCTCAAATTGGATTGGAATTAGGAGGAACTTCCAAGTCAAGTGACCCTACTCTTCCTGTAAATACTATTATTTCAACATCACCTGCTCCAGGACAGAAAGTTACAAAAGGACAAAAAATTTCTGTTGTTATAAATGCAGGAACTCCAGTAAAATCTGATAAACCTTCAGTAGAGGAAATCATAAATCAGACTAACAAGCAGATTGATGATAAACAGATTGATAATATAATTAACAATACTCTGGAAAAAATTGACAAACGTAATAACGAAGGTAAAGACAATCAGAAAAATAATTCTAACCAGAATAATCAGAATAACAACAGCAATAATAATTCGGATGATTCAAATGATAATAAAATATTTACAAAACCTAAAAAACGTGAAGTTGATCGTCCTGGCAATGATTAAAATGCAGCTGGTTAGTAAAATATAATTGGGAGGAATTTATATTAAAGGAAAAGTTATTAGAAAAATTAAAGGATTTTACTATGTTTCAGATGAAAGATACGATCATTTGAAGGAAGAAGATACTTATGAATGCAAACTTAAGGGAACTTTAAAAGTCAAAAATAATAAAATGAACTGTATCATAGGTGATATTGTTGATTTTGATGAAAAGGAAAAAGTTATTACGGGAATTAATGAAAGAAAAAATTTCCTATATCGGCCATTACTTGCCAACATTGATTTTATAGGTATTCTATTTTCCATAGTTTCTCCGGAATTTAATTTTAATGTGTTTCAAAAGATGTTATTAAATGCCTCTTGGCAGAATATTCCGGCTATATTAATTATTTCAAAAATTGATTTAGTTGAAAAAAATACTTTAGATGAATTTTTAAACAAAATAAAGGAAAATTTTGGGGAAGAATTTCCAGTTTTTCCTATTTCTACTGAAAAAAATATTGGTTTAACAAAATTAAAAGAATACATTGAAGGAAAATCTGTTACAGTTTCAGGTCCGAGCGGAGTAGGTAAATCAACACTGATTAACTCCCTCATTGGAGAGGAAATTCTTACTACAAATGAAGTCAGTGAAAAGACTTCAAGAGGACGTCACACTACGACAGAAAGCCGTTTTTTCAAAATAAATGCATCTACGTATATTATAGATACTCCAGGATTTACATCACTTGATTTTCCAAAACTGGATAACAAAAAAGAACTGGAAACACTCTTTCCTGAGTTTCTTAATCATATCCAGAATTGTAAATTCAGGGACTGCCTACACAATAATGAACCTCACTGTGGTATTAAGGAAGCTGTTGAAAATGGCGATATTCCTAAAATGAGATATGAGTTTTACTTAAACTCTCTGGAAAATATTTTTAAAAATTAGATATTGAAGATTAAATAAAATTTATTTAGTAAAGGTGGTTTTTATGGAAAAGAAAATTATTATAGCTCCTTCATTGCTTGCTGCAGACTTCAGTAATTTAAGGGAAGAAATATCAGAAGTGGAAAAACATGGTGCTGAATATTTGCATCTTGATGTTATGGACGGTAACTATGTTCCTAACATAAGTTTTGGAGCTCCTGTTATTTCAGCAATAAGAAAACATAGCAATCTTGTTTTTGATGTGCATCTTATGGTTGAAAATCCTGATATGTACATAAAAGATATGGTTGATGCAGGTGCTGACATTATCACTGTTCACGCTGAGGCTACGAAACATCTTAACAGAACAGTGCAGTTAATTAAATCCTATGGAAAAAAAGTAGGAATTGCACTAAATCCGTCTACTCCTCTGGAAATGATAAAGTACGACCTGAAAAATATTGATATGGTACTTATTATGACAGTTAATCCTGGATTTGGCGGTCAAAAATTTATAGAAGATATGACAGAAAAAATTAAAGAATTACGTAATATTAATAAGGACATAGATATTCAAGTAGACGGTGGAATAAATGCCGAAACTGCAAAAAAAGTAAAGGAAGCAGGGGCAAACATCCTTGTTGCCGGTTCTTATGTCTTTAGTGGAAACTATAAAGAAAAAATAGAATCTTTAAAATAATTGATATTTAAAAATGAAGGAAAAGGAAGGTACATAATGTATTTAGAAATCGAAGCATTGCTAGATGAATTTTATAAGACATATTATAAAATTGAGGAAATCAACTTGAATCAGGTTATAAAATGTCTTACTACTACTGAATTACACGTAATTGAAGCAATCGGGGAAGACTCCCTTACAATGAATGAGCTTGCTGATAAGCTGGGAATTACAATGGGAACAGCATCTGTTGCAGTAAATAAACTGACAGAAAAATATTTTATAGAACGTAACCGTTCTGAAAGTGACAGAAGAAAGGTTTTTGTACAGTTATCTAAAAAAGGACTTCTGGCTTACAAATATCATGGAAATTTTCATTCAAACATTCTTGAAAAAGTTACTTCAGAAATTCCTAAAGAAAAACTCAATACTTTTGTTGAAGTTTTTAAGGTAATTGTAAATAACCTTAACAAAGTAAAAAGAGACATTCAACCAGAATCCATACTGAGCTTTGAAAAGGGAGATATTGTTCAGGTATCATCTTTTAAAGGTAGTCCTGCAATAAGAAAATATTTGAATGAAAAAGGAATTGTTATAAAATCCCTTATCAAAATACTTGATATTAACAAACACATTATTATGCTGCTTGTTGATGGAGATGAAAAAGTTATCAGTATCGATGATGCTTCTGATATAATGGTTACAAGAAATTATGTATAATTAAATACATGCTTTAAATGGATAATATTTTATATAATCTATGTAAGATTTTATCCATTTTTATTTATTATTTGAAAGGAATTATAAGATATGATATATATTGACGGAATAGGGTTATCTTTTTTAATTAAGGAGGTAAAGGAAAAAATAGTGAATTACAGGTTAACTAAAATTTATCAGTATGACCGTTCTTCGCTTTCTTTTTTCTTTGGTAAGAATAACCTTCTTTTTCAGGTTAAAGATAATTCCACAATTTTCTACTTAAAGGAAGAAAAGGATTTGAATACAGATTTTCAGTCAAAATTTCTTCTTTCCCTGAAAAAGCATCTTCTTAATTCTATTCTTATAAATATTAGACAGGAAGGTTTTGACAGGATTGTATATTTTGATTTTGAAAAGCTTAATCAGTTTGGAGATGTTGAAAAATTTACTCTTACTATGGAGCTAATGGGAAAGGCGAGTAACATATTTCTGACATCCGCAGATGATGAAAAAATTATTTCAGCCCTTTATTTCTCTTCCATAGATGAAGGAAATAGAATTATAATGACTGGGGCAAGATACACTCTTCCATTTGAAGAGAAAAAAATCTCTCCTTTATATTTGGACGAAGATAATTTCCCATTTGAATCTCCACAGGATTTTATCCAGAAAGTTGAAGGAATAGGAAAAGCTTTTGCCACACAATGTTATAACAGTTATGAAATTTATAAAAAATATATTACAACCTATGTTCCACTTCTTCATGAAGCTGAAATTAGGGAAAAATCACAAAAGATACTTACTTATAACTATTTTTCCGAGTATGAGGATAAAGTTACTGAAACAAAGGAATTTTCAACGTTAAATGAAGGATTAAACGAATATTTCAGGACAACAATTACATCTAATGTAATTAACGAAAAGAAAAAAGAACTTGTAAAATATGTGGATACTCAAATAAAGAAATTTGAAAAAATACTTAAAAATATAGATATTGATTTAAAAAAGAACGGAAATTATGAAAATTACAAAAATACAGGAGATATATTAGCTGCAAATATGCATTTACTTAAGCACGGTATGGATAAAATAACAGTTTTTGATTTTTACAATAACTGTGATATCACTATTTCCCTTGATCCGTTACTATCTCCAAATGACAATCTGAATTTTTACTATAATAGATATAATAAAGGAAAAAGAACTGAAACTGCCCTTAATGCAAGACTTCTGGATATAAAAAATGAAATAAAATATTTTGAAGAGGTAAAACTTTTTATTGAAAAGGAAACTGACTTTGTCGGTATTGAAGAAATAGAAAATGAGCTGAAATTCAGTGGTAAAAAGAAAATTAAACTTAATAAAGCAAAAAAGAGGGAGCTACTTTCTTTTGAGTATAACGGCTTCAAAATATTTGTTGGAAGAAATAATAAGGAAAATGAGGAAATAACCTTTAACAGAGGTACTTCAAGAGATATATGGCTGCATGTAAAGGATATTCCAGGAAGTCATGTCCTTATCATAAGGGAACAGAAGGAAGTTGACGAAGATACTCTTCTCTATGCGGCTAAACTTGCAGGAGAATTTTCAAAAGCTAATAAAGGTGATAAAGTCACAGTAGATTACTGTGAAAAAAAATTCGTTAAAAAAATTAAAAATTCAAAACCTGGAAATGTAACATACACTAATTTCAAGGCTTTAACAATTACAGTTTAAAATATGAATTTCAAATAACAAATGTTATGATTTTTAAGGGATACTATTTAATATTTTATTGACAAATACCCAAAACTATTGTAAAATTAAGTTACATAAATATTTTTAGGAGGATATATAAATGGCAAGTAAGACAGTTGTTATGACAAACCCTACAGGATTACATACAAGACCAGGTGGTGTGTTTGTAGCTAAGGCAAAAGAATTCGAAAGTGATGTTTTCGTTGAAAATGAAGGAAAAAAAGTAAACGGTAAATCATTGTTAAAATTATTATCAATTGGAATCAAAAATGGTTCTGAAATAACTGTTCACGCAGAAGGGGCTGACGCTGATCAAGCAGTTGAAGTTTTAGGAGAATTATTAGCAACTATTAGAGACTAATTTACACAATTTAATATTTATCGGATGGAAGGAGATAGTTTAAAGCACTTGTTTTAGCTATCTCTATTTTAATAATATCAATATAAAAAACTGTCTCCGGAGAAAATACGAATAACTTATAAAAATAGTTTTTCACTTTTCCCGGGACAGTTTTTTTATACTTATTGTTTACAATTTAACTTCTATTTCTCTTTTCTTTTTTTCAATGCCGCTTTTACCCATCCTGTAAATAATGGATGCGGTTTTATTGGTCTACTTTTAAATTCAGGATGATATTGGCAAGCTATGAAGTAAGGATGATCTTTTATTTCAACAACTTCCACATAATTTCCGTCAGGCGAAAGTCCTACTATATCCATTCCGGCTTTTTCAAATTCTTCCTTATATTTATTATTAAACTCATATCTATGTCTATGTCTTTCATTTATAGATGTTTTACCATAAACTCTTGCCGCATGGCTGTCATCTTTTAAAATACATGGATAAGATCCAAGTCTCATTGTTCCACCTAGATATTCAAGCCCTTCCTGTTCCTCCATAAGACTGATTATTGGATATTTTGTATCGCTATCAAATTCAGTTGAAGTTGCCCCTTCATATCCAAGGACATTTCTTGCAAATTCTACACATGCCATCTGCATTCCAAGACATATTCCAAAGAATGGGATTTTATTTTTTCTTGCAAACTCTATTGCATCTATTTTCCCTTCTATTCCTCTGTCTCCAAATCCACCTGGAACAAGAATTCCATCATAATTCGCAAGTTTTTCTATTTCAAATTCTCCAGCCTTCAGATAATCAATTTCAACCTTTGTATCAAGATTAAATCCGGCATGTTCAATTGATTCTGTTATACTTATATAAGCGTCCTTCAATTCTACATATTTTCCTACTACTGCTACTTTTATAAGCTTTTTAGGGTGTTTAAATTTTTCCACCATTTTATTCCATTCAATAAGAGCAGGTTTTTTATTTTCTATTTTAAAATGTTTACAAATTACATCTGCAAGTCCAAGTCTTTCCATTGTTAAAGGTATTTCATACAGAGTTTCTGCATCAAGGGATTCTATTACAGCTTCTTCATCTATATCACAGAATATCGATATTTTCTTTTTAATATTCTGATCTACAGGATGCTCACTTCTTACTATAATCACATCTGGAGAAATTCCAAGTCCCTGAAGCATTTTAACACTGTGCTGTGTAGGTTTTGTCTTTAATTCTCCTGCAGCTTTCAGATAAGGTAATAAAGTTACGTGAATATAGGCTATATTTTCTCTTCCTACTTCCCTTTTAAGCTGTCTTATTGCTTCTATAAAAGGATCACTTTCTATATCCCCTATTGTTCCTCCTATTTCTGTGATAACTATGTCAGACTGGCTTTCTTCTGCAGCTTTCATAATATTATACTTAATTTCGTCTGTTACGTGAGGTACAGTCTGAACTGTTCCACCTAAAAATTCACCTTTTCTTTCTTTAGAAATTATTTTTGACATAATTTTTCCAGTAGTAAGGTTATTATATCTAGTAAGATCTTCATTTATAAATCTTTCATAATGTCCTAAATCCAAATCTGTTTCAGCACCATCTTCAGTTACAAATACTTCTCCATGCTGGTAAGGGCTCATTGTTCCAGGATCAACATTTATGTATGGATCAAATTTCTGTATAGTTACCTTGTATCCTCTTTCTTTTAAAAGTCTTCCTAATGAAGATGCCACTATTCCTTTTCCTAACGAAGAAACTACACCTCCTGTGACAAAAATATATTTTGTCCCGTCAATTTTCGTTCTCATTTTTCCTCCTGAATATATTTTAAATTTATTATTTATCACGAACTGCTCTTTATCTGTATATCTTTTTAATATAAGGATTTTACTGCTATGATATCATTTTAAATAAAAAAGATGAAAAAAAAAATTTTCATCTGTCATGTAACAATTTACTTTAGTTATTCATCATTCTAAGTCGGTCATAATAACCGACTTAGAACTTAATTTTTATATTTTAAAGGTCAATCAAATTAATTATTTTCTTTCAGCACCTTTTTTGTAAGCACCTTCAGATCCAAATACATCTTTGATTTTTTCTTTGTAGTAGTTTTTCATGTAATTTTTTGCAGGCCCTAAATATTTTCTAGGATCAAATTCTCCTGGTTTATTAGCAAATACTTCTCTTATTCCAGCTGTAAAAGCTAATCTTCCGTCAGTATCAACGTTTATTTTAGCAACTGCTGATTTAGAAGCTTTTCTTAATTCTTCATCAGGTATACCGATTGCATCTGCAAGCTGTCCACCATATTGAATTATCATTTTTACAAATTGTTGAGGTACTCCTGAAGATCCGTGTAATACTATAGGGAATCCAGGTATTCTTTTTTCAATTTCAGCAAGAATATCCAATCTTAATTTAGGATCATCTCCTGGTTTGAATTTATGTGCTCCGTGAGAAGTTCCTATAGCTATTGCTAATGAATCTACTCCTGTTTTAGATACGAAATCTTCAACTTCATCAGGTTGAGTATATACGTGTTCAGCTGCTACAACGTCATCTTCGATTCCAGCTAAAACTCCTAATTCAGCTTCAACTGTTACGTCGTGCTGGTGTGCAAATTCTGCAACTTGTTTTGCTTCTGCAACGTTTTCATCATATGGATGGTGAGATCCATCATACATTACTGAAGAGAATCCATATTCTATGCAATCTTTAGCTGTTGCAAAGTTTGGTCCATGATCTAAGTGTAATGCTACCGGTATATCTGATCCTGAAGCTTCAACATATGCTGTTGCAGCTTTAGCTAACCAAGGTAACATTTCTTTTCCAATGTAATCTCTTGCCCCTGTAGATACTTGAAGTATTACCGGTGACCCCATTTCAACACATGCTTCTATAATAGCTTGTAATTGTTCCATGTTGTTAAAGTTAAAAGCCGGTACTGAGTATCCTTCCTTGTTCGCTTTTGCAAACATTTCTTTTGTGTTGCTTAATCCTAAATCTTTAAAATGATATTTCATTTTAGCCTCCTAATATTAATAATAAATTTTGCTAAACTATTTCATTTCCTTAATACATATTATCAAATTTTTCTTAAAATTGCAATATTATTTAATTTTTTTGTTTAAAACATTATAAGATTTTTATTTCCCTAATTTTTTTCCTGCATTTCAATCTTTATTCTGCTATTTTCAATAAGTTCTTCAACTGTGCCACTTCTCAAAACATTTTTATCAGTGAACCCTGGAATTCCTGTCACTCTTCCTCTGTTTGAAACTTGCCATATAATCCATCTGTCATCTTCAGCAAGTTTAGGAATATATTTTATGTCTCTTATCCACAGCCTATTATCCGGAAATTCTCCCTTTATATAGGCATTATATGTGTGATAGGTTACATATATTATGACTCTTTTTTTATAATGTCTTTCCAATTTTTCTATCATATCCTTCAATTCTTTTATAACCACATTTTTTGGATACTTAGTAGGTATTTCCAGATCGATTACCGGCGGAAGAACCTTATCTGAATCAGGTACCATGCTTATATAGTAATCTGCCTGTGCCTCTCCACTGCTTAACATTGAAAAAAAATGATAGGCTCCTACTGTAAATCCATTCAATCTTGCATTATTCCAGTTATAAAGAAAATCACTGTCAAGGAAATCTTTTCCTTCGGTAGCCTTCATAATAATAAATTTATACTTTCTGTCTACCCTTTTCCAGTTTATTCTTATCTGATGATGTGAAACATCCAGCCCTTCAACATTATAATGCAATACCTTGGCAATAATATCATTGTGATATACATATCCTGAATGTTCAAGATAAACTACTGCAGCTCCGAGAATTATAAGAAAAACTAAAATTTTTAAAAATTTCTTCATCCTAACTCCTCTTCAAAATTAAGGATTTTATGTTTCTTTTGGTTCATAAATTTTTTTATTTTATAACTGTCATTCCACCCATATAAGGCACTAGTACGTCAGGTACTTTTATACTTCCGTCTTCCTGCTGATAATTTTCCATTATAGCAAGTAAAGTTCTTCCTACTGCCAGTCCAGAACCATTTAACGTATGCACAAATCTACTTTTTCCAGTTTCTTTTACTCTGTATTTTATCATTGCACGTCTTGCCTGGAAATCCTCAGTATTTGAGCAGGAAGAAATCTCCCTGTATTTATCCTGACTAGGAACCCATACTTCAAGATCATATGTTTTTGCCGCACTGAATCCTATATCTCCACTGCAAAGTGAAATTACCCTGTAAGGAAGTTTTAATTTCTGTAATATTGCTTCGGCATTATTTACCATTTTTTCAAGTTCTTCGTAAGAATTATCAGGGTGAGCAATTTTTACCATTTCTACTTTGTTGAACTGATGCTGTCTTACAAGCCCTTTAAGGTCTCTTCCTCCTGAACCTGCTTCCTGTCTGAAACATGCAGTAAATCCACAGTAATATCTAGGAATTTCTTCTTCATCCAGAATTTCTCCATTATGAAGGTTTGTAAGTGTTACTTCTGCAGTTGGTATTAAGAACAGGTCTTCTCCTTCTATTTTATACATATCATCAGCAAATTTAGGTAACTGCCCTGTTCCCATCATTATTTCCCTCTTGGCAAGCTGAGGTGTCATTATTTCTTCATATCCGTGTTCTGATGTGTGTGTATCCAGCATAAAGTTAATAAGAGCTCTTTCAAGTCTTGCTCCTGCTTTTTTATATACTGTAAATCTTGATCCACTTAATTTTGAACCTCTTTCAAAATCAAGAATACCAAGAGCTGTTCCAAGTTCATCATGAGGTTTAGGAACAAAATCAAATTTTGTAGGTTCTCCCCATTTTCTCACTTCAACGTTGTCATCCTCATCTTCTCCTATTGGAGTACTTTCATGAAGTCTGTTAGGTATAGTGTAAGCTAATGCAAGCTGTTTCTCATCAATTTCCGCAAGTTTCTGATCTAGCTCCTTTATTTTAGCACTTACACCCTGCATTTTTTCCAGTAATTCTGTTGCATCTTTTCCTTCTTTTTTATATTTTCCTATAAGGGAACTTGATTCATTTCTTTCCTTCTTAAGCATTTCCACTTCCTGAAGGACTTCCCTTCTATCTTCATCCAGCTTTAAAAAAGCATCCAGATTAAAGTCACTTTTTCTATTTTTCAAATATTCCCTTACCTTATCGGCATTTTCTCTTATATATCTTGTTTCAAGCATAATGTTCTCCTCTTTCTTTTCTATTTAGTTGTTTTTGTAAAATAATCATAAAGTTTTCTCTTACTTTCTGACAGCTCTGCGTATTCTTTCTCTTCATTAATTTCAAAATTTATTTTTCTGACATTTTTTATATCATATTTTTTTACGATTTCATCATATTTTTCAGTATATATTTTCTTATAAAGCAAATCAGCCTTATTTTCAATAAAATATTTCATATCCGATTCATTTTCATAATCTAAAAATTCCCTGTCTGATTTAATAAAATAATTAATTATATTTTTTATGATTTCATCCCTAAATATTCTGTTTGCTGAAAAACTTCCTTCTTCATTTTTATCAGTTTCATCAAGCATTTTTTCAGTAAAATAAGCTTTTATAAGTTTATTACAGTCACACGACACAAGAGCAAAATTGTACATTATTTCAAAAAATACCTTTTTATCCCTGTACATAAGTTCATTTCCAAGTTTTACCGAATGTTCTGCACTTGCATTAATCAAAGCTCTTCTGTAACTGTCCTTTAATTTTGAAAATTCTATTTTTGACATTCTGTCTATACGTTTTTCTTTTTCCTTATAGGTTTCTGAAAATTCCTCTTCTAAAATCTTTTCAATTTCTTTATCCTTATTTTCAGTCCCTTTATAATAAATATTTGCCAGTTCCAATATAAAAGAAGGCTCTTTTCTTATTATTTTAAAATTTTTATCAACTGTAAAGTATTTCTTTTTTGAAAAACAGTTTTTATATTTTAAAATAAATTGAAAAAAATCAGCTGTTTCTTTAAATATTTCCATTGTTTCTATTTTATTTTTTATTCCCTCTTCCAAATAAATGATGCCTCCTTTTCTATTTTTTAAATATTCTATTTATTGTTTAAAATATTAATTACACTATTTTGAATCCCATTTTTAAAATAAGAAGTTTATCTATCTTTTCATTAATTTTTACTATATCTTTTTCTGTAGTTACAATATAATCGTAATCTTTTCCCTTTTCTGAAATATTTTTTATTTCTTCCATTTTATAAAGATGATGATCTTCAAATTTAATTTCTTCTATCTCAGAAGGTTCCAGCCTTTTTACAGTTTCATAAAATATTTTAGGATTTGCAATTGAGGAAAAAATGAGTATTTTCTTATCTTTTACTATACTAAGCTCCTTTTCTTCCCCATTCATATTGTAAAAATTTTCTTCAGAAAAAGTTGCAATAGATATTTTTTTTTCATATTTTGATAATCTCTGCTTTATTTTTTCAAGTGATTCACTATTTACATAATTGCTTTTAGTTATTATAAGTTCATCTGCCCTTTTTAAGGATTCAAGTGATTCCCGTAATCTCCCCTTTGGAAGATAATCATTTCCACCAAAAGGATTTGTTGCATCTATAAGTATAATATTCCTGTCCTTTTTCAGCTTTCTATGCTGAAATCCGTCATCCATAATTATAATATCAACTTTACAGACATCACGCAAATATACTGCTCCCTTGTATCTGTCCTTTGACACTGCAACAGGTACTTTAAGATTTAGGGCATGAAGATATGCTTCATCTCCAGACTCAGCAGAGGTCGCCAGTATTTCCTTATTATTTCTCACTAACAGCAAATCCTCTTTTCTTTTACCCTTATATCCTCTACTCAAAATCCCTACCTTTTTACCTTCATTCAAATATTTTTTTACAAAATACTGAACAGCAGGAGTTTTTCCTGTACCGCCTGCGACAATGTTTCCTATGCAGATTACTTCCACACCTTCAGCTTTTTTTGATTTTAATATATTCAGGTCATACAGCTTATTTCGTATAAAAATTACCGAGCCATAAATAAGTGATAGTATTTTCAACAATATCTGCATCTAATTCTCACCTCTGTTTTCAGTTAAATTTTTATAGATTTCTTCAAGTCTCCTGAATCTATTTTTTATTCCCGATTTTGAAATTGACATTAAATCTGCAAGTTCCTGCAACGACATTTCTTCATTTTCAAGACGGCTGACTGCGGTTTCCCTTAATACATCCGACAGTTCTTCCAGTCCAATTTCTTCATCTATTTTATTTATTATTCTAATCTGTTTTTCTGCAGCAGAGAGTTTCTTTGTCTCATTTGCAATTTCCCAGTTCATATTTCTATTAATTTTATTTCTTATTTCCTTATTTATAGTTACTTCTTCAAATTCGAAAAAGGAAGTTAATCCACCAATTAAAAATATAATATCCAGTATATCCTCAGAATTTCTAAGATACACAAGGCTTTTATTCTTTTTCTCAGTCTGGAAGACTCTCTTTCCCATATTCTTAAAAAGGTAATAAAGATATGTTGCCGCATCTTCGGTGTCTATAAAGAAATCCAATGCATAACCCTTTTCAGGTGATTTTACATATCCACAGCAGAGAAAAAAACCTCTTATTATTCCAGCGAGCTCCTTTTCTGTTTTTTCTGTGAAAAAACTCTTATATGAAAACAGTTTTTTTATAAGCTCCCTATATTCCTTTTCTTCTGTTGCCATGAGATGTATTTCATAAACCTTATGTACACCAAGCCTTTTACTCATCACATATTTCAGCTGAATATCAAGTTCTGTCACAGATTTCAGTCCCGAATAAACTCTTTTTGCCAGTGATATGTTTTCTGTACTAAAGTGTATTCCCTGTTCAGTTATTACATCCCTGGCAATAAAAATCCCAAAAAGTTCGGCAAGAATCTCCTCCCTGTCTGTAACTGATTTCCCGAAAATTTCCCTTTTCAAGTCTACCGAATAGGACATTTTTGCCTCCTTTCCAGAAAATTCCAGTTATCTAAAACAAACTTCAATCAATTACCTGACTTTATCTTATTAAATTTCCCATTTCATCATAATATTTCCAGTTTCCTACTTTTTTCCCTTTTTCCAGTTTTCCTTCAAATCTTAAAGTTCCATTCTGGTCGTATCCCTTTACACTTCCGTCTTTATCATTCATGTTTCCTTCGTAAAAAACAGCCCCAGTATCATAATATACTGTCATTTTCCCGTCAACTATGTCATAGCTGTAGTTTATAACTGATTTTTTCTGACCATTTTCATACCATTCAGTAAATGTTCCCTGTCTATATCCGTCTGAATAGTTACCTGACAGTTTTTTTCTTCCTGAAGAGTAGTAGCTATTCCAGTTTCCTGATTTTCTGCCATTTACGTAATTTCCAACTGTTTCTTCCACTCCGGTTTTTGTATAGTAATTTACAAATTTACCATTTAACTGACCGTTTTTATATGTATGTTTTTTCCATAGATACCCTTCTTCAGTGTAAGTTTTCCATTCCCCTTCTTTTTTACCGTCTTCATATCTTCCTGACATGAATGTATTTCCATTTGCATAATATTCTTCATATTTACCGTCTATAAGGCCTTTGCTTACTTTAGTTACAAGTATTCTTCCGCCTCCGTCAGTTATTCTTAAATCTTCCGAGCCTGTAATCACTTCAGCTCCATTTTCCCTCTTTACATTTACGCTGTCACTTAACCCTCTATCATAATTAAGTAATTCTATTTTCCCGTCATTTATTCTGTAATTTCCTGCATTAATATTTTTACCGTATACTGCAAGTGATAAAAAAAACATCAACGTTACTAATAAATTCTTTATCCTTTTCATTATTCTTCTCCTTATGTCTATAATTTATCTTTTATATTATAGCAAATTTTTTTGCTTTTTTAAACCGAGAATTTATTTATTTGTTACATTTATCTCTTGCAAGTCAAACATTAATAATATATATTCAAACTTATTTTCTTTCTATGCTTTTAAAAAAAATGTTGATTTTTAATAATAAATTGGTGTATAAAATATGTGTGGGAAGTTCTCAGTCAGACTGAGAAAAAAATCGAAAATTTAGAGAGGAGAAATATTATGTCTAAAGAAACACTGAATCCTTTTGAGATTGCTCAAAAGCAGGTAAAGGCAGCGTGTGATAAATTAAATGCAGACCCGGCTGTATATGAAATTTTAAAAAATCCTATGAGGGTGCTGGAAGTTTCATTCCCGGTTAAAATGGATGACGGTACTGTTAAAACATTTACTGGTTACCGTTCTCAGCATAACAATGCCGTAGGACCTTTTAAAGGAGGAATAAGATTCCATCCAGGTGTAACAAGAGATGAAGTTAAAGCATTGTCTACATGGATGACTTTCAAATGTTCTGTTGCGGGAATACCTTATGGTGGAGGTAAAGGGGGAATTACCTTGGATCCTAAAGATTATTCAGCTGCTGAACTTGAAAGAATTTCCAGAGCTTATGCAGAAGCTATTGCTCCATTAATTGGTGAAAAAATTGATATACCTGCTCCGGATGTAAACACTAACGGACAAATAATGTCATGGATGGTAGATGCTTACGAAGGTGTAGTTAAAAAATCAGCTCCTGGTACATTTACAGGAAAACCTCTTGGATTTGGAGGATCACTTGCAAGAACTGAAGCTACAGGATATGGGGTAAATCTTGCTGCAAAACTTGCTCTTGAAAAACTTGGACAGGATATAAAAGGGGCAACTTATGCTGTACAGGGATTTGGAAATGTTGGTTACTATACTGCTTACTACGCTCATAAGGCAGGGGCAAAAGTTGTAGCAATTTCAAATGTTGATACTGCAGTATACAATGAAAATGGACTGGATATGGAAAAAATAATCAAGGAAGTTGGATCTAACGGTGCCATTGCTGACAGTGTATACGGTAAGAAAATAACTAACCAGGAACTTCTTGAACTGGAAGTTGATGTTTTAGCTCCTTGTGCACTTGAAAATCAGATTACTTCTGAAAATGCAGACAGAATTAAGGCAAAAGTAATAGTTGAAGGGGCAAACGGACCTACTACTCCTGAAGCTGATGAAATTTTAAATAAGAAAGGTGTAACTATTATTCCTGATATACTTGCAAATGCAGGTGGAGTTGTAGTTTCATACTTTGAATGGGTACAGAATCTTCAAGGATACTACTGGAGCTTTGAAGAAGTTCAGGAAAAAGAAACAAATGTACTGAAAAATTCATTTAATGACATCTGGAATCTGGCAAAAGAATACAATGTTGATGTAAGAACAGCTTCTTATATGACAAGTATTAAGAAAATTGCCCATGCAATGAAACTAAGAGGATGGTATTAATTAAGTAAAAATACTCTGATATAACAGATATAGGATATATACTCGATGACTCAATAAAATTTTATTAAAGTTTAGAAATATATCCTATATTTTTTAATTTTATTTCTACTATTTTCAATATTTCTATGTCGTATATAGTTCACAGGATAAGGTTTTCTTTAAAATAATATTGACATATTGAAGACTTTAATATATTATATAAAAATAAATTTAAAGAAATGAGGAGCTTAAAAAATGGAAAATATTATGAAAGTATTCGGTGAAAATGTTTTTACTGAAAGTAACTTAAAAAAGAGAGTTCCAAAATCAGTATTCGAAGAATTCAGACTTTCCCAGCTTGGATTAACTGAATTGTCGAAGGAATCTGCTGAAGTTATTGCAAATGCAATGAAGGACTGGGCGACAAAAAGAGGGGCAACGCATTATTGTCACTGGTTTCAACCTCTGAATGACTTGACTGCAGAAAAGCACGATTCATTTCTGGAACCTACCGGGGATAAGGAAATTATTTATAAGTTTTCAGGAAGCAGCCTTATAAAAGGGGAATCAGATGCCTCCTCTTTTCCAAACGGCGGTTTGAGAAGTACTTTTGAGGCAAGGGGATACACAGTCTGGGATACAAGTTCATATCCATTCATAAGAGAAAATAAAAATGGAGTTACATTATATATACCTACAGCCTTTGTTTCATTTACAGGTGAAGCCTTGGATAAAAAGGTTCCACTGCTTAGAACAATGAAATATGTAGGAAAACAGTCATTAAGAGTTTTAAGGGCTCTAGGAAATAACGAATCACACCACGTATTCAATACTTTGGGAGTGGAACAGGAATATTTCCTTGTAAACAAGGATTTATTTGAAGAAAGGGAAGATCTTCTGCTGACAGGAAGAACTTTATTTGGTGCACCTGCTCCTAAGGGACAGGAATTAAGCGACCACTATTACGGAAAAATAAAGGAAAAAGTAATAAACTTTATGAGTGATGTCGATGTGGAACTTTGGAAGTTGGGAGTACCTGCCAAAACAAGACATAACGAAGTAGCTCCTAACCAGTTTGAAATAGCTCCACTATTTTCAGTAGCCAATCTGGCTTCAGATCAGAACCAGATTATAATGGAAACTATTGAAAAAACAGCACTTAGACATAACATGGTTGCACTGCTTCATGAAAAACCTTTTGAAGGTGTAAATGGTTCAGGAAAACACAATAACTGGTCACTTAGCACTGATGACGGAAGAAACCTTTTCAGTCCCGGGAAAGATCCACAGACAAATAAGAGATTCCTTCTGTTTGTATCAGCTGTAATTGAAGCCATAGACAGATATTATCCTTTACTGAGAGCTACAACCGCAACTGCAACAAATGATCACCGTCTTGGAGGACACGAAGCTCCACCTGCAATTATTTCAATCTTTTTAGGTGATGAACTGACAACAATCTTTGAAAATATTGCACTGGGAAAAAATCTTCCTGTTGCTGCAAGTTCCAAGCTGAATCTTGATGTGGATGTTATTCCTTCATTAAGAATTGATGCCGGAGACAGAAACAGAACATCTCCATTTGCCTTTACAGGAAATAAATTTGAATTTAGAATGCCTGGATCAAGCTCTACTCCTTCCACAACTGCAACTGCAATAAACGCAATTGTAGGAGAGGTTTTAAGTGAATATGCCGACAAACTGGAAAAAAGTGACAAGGAAAATTTAGATAAAACTATTGTAGAAATTATAACAGATGCATACAAAAAACATGGAAGAATTATCTTCAATGGTAACGGATACAGCGAAGAATGGCAGGAAGAGGCTAAAAGAAGAGGGCTTACAAATGAAACATCTGCAAATACTGCATTAAGAAAATATCTTGATCCTGAGATCCTTAAAGTTACCGAAGAAACTGGAATGCTTACAATACAGGAATCTGCATCAAGATATAATGCCTATGCTGAAAGATATGTTACACATTTATGCATTGAAGCCAGAACACTAATTGACATGGCTAATAAATATATACTTCCTTTTGGTCTGAAATATGCAAACCTTCTGGCTGAAAATATTGAAAAAGTTGAAAAATTCTATCCTGAAGGTACAGAAGAACAAAAAGAACTTTTAAAAAGCGTGCTGACAGATATTTCCAATATACGTAAAGAAACAAAGCTTCTTGAAGCAAGAATTGCAGAAGTTAAAAAAGAGGAAAATCTTGAAAAGCAGACAGACATGGCTAAGGAATTTTTAGTTGAAGGACTGGAAAATTTAAGAGTTCCTTGTGATAATCTTGAAAAGATAGTTGACAATGAAATCTGGACATTGCCTACTTATACTGATTTACTGTTTAAACTATAAGACTTAATATGAATACAAAAAGCACTGACTGCCCAAATGGGAAAGTTAGTGCTTTTTACTTTTTCAAGATAAACTTTTTATAAACTATATTTTTATATATGATCTTCCAGTTCTCTTACTTTACCTTGTTTTTTCCATAATGCCGCTATATACACAAAAGGCGTATCCATTACTGAAATAAATAATTCCAGGAAGTATGTTGAAAAGGCGATTACAAATAATTCACTGATTTTATATACTCCTGCAAATGCAAGAACTGTAAACAGGGAGTTATCAATTATCTGTCCAACTACTGTACTCAGATTGTTTCTAATCCAGATATCCTTATAGCTTGGACGCCATTTTCTTATAACCTGATAGGCCCATACATCAAATAGCTGCGATATTATAAATGCTGTCATACTTGCCGCTGTTACTCTTATAACAGACAGTTCATTTAAAGCAAGTCCAAAAATAGGTTTCAAATGTTCCTGAAACTGATCAATAGATGCAGGCTTTATTGCTAATGCCCAGTTCATAACTATCGTAGTAAATACCATTGTAATAAATCCAATTGTAACTAGCTTTCTTGCATATTTTTTCCCTTCGACTTCAGATAAAATATCTGAAACAAGAAATACTCCTCCAAAAGCTATATTTCCCATTGTTGTTTCAACTCCAAATAAGTTCATCATTTTTAATACCTGTATATTTGCCAGTACTACTGACAGAGGAACAAATATAAGTAATCCCACTTTACCCCAATATTTGTAAGCAAATAAAACTGCAGTATAATTGAATAACATATACGCCAGCCAGAGCATTTCATTTGTTCCAAATTGAAAATTCTTAAAAAATTCTAACATCTTCTCCTCCATTTTATATTATTTTTCACAAAAAAAATGTATCATCCCCTTTTTGACAACGATACATTTGTAAATCTGTTATCTTATTAAAGGTTTTTTTTATGGATGGATTCTCCCAAACATCCTGTTATTTCTAACTTTTATTATTTTCAATTGTATTTACTGTGTTATATTTTACAATTATTTAAAAAAAATTGCAATGTTTTTTTATTATTTATGTCAGAATTTTCTGTTTTCCAGACATTTCTCCACCTTCATTATTTTTAAAATCCACTAAATAAACACCTAAAATTTCACAAATAACCATTTTATCCCCCTCAAAAAATTAAGCATATCTTTTGATATGCTTACTGTAGTCCTTAAACGAATAAGGCTCTTTTATCTCCTCGAAACATCTCATCCTTAAACGAATAAGGCTTTTGATGTAAGAATATTATAGTATTTACTTCTCAATTTGTCAATAGTTTTTTAATTTATTTATAATTTTTTCAAAAAACACCTTTAAATTTTACTGTTTTTTATAAATTTAATTTAAAAAAGTAGTGTTCTTCACTTTCCACTGTTCCAATTTAATATGTACCCAGAACGAATAAATTCCTAATGTTACTATTATCAGTAACAACCATTTTATCCAGTTTCCAAATAATCCCATAGCTGTACCATTAAATTTTAATCTTTTTCCTTCTATAACTGTATGATTTATTTTCCATCCATAAATCATGCATATAGCCCAAGGAAAACAAATTCCAACAGTACATGTTGTTATAAAAGAGCCTAAAATAATCCAACCTATGTAACTAAGCAGACCTCCATCAAAATAACTTTTTTCTTCCATACTTCCTCCTTATAATTTTTTTTTAATTATGTCATAAAAAATAAATTTATAAAACTACTCTTCCCATTTACTTATTTCTCCGTTATCTTCTTCATATTCCCATTCCCAGTCATCTGTTATTTCACCTTCATTTCTCAGCATTTCATCATATTCTTCTTTACTGTAGGATTCTGATTTCCCATTTGAATAGGAGCTTCCATAACTATTTCCTGAATTTCTTATCCTGTATTCGTATTCCTTGATTTCCCCTAATTTTTCCAGTTCTTCTTTTGAAAAAACAGCCCTATAATTATTTTTTTGATAATAATAAATATTCGATGCATCTGGATCATCTTTTTTGCCACTTTCCTTTTTCTTTTCTTCCTCTTTTTTCATTTGTGATCTCAAACTGTCATAAGTATTCGCTTCACTTTTTTGAAGGTTTTCCATTATTTTTTCTGCAGCTTTAATTTCTTCTAAAGTCATTTCTTTTGAAGATGCTAAATCTGTATAATCAGTTGTTATAAAATTCCTGTATTCTTCATATTCAGATTTTTTTTCATTGTAAAGTAAAATTTCATTATAATGACTGGAATGATTACTGAAAAGTCTACCATTAATAAGATGTATTCCATAAGGATTATAATCTTTTATTGAATAAAGTCCATTTTTACTTCTTATTTCAAATCCTCTAAAAAAGTATAGCCATTCATTTTTGGAAGTTTTATATTTTACCATTTCATAAGCTTTAAGGTAGATAAATTTATCTGAGTATATTACATTTGTAGCAAAGGTAAATTTTTTTGAATTTATAATATAATATTTTCCCGCCCTGATTTCAACAGGATTTTCAGGATTATCATTTTTTTCTACCATTACTTTTAAATTTTTGAACTTTTCATCTAAATCTTTTACTTCCTCTTTAATCCTTTCATCTCTTTTTTTTTCTGCTAAAATTTTTTCTTTTCTTGCTTTTTCAATTTTATATTTTTCATATAAGGGAGTAAGATAAATTGCTGATACAAATACAGGAAAAAGTATAAATATAGTCACAGATAATGAAATAAATACCAATCTGATTTTTTCATTATTACTTAATTCTTCATTTCTCCATTTCATGTTGGGACTCCTTCAAAATGAACTTTAAAAACATACTGATTATTCTACTCCTAAAGCTTTAAATACAGCATCTTCTGCCGTTGAATAAAATATCAAGTTGAAAGCTCCAATTAAATCTGATGGTACAGACGCCAAATCTGATGCTGAAGTTATTGGCAGCAGTATCTTTTTTGCTCCTGAATCCAGACATACCTGTAATATATTTGCAAGTTCAGATACTTTTATTATCGTTCCACCTATACTTAAATTTCCTAAAATTACTGCACTTGAAATAACAGGCTTATTCAGTGCTGCTGAACAGATAGCAATCAAAGTAGCTAATGTTAAATCTGAAGTCATTCCTATACCTTTCATATCTTGATAGTTAACCACATAGTCATTATTCACTGTGCTTATACTTCCGCTTATGGACTTCCCATTAGCTTTTAAATATTTAAATGCTGTTTCAGACGATTCTTTAGCATCCCTATTATTTCCCAATCCTGTTTTTTCAAATTTTCCTGTTCCTTTTGTTATCTGTGTTTCAATTTTAAACAATCCTATCATCCCATTTTTTCCATGAGAAACAGTATATAGATGTCCTGCCTTTCCAATCCCTTCCGGAATAAGGCTTCCGCTGCTCTGTTCAGGAATAGATACATATTCTTCATTAAAGTCATCATTACTGATATAGGAGAAATTTACATCATAAAATTCCATTCCTCCTATTTTTTTAAGCTGCTCTTTTACTCTTCTTCTCATTTCAAGTGAAAATCTTAAAATTTTCTCAACATCTCCCTTTTCAAATTTTCCATGAGGATAGATTAATTTTATCATTCCTGAAACTGTTCTTTTTACAGCTATAACGTCCCTCTGATTTAACTGATTTCCAAGTCTAAAATATTTATCATGAGCATCCGAATATGAAATTTTACGTAATTCCCGCATTATTTCAGCATAGTAGTCTGTTATAAATCCATAATTATCAGTAAAAAATTCAGGTCGGTATTTTGGAATTTCCCATCCTGGTAAGTAGCAGTGCATTCTGTCTAAAAATGCTGTATCTTGTCCCATCACATCTGGAAAAGGATCAAATAAATGGGAAGTTTTTAAAAGAATATCCACACTCTGATTTATATTTCCAACAAAAACCATTCCTGCAGTAGCGTTCTTTTCTTCCTTTCCTCTGGCAAATGAACCTGAAGCCATATAATCCTTCATTATCTGAACTCCATCCTGATCCTTAAATTTTATTCCAGCAACTTCATCAAATGCAACACAATCCCATAATCCTACCAGACCCATCGTCCCTTTTCCCATATTATAGAATAAATTTGCTACTGTTGTCTGTCCTCCAGATACAAGTATACTATTAGGGCTTATTTCCTTATAGACATGTGATTTTCCTGTTCCACGAGGCCCTAATTCACAAAAGTTATAATTATTTTCCACTAATGGAATCAATCTTGCCAAGTGAAGCCATTTCACCCTTTCATTGAATTTATCAGGTTCCATTCCTGTACTTCTTAAAATAATGTCTATCCATTCCTCATCAGTAAAATTTTCCCTCATCTGCTTAAATTCTTCAAAGTCAATTTCAGGCATCTGTACAGCTGTTAATTTTCTTATTGTGACTGGATTTCTATTTTTATCTCCTTCATCATAAAAATATTCCAGCTGGACTATACTCCAGATACCTCCTCCAAGCAGTCTTTCATATTTTGATGGATAAACATCAGATATTGGTATCCCTTTTAATGCCAGATTTGAAAATTCTGCTTCGTATCTATTCTCTCTTAGGTTAAGTTTTACCGTAACTTTGTCTATTACAGTATAAGATGCATTTTCTCTTAATTTTGATTTTATTTTTTCTGCTTCATCTGGTCTGACATAATTTTCAGCCAGTATTTTTTTAACTGTCTTCAATCCCTCTTCTATATCTTCATCATTTGTAGAAGAACAGTACATCCCTAGCAGATATTCCAATACATAAACCGGAACATTTGCTCCTTCTTTTATTTTCTTTGTCAAATCCTTTCTGACAATTTTTCCAGAAAAATATTTATATAATTTTGTATTTATTTCCTCTATGTTTTCATTTTGTTTTTCATCTGTCACTTTTCTATTATTTACATCTTCCATCTTTTATTTTTCTCCTTATAAAAATTCTCAGAAAATCATATTCTAAAATCCAAAATCATCGGCAAATAATACATCTATCATCATCTTTTCCCTAATTTCTTCGATTTCAGATTCTTTATCCTTTACAATTAAATAATAGTCTTCATTTTTATTATATTTCTGATTTTTCAAGGTAAATTTAAACTTCTTTATTCTTTTTTTAGTCTCTCCTTCTTCACTGTCTGCCTTATAGCTTTCTATATTTGAAATTATATTATCATTGCCATCAGTAAAGAAAATTGCAAATTCTGAAGGTTTTATAATATCTGTAACAGCTTCCTTCTGTAAAAATTCCAATGAAATTGCAAGACTTGTTATTTTTCTTACTTCAGATATTAGACTTATCTTCACCTTTTCAGTATCTACCGCTCCTTTGGCAGTTCTAACTTTTACAACAGGAACTAGCATTTCCTGCAATGAAATTCCTCCGTGATAGTAGTTCTGTCCGCCACCGCTTACTTTAAATATATTTGAAGTATTAGGAGAAAGTACTTTTAAAGTTTCTTTTTCATCGTTTAAAATTTTGGAAAGACCAATTTCATTTACTCCTATAATATCATAATCCTTTTCAGTAATTACATATCTCTTATTTATAATGTCATTTTCATCGAAAGAATTTTCTATTTTATCAAATTCCTCTATTTTTCTTCTTTTGTAAATAAATCCATGATCTGAAGTAACTATTATATTGTTAATTGATTCTACTCTCAATTTTTTTATGAGATTCATAATTTCATCCAAAGCCTCATGACATGCATCAAATACTTCATCTTCAGTATTTGCCTTGTCACCTCTGGCATCTATCTGATTATGATATATATATACTTTCTTTTTATTCCTGAACATTTCCCTTACTTCATCTTTTGTAGCTTTAAAAACTTTATCAAAATCAAGTGCTACCGAATCTTCATCATATTTCTTCAGTATCTTTTCCCTTTTTACTCTGTCATTACATGCTTTTCCATCTACAAGTACCGTAAAATCCTTTTCAGCTGTTTTTATTTCAATTTTTTCATGTGGGAGCAGTGAAGCCATACCTAACTTCGTAATTGAAGGAAGTACACTTATCTGACTTTCCAGCTCAGCACTCATTTTTTCATCTTTATTCATTTTTCCAACTAATTCTTTTGCCACTTCATATCTAAAAGCATCTGAAATTATGACTACAATTCTATTTTTATTTATTTCCACATAATTCTTATAAAAATTTTTCTGTAATTTTATTTCTTCTGGAAGATTATTATAATCCAGAAGTTCATTAAACTTCATATTTAATGGATTCAGAAAAGCATCTGTATATTTCAGTTCAATTATTTTTGCCAGTTTTTCATATTTTTCACTTTTTTCCACCAGCTTATCATAATAATAGTAAAATTTTCTGTAATATGTATCAATACAGTAATATTTATTATCATATGCTTTTATTAATTCGTGTATATTCCCGGAAAAATTAAATCCTGTATTTTTTATACTATTGTATGCATATTTTAATACTTTATATTCTATTTTCAAACTGTCATTGTCATTATTATTTTCCTGTCGTAATTTTATTATATCTATGATGGATTTATCCTGCAATTTTGCTGAAAAATTTTCATCACATATTCTTTCAGCTATCCATTCTGTTATCTTTTCATCAGGAAAGTCAAAAATATCAAGTTCAAGAATATGTTCAGGTAAAATATTTTTAAAATATTTATCCTGCTTTATGTGTGAATATACTTCTGAAACAAGATTTTCAAAATCATTTCTATATTCAGAAATTTTTCGTAACTTGTTCAAAAATATTATAACTGTACTTTTCACATTTAATTTATTATATTTTTTTGGCATTTCCTTCGTAATTTTTTCAAATGTATAAGTCAAAAATATTCCAAGTAACAGTTTAGTTAAATTAGGTTCATCATCAATGTATCCAAATTTCAATCTGCACATATCCCAGAATTTTTCTTCAAGATTATATTTTCTAAATTCTGCAAGATATTTGCTTTCCTTTCTGTTGGCATCTGTAATTAAAATTCTTGTAATATCTTCAAAACCGTCAAATATCTCAGCTTTTGAACCAGTAATTGCCCTCATCAGGATGATTTCCATATCTTCTCTTTTTGAGGGTTTACTATCATTAACCAGTTTTTCAAACTTTTCCCTCCTGTCCTTCGCTTCAAAAAACTTTCTATGCTCTTCCATTACTCCCTTGAGTTCATCGTCTATTTGCAGATTCTGAGCCATTATGGAAATCCAGTCTGTTAAAAACACCTTTGAATACATTATTGTATCAGCAAGATGATTTTCCCTGTTTTCACTTCGTTTAAATGGAGCATATATTAAATAATTTGTTTCCTTTTCCTGTCTTTCAAGAAGTATTTTTGTTTTGAAAAGCTCATCCTGATGTAATACAAGCAGTTTTGCATTTTCCAGCTGCAATTCTTCAATTTCTGACAGAAATTCCTGTTTTTCATCATACCAGAAAACAAGTCTTCTTCCTTCTTTCTTAAATTCACTGTTAAGTGTATCTGTAATTTGTTCTAAATTCAATTTTCTCACTCCATGATTTCGGTTTATTTGGTTTCGTGTATTTCTATTTCCAATATTTTTAGTGCATCAATTATTTCTTCAAATTCAGGACTTTTCCCGAATATCATTTCTTTCATCTGTATATAATCTTTTTTTATTTCATCATATCTGTATTCTTCTGGTAGCAATTTTATTTTATCACTTGTAGCCTCTTCATATTTTGCCCATTTTCTTGGATAAAATTTTGTTTTAAACTTCGCTACTTTTTCCAAAAGGAATACTTGTTCAAGAGCTGTCTTTTTATATTTAGATTTAGCAAAACAATATAAATCATAATAATGTCTCGCATATCTATCAGGAATTGACAAATTTTTTGGTCTATTAGCTTCATGGTGAAGTATTGTAACTTTTTCCCAAAATGTTCGTTCTGGTGAAACTGTTTTTATCTCTATGAAGGAATCCTGAAATATTTTTGGATAATTTTCTGCGATATATGAATTTATTTTTGAAATTTCTGATGGAGTCCATTCAGCTAATGCCCCAATTTCCAATCTAACTACAGGATTTACATAATAATATTGAAATATTTTTGGATATTCAAACAAAACTGTCTGTTTATCTTTTTCATCTACTATCAAATTAAAACTTTCTCCTATTATTTTCTTTAAGTCCTTTTTCATTTTAGGAATTAATTCTTTTTCTATAAATTCTCCTACTTTTACATTAGATTCCTTATTAAACTTATCCTGCTTATTATTCGAACGTTTTTCCCAAGGTTCTTTCTCATTATATCCCAGTTGTCTCCAATCTAAAATTAAGTCTATATCTTCTGAAAAACGTTTTATTACATTAAAACATTTTGATAGGCTAGTTCCTCCCTTAAATACAAAATTGTTTTTCCATTCAGAATAATTAAACAAATAATCCAGTGTAAAGCATACCCAATAATCTTTCTCCACTATTCCTTGGTTTATTCCCATTTTTTGAGAAGTATTTTTTATTAATACTTCTAAATCCTCTACTCTCAATTTTTCCTTTTTTAACATTTTTCCCCCTATATAATTTTTCTTATAATTTTATAGACCCAGGCTGATGCTACTTTCCCTTCCTCAATTAACCTTTCTTTTTGTTCTTCTGTCAGTCTATTTTTTAAAATTTCTATATCTTCTTCTGTAACTTTATCTTTTCCAATAGTTTTTAATGCCTGAATAACGATGGCTGTTTCAATGGATATATTGGAAATTTCCTTATTGTTTCTATGTTTAAATTCTATTACTGTATTTCCAAATGAAAAATCTGCATATCTTCCGTCTGATATGTATGTCCATTTGGAAGGCACCTGTGTTGAGAGTCCTAATAAATTTAATGCTGTATTTCCCGAAGGTGCTATTGTCCAGTTATATTTTCTGGCTATTGCCTTAGCAACCTCATGAACTGACGGAGCTTCATACTCTTCAATCAGTTCATTATAGCTAGGATTATAGTATACACCTTTTATAATTTTCTGTATTTTTTTTGAATCTGTAAGTCTATTTAATATTTTTCTTACAGTTTCATAATCGGCAATATCAAGAAAATCACTGGAAATAAATACTTTTCCATTATTAAAATTATCTATTCTTTCTTCTATTTTTTGTGTAAAATTTATTTTCATACTCTCATCTCCTTGTCCCAAATATTGTATAATTTTTGGGACAAAATTGCAACATACATTTTATCTTATATTCAGTTCCTGTTTCAATCCTTTTTACAATACCTGGTTCAGGATACTTCTTGCCTTCTTTTTTCCTTCCCATCATGATCTGAATACAGAAAAATCAATCTTATTCTTTATAACAGTTGTATAATTAAAATTTATTATTTTTTTAGGTTTACCATTATATAATATTTTTACTTCACCTTCCCAAATATCTCATACTTCTTCCCATCACGTCCAGTCTGCACTTTTTCATAATTGACTTTCACTCCGTCATCCAAATCAATCGAAATATATTCTGAAGACAAGTGATTCATCTTCTCATCAAATTGTTTACATTCATCAAGCTGTGATTTTATCTTTTTCAGCTCCTGCTCAGCTTTTTTTCTGTTATTATTGCTTTCAATTTCATCCTTCAAAAAACTTGCCCTTCTTTCATAATGTTTCTGTAGCTCATGCAAATATCCAATTCTAACCTTTGCTGTAGTCTGTTCATTATAACGGTGCATATAAATCAATGCCTTAAATCCATTTTTCTTTCCTGCATCATAAAGCCAGTAAATTGGTCTTTTCTTGTATCTTTTCAAATGATCGTCATAAAAACTTTTCAAGAAATATTCTCTTATAATATCTTTTGGAGCATCATTTTTATTAGACAAGGCCTGTGCGATAAATTTAAGATTTTCTTCAAGCGTTTCTTCTCCATATACTGTTTTTACAAATTCTACAAATCTTGTAACAATATCATCACTAAAATATTCACTGTCTGTAATTGGAATACAGTTATCTTCATCAGGAATAAGTTTGCTATATTTATTTTTATCAAATTCTCCTCCTGCAAATACAAGACCTTCCTCATCAAGCGAATAACGCCCGAACATACATCCGACAGCATAGGAAATAAATTGTTTTATTAAAACATTTTTATTAAATTCTAAACTAACTCCTCTATCATATAAATATTTTTCTGATTCAGTTAAAAATTCTTTTGAAATATTATTATCAATTTGAATAATAATAGCTTCTTCTTTCAATATTGTTATATCTTCAAACTCTACTTTTTCATCCATTTCATCTTGTAATTCATAAATTTCTATGAAAAGTCTATTTAATTCTTCTTCATTTTTATGAAGTTGAACAAAATTATCTCTCCAATGAGAACAATAATTTTTAAAAGCACTTTTTAAATCTTTACCATCAATCAAAGATAATTTTTCAAAATCCCAAGAGGTTTCTCTTGAATTCCATTCTTTTTTAGAAATCATTATATTTTGTTGAACTATAAAGTCAATTATTTCTTTCTCTAAATATTTAACTGGTAACTTAATCATATCACCAACTAAATAATGCATACTTTCATTTAATAAACCAAATAATAAATCAGTAATTTTTGTATTCAATAATCCTAAAAAATAATAGTTATTGGGTAATCTATATAAAGTAGGTGCCTCTACATTAAATAAAAAACCTTTAGGTAAATATCTTATGGCAAAGCTTCCTGAAGTTGTATGAGACCATGTTAATCCCTTTAAAAAATAGAATTGTGAATTTTTCAACATTCCTGTTCCTTCATAATTTTTTATTTCTTGTCCTTCATTTTTATAATTGACAATATAATCAAAATTTCCATACCATTTCCTAAAACTTCCTCCTTTAACTTGAGGCAACCATCTGTAATTTTTTATTCTACAATCTTCTAAATTTTTTATATTGTATCCAATTTTTTGATTTGATACTTCAAACCATTGGCGTAAAAATTTATCATTATTTCCAGTTTGTAATCCACTTTTTGCTTCTCCGATATCTCCTAATTTTTGATTTTTTTCAAATATTTTAATCACTTTATCATTCGCCCAATATCCTATTGTCATTCCTGGTATTTTTTCAAAGTTTTCTTTTGTTGTTCTAAAATAATATTTTTTATCTTTATTTTCTATCGTTTCTAAAAATTTATTTTTTTTATTTTCTTCTCCTGGAAAATCAACTAATCTTATATAGCTTCCCTTGAAGTTATTTATTTTATTTTTTCTTTGAATCCATGCAGTTGTCTGTACTACTTCGCCACCTATTTCATCAAAAGCTCTTGTTCCCAGATGTACCATGTTTAGCGTTTCTATTAGTGTCATTTTTTTCCTTAGTCTCTCATAACTTGATAAAAACATCCACCCATGCATCGTAATCATTGAACAAAATCCATTTCTGTCAGTTAAACTATTACATTTCTCAATAAATACAGCAAACATATCCGACTTACTATCTGGATAATTTTTTTTTGTATATTTTGACAGTTTAGAATCCATCATTGAACTTCCCATATATGGTGGATTTGTTGCAACTACTTCATATTTTTTTGATAGTATTTCTGATGTTTTTATTACATAATAAAATTTATTTTTTATTTCTTCTTTTTTTAATTCATCAAATAGATTATAGAAATCTGTATTTTCTATTTCTAATAATCTATTTTTTATTTCGTTATAATCTATTTTTGGTGCTTCTATCAAACTTCCATATTCCTTTGCATCTAAAAACGAATTATAAATCAAATCAAGTTCGTCTTTTATTTTATTATTTCCATTTGAAATAAAATCTATTATTTCTTTGTTAATATCCTTACTTTCTCTTGTATAACAGATATTTAGCTCCAATTTTTTAGAAAAAATTCTTTTATAATATTCTCTTGCCTTCATCATTAAAGCAAAATATGCCAACTGATATGCTCTTTTATCTATATCAAGACCATAAATATTATTTTCCAGTATTGACTGAACTGCATCTCTGTTGGAATAACCTAAATTTGAATAAATATCCATTAATACATCAAAAGCGTAGACAAGTATATGTCCACTTCCCATACATGGATCTATTATTTTTATTTCTTCTACTTTCATTTCCTTATAATTTTCATTCAGTTTTTCCAGTTTACTTTCAATTTCTTCTTCCTGTTTTTCTCTTTTTACAAGAAATTTCCATTTTTCCTCTAAATTTTCATTTGGATGTCCTTCCAGCCATAAATTCCCTAAACTATTTTCCACCATATATTTTACTATCCATTTTGGTGTAAATAACTGTGTCTTTGCAGGAATATCATCCTGTTCCACTTTTTTCCCTTTTTTAGTTTTTTGGTCTACTTCCTTTTTCTTTTCTTCATTATAATACTGATAAAGCCACCCAATTACCTCAATCTGTCCTTCTTTTTCCACATCAAAGCTCTCTTCAGAAACTTCATCCACTAACTTTCTCAAAATCCCCTCTTCATCATTTATTGAAATTGGCAAAAGTAACTCTGAATAATCTTCAGCTTCTTCAAACAATTCAGGCAGTATTTCATTAAGTTTGTTACATTTTTTTATAAATAAAAATTTGAAGAGCTCTTCTATTTTGTTCTCTTCTTTTAACTTATAAACATTATTTTTTTCATCATTTGAAAATTCCAGGTCTGTATCAAATACTTCCCTTACTATTTGAGGTTCCCTGTCATTTTCCCTGTCAGAAGATAAAATTCTTATTCCATCGGGAATATAATCATTCACTTCCATAAATCTAATAGCAATAATTCTGTTAAACCAGGTATATGCTATTTCCTCAACAAATTCTTTAAAACACTTCTTAAAATCTTCATCTTTCTCTCTTGCTTTTAATACCTCAATTATTTTTTCCCTCTGTTTGACTTCCTTTTCATTAAATTCCTGTCCGTTAATCTTTAGATAATCATCTTCTTTTACAGTTTCTTCTCCTATCCCTTTTTCAGTAATCCCCAACAATTCCAATTTTCTTTTTATATCATCTTCCATTTTTTCTTTTGCATTTACTGCAAAATTTCTCAATGCTACTTTGTCCATTGATAGCTCCTAAATTTAAATTTTAACCCCCACCTTATTTAACTAAAATTCCACTTCCACAATTTCACTGTCTTCTAGTTCTTTTTCCAGTTTTTTTCTCAATTTTTCAAGATAACTTTCTATATCTTCTTTGCTTTGTATTTTCCATACTCTATCTTTATTTATTTTAGCAATTCCTATTACTTTTGGTTTCTTTATTCTTATTGGAATTACTGGACTTTCTTCTACTGCATCATCTGTTTTTAAGCTTGCTCTTATTTCCTCTTCCTGTTTTTCAAATTCATCAAGAAGTTTACTTTTCAAATTTGAAGCTTCTTTGTCAAAAGTTTCTATTTCCCTTATATTTTCCGACTTTTCAGCATTTCTCAAAATTTCAGAAAAGCTTTCTTCAACTTTTTTAGTAAACTTTTCTTTTAATTCTTCATTTTCCGTATACAGTCTATCCAATGTTATTTCTTTTGTTTCTTTTATTTTATCTAAAATGGGATTTCTTCTTTCAGATAAAATCTGATTATAATTTTCAGTAAATTTTTTATTTAATTCATTCAAATCCTTAATTTTATTGTATGGCTTTTTATCATTTAATATTTTATTTATCTCTCTTACAATTTGTTCAATCTCTTCATCTGAAAAATAATTTTTAGAAACAGTGTACTTTTCATACAGTTTAACAGACTCATCCCATATATTTTTCTGTTCTCCGGCAAAAAACTTATCTATTGGTTCCACATATTCAACATAATCACAGTAGTCATCTTCATGTCCTAAAATCTCATCAAATATTTCTCTAGTATCTTTCAATACGAGTATTCTTTTTAAAAGTCTTTCTCCAGTTTCCAATACATCCTTGCCTGGATAATTTTTATTCTTATAGTTTCTTTCCAAATCTTCTATTTCAGTAAGTTTTGCCCTTGTCAGCTCTTTAAAATCCCTCACCATTTTATCTGTATCTTCTGAATCAATACTTTTTCCAAACAGTTCATCTGCTACAGTTTTCATTGCTCTTATACTTTTACTATCTATCTTTTCCTTTATTTCAAGATAAACTCTTTCTCCACTGTCTTTTTTTACAATACTTTCTATAATATTCTCAGAAGTTTCATTTAACAGGCTTAAGTTATTTCCATTTCTTTTAAGCTCTATTTCTCCATCTTTAAATGCTCTTGCAACTATCCATTCAATGTCTCTGTCATTCCAGCCAAAAGGAGCTTTTGAAAAATAATCCTTTACTTCCTTTATATTTATTTTTAGTCCTTTATCCTTTTTAAGTTTTATATGATTTACAACTTCCTGTATTGCATTTACATTCTCTTTTTTTCTCTCAGCAGTAATTAGTGTATCTTCCTTATCTTCAAAAATTTCCTTTATATCGCTTTCTCCCATAGACTTTGTAATATAGTCCAGTTTGTTATATACTTTGTTTACTAATTTCCCTAATGCTTCTGTTATCTTGGTTTTATAGTCCTTTGCATTAAGAGAGAGGTTATTTCCTCCTACATAATATTTCGCATTTCTAAGAGCTTCTTCCAGCATTCGTTCTGAACGTTCTATATGTTCCTTACGCTCCTTGTTTTTGTCATTTCTAATTTTATTACTTTCAGAAACTTTGTCAAGATCTCCTGATTTTAAAAATTTTTCTATTTTTATATCCTTCTCAATTTCATTTATATAGAAACTATTTTCTCCTAAATCAATAAATACTGAATTTTCCTGTAAACTCTTTATTAAAAGAGAACTTTCATTTCCACTATAACTAGAATTTGGAGTCACTATATTTATTCCTATGTCATATATATCTTTTCCTCTTGGATTATCATCAACTTTCTGATTAAAGGGAAAATTATATTCTTTAAATTTAGGTGACTGATATTTTTTCTCTGAATAGAATTTATCAAATATTTTTTCTGAAATTTTTCTCAATATTTCATTCATATCCACATCAATTTTATCAATCATTTTCTCTACTTCCTGCTCTTCATTTGTCAGGAATATGTATACATCTCCAATTTTTTGTATTAGCACCTGTTTTATCAATATATTTAGTGCTTCCTTAACCTTTTCCTTTAACACTATTCTATCTTCATTTATATCTTCAACCATTAATGTCGTAATATTTTCTAATGTTCCTTTTATATTATTTACATACTTAATCATAAAAAGAACTTTAAGCACATTCACATTAAAGCAATTTTCTTCATTTTCAGGATTAATATAGCTGTTTTTCATAGCGTTTGTTATAATAAGGGAATCTGAGGCATCTAAAATATTTTGCAATCTGTCATAAAATTTATCAAAAGAAACAAGAATACCAGTTTCGCATTCCATATATCTTTCTACTCCTTTTTGAGACATGTCAAGCATTGAACGTTCTCCTTCAGACATATGTTTCCCGCTTGAACTCTTTTTACGAATTGAGTTCAAAACAGATGGAAGTATTTGAAACTGATACGGAATAAAAGGATAAACCTTCTGAAAATCTTTTACATCCGAATAAATTTTCTTTTCAATTCCATCATCAAATATAACAAGGTTTTTTATTACCGATTCCTTTTCCGCATAAACTAAAGACAATTCTTTTTCCGCATATTCATTTTTTTCTAAAATTCTCTTTTTTATAACTTCTAATACATCTGTGGATGTCAAGCTAAGCCTAGTTTTAAATCTACCCTGTATTTTAGAAAAATCATTTCCCTTTATTTCTGTAATAGAATCTATGGCCTGCTGAGAAGTTACTACTATCCATGCTTTTCCTTTACAATATACTCCTAAATCCTCTGTTATAGTTTGTAAATTCAGCATCAGATCTGTATTTTTATTTCCAATATACTGCCCAACTTCATCTACAAAAAATATTACATGATGATTATTTCCTTTTAATTTAATATATTTGTTAATCATTTTTGCAAAATCTTCTATCGAAATGGAATAATCTTTTTTTGAAATTTCCAACCAATCTTTAGCACTTGATTCATCCATAAATTCTATTTCTTCTAAAGCTTGTGCAACTTTTGTCCTTATAAAATTAAATTTATGTCTTTCTTCAGTCCAAACTTTTCCTGCTATCTCCTGAAACTTTTCTTTAAATTCTTCATATTTATTATTTTCACTTAATTCCCTTTCTAAATCTGCTAAATGTGGAATTGAAGAAAATCCCTGCATTTCATTAAACGCTTTCAAAAAGACTTTCAGAATATCATCTTTCCCTTTATTTCCAGTACTTTCACTTTTAGAATCAATATTAAATAAAATAGAATCAGTCGAGATTTGACAAGCTCTTTTCATATCTGCAATAACCATTTCATCCTTTATTTTATTATCTTCTATAAAATAATCTATCGCTCTTTTCCCATCAATCTCTTCATTTGAAAATAAATAAGACAGTATTTTCAGCAAATGTGACTTTCCACTTCCAAAAAAACCACTTATCCAGACACCTATATCTTCTGTACTTCCATCAATCCCTTTACTATATGCTGAAAAAAAATCCCTAAAATGTTTTTGCAATTCATTTGTTACTACATATTCTTCCAGTTCCTGCTTTTTATTTTCTTTCCCTTCCTGTCCTATTTTTATTACCCCTTCTATATTTCTATCGATAGGTTTCTTAAACATCTCTCTTATTTTCATAAACTCTTCTGAAGCTATATTTTAAAAAGCTCCATACACTCCTCTCTATTCATATATTATCTTTTATGATTTTTATAAAATCGTTTAACCCCCAACCTATTTTCCTATCTTAAATTATTTTCTCAGATTATTTTATCAATGGAAAAGCCCTGTAATAATTATCATCTTTAAATTCTCCAAATAGTTCCAGTGACTGTCCATCATATTTTCCTGGATAAAACATTACTACTGGAGCTTTATTAAAACTTTGATGCAGATTATTTAATATTTTATGTGAACGCACAAATGGAAATATTTTTCCAACTCCTGTTAAAAAGACAATAGCTTTTTCAGGTGTATTTTCTTCTATATATTCTGTAAAGTAGTCATTGTTATCACTCATTCGAAGTAAATCATTTACAGACTCCACAAGATAGTTCATTCCATCATTTTTTTCCATTTCAAAGCAGTCTTCCAAATAACCTTCAGATTCAAGCAAGTCAATCATCAGGTCATACACATCATAAACTTTCAGTTTATATCCATCTCCAAATTCCTTATCCTTTTTTACTAACTTATCAATGTATTCCCTTACAAGAATTTCATCTTTAGGATCATAATCAAAAACATAATATGAAACTTCATTTCCAAGTCCTTTCCCATTTAAAAAAGAAGTCTTTCCTATTTCACTTTCTATTTTCCCTAAATTTTTTTCTGTTTTTGTCATTACGCTTCTCCTTTTAATGTTTTTACGTATATTTCCATATTATTTTCCCTTAATAATTTTTCCAGCTCATAATCTAAATAAACTTTACCATATAATATCTCTTTGTTTTTTTCCTCAAGTAATCCTGCTTCTTTTAAATAATTTCCATATGTTCCTTGCATTCTTTTCAGTGTTGTTTCACTAAACTTTGCTACCTCTTCATTTTGTTCTGCTTTTTCCTTCAGAAACTTCATAACGATACCCGGATTATATTCCTTTGTTCCAAGCAACAATTCATTTCTGTACGAATTGTATACATATTCAAAAAATAATTTATCAGTTCCCATTATAGATAAAAGATTTATTGCTTTTTGAGTTCCCGTATCACTTTCAAAAAATAATTCCTTTATTTCTTTTGGAAGTACTTTTATTCTTTTATTTATCTCGCTTATAATTCTTTTTCCATAATCTTTTGATGGCGCAGAAAAAATATTTTCTTCATCCTGCATTTTTCTTATTTCATTTTCATTATTTCCAATTTTCAAAAGTTCCAAATATTTTTTAAATTCTAAAAACCAGAATCCTTTACTTACAATTCCGGCACTGTATTCTCTTTTTCCCACTATTTTTCCTCCAGATATCTCTAAACTAGATTCTAAATTTTTAATTTATTAAAATTATTTTTCAAATTAAATTCTAATACATTATACCATATATTATTTAAATATTACTAAAAAAATCCAATAATTTTAAGCTAAACTTCTTTTTTTATTCTATAAGGTAACTATCTAACTTAATTCTTTATAAATAAAAAATCTCACTATCCTATTTCAGATAAATGAGATTCTTAAAATCATTATTTTTAAAAATTATCTAATCTTAATATCATTGTTTTTAAGTTATTTTCTGAACTGAATTTTTTTATCAGGTTAAATCCATAATTTGAATAAAATCTTATCAGTGAACTGTTATCTTCACATTCTAACCATAAATATTTTGTATTTATGATTTTTTTTACGATTAATAATAATTCGTGTGCCAATGATATTATTTCATTACCTGTTATCATATTCTTATCAGAAATATTATAATTTTTTCCTATCTGTGCCAGCAAAAAACTGTTTACAACATAACTTCCGTCTTTCAATTTTCTTCCACTCTGTGAAAATCTTTTCTGTTGGGTCCTACTAAGATTAAGAAAATTTTCTTTTT